>Ga0209367_1004401_pt1 | contig 19405 bp, 11 predicted proteins | sample WorMetLIZISLAND2_FD_187412 | JGI IMG/M metagenome (GOLD analysis project Ga0209367, IMG submission 187412) | Marine gutless worms symbiont microbial communities from Max Planck institute for Marine Microbiology, Germany - Olavius geniculatus... ...
CACTACTACTGCTACTGCCACTACTACTGCTGCTACTGCTACTACTACTGCTGCTACTACTGCTGCTACTGCTACTACTACTGCTGCTACTACTACTGCTACTGCCACTACTGCTACTGCTACTGCTACTGCTACTAGTACTGCTGCTACTGCTACTACTACTGCTGCTACTACTGCTACTGCTATTACTACTGCTACTACTGCTACTGCTACTGCTACTACTGCTACTACTACTACCTACCGGTATGCAGCAGGACTAGCAGGGTTGTCATCAGCGTTGTTGTAGCCATGTATCGACTGTTCATGTAGTTTCATGATGCAGTCCCTGTACTTGTGACGTTGACTTGTCTGCAGTGCACTTACTTCACTGGCCCATTGACTCTCAACCATCTACAACAGCTACTACTACTACATCTACTAAAACAATCAGTACTATGGATCAGATCGGCACTTATCGAACGACACTTGAGACATCTGGATGTGTGCGCTCGCTTGATTGGTCACATCGGTTGATGCTGGTGATGTCGTACCATAACCGCCGCCTTGCGCCGCGCTCAACTGTCATGCTGGCGGCCGCTATCAAGGGGTCACGGTAAAGTCGCCTGGGTAGATGAGTCATTACGTCGGCAGCGACCTCATCCTTCCATTGTTTCCTTGGTGCATTAGGAAGACAGCGCCAACCAACTGGACATTCTGCCCATAGAAGATGTTTCGTCAGACGGGAATCATCCATTCGGCACACATATCCAAACCATCGAAGACGATTCCACTGAACCCGCTTACTACACAACAACTACAACAACCACTACTACTACAACTACTGGTGGCCATCACTTCACTGGCCCATTGACTCTCAACCATCTACTACTTCAATTACTACCACTACAACTACTACTGGCATTCACTTTGCTAGCCCAATGTCTCTCAGCCATCTCAACACAGCAAATCTTAATCGATTTCTGGCTGCTATAGCCATTTCTACATAGCAAATTAAAGATTCTGCAGATAAAAAGATGACTTAAATCAACAGTATAATTACAACAGTATCACAGCATGTTAAACATTCTCACTACATGTAAAACTGTACATCATGAAAAATTTTCACATTAATGCATTGCATGCTAGCACGATTAATTGCACAGCATAAATTACATAAAATCACAGAAACTGGCCAAAAATAATAAAATATTTTGACAAACTAACTAACACATGACATGGCTTAAATGCACAAAATACTGGAGAAAATTTTAGGATGGCAGTGGACAGACCTGGAGGTTTTCAAAGTGCCTCAAGGTGAGCTCATTAACTTGGTCATCAGTAAAACCAGCGCCAACATTGCTTACTGCTGCCTCCATCTCCAACTGCTGCCTGGTAAAACCATTACAATGCACACTACTGCAACAACAACTACTACTATAATTACTATGACTACTACAACATCATAGACAATTGCTCCATTTTTAACTGTTGCCTGGTAAAACAATTACAACATACACTACTACAACTAATACAATTACTATTACAACTACTGCAACATCACACATACTAACACTGCTTACTGCTGCCTCTAACTCCCAACTGCTACCTGCCTTGCAGCATCACAACACATACACACAATTGCAACCACTACAACACTACTCTTAGTACAACTAGTACAAGTAGCAGAAATACTAGCAGGACATTCGTATGATCCTGTTTACTCCATCTGAATCTTTGGATAATTAAAACTAAAGATATTATTTTTTCGCACTACCAATGTATACAGCACACTAGACTAGACTACAAGGTGCGGCAAAAAAAGTAGCCCCCTAAAGTTTTTTGCTGTTTTCTCAGCAACCGTTTGGAATTTTAATTTGAAATTTTACAGATTTATTGACTTAAACGTTCTACATCTAACTGCCAAGTGAAATGTGATTCTGTTGAAAAACAACAAAGTTATAAACTTTTTAACATAACTACTATCGATTTTTCAGCATTAAAAATGTTCAAGCTAAAAATGCTAGTTAATATTCAAAAACCGATCATCATGTTACTGCCAATGATGTCACAGTGACGTTTTGATAAACAGTAATTGATTTTGTTTATAAATTATCACTAAATTGTCATTCTTTTAAAGCAATCGTTGGCTGTTCACCGGTTTCATCTTCCATCAAGAAGGTGCGCCAGCATACACAGCGTGCAGCGCACAGAACTGGCTGCGGGTCAGCTGTCCAGATTTCATCACAAAAAATTAGTGACCTCCAAGTTCGCTGAATATAAACACAATGGACTACCACATGTGGGCTGCAATGTTGGAAGCTTACCGCAAGCTTAAAACAAAGCCAAAAACAATTGCCAAACTGAGGGAAGCATTTCAGATTATCTGAGGCAACTTGCCACAAGGACCGATCAACAAGATTGTGAAAGACTTCTCAAATTAAGCGACTGAAAACTTGAGTTGGAGCTTGGAGCTGGTGGTAGATACTTTGAACATTCACACTGACAATGGAATTCTGGCATCTGATCATTAGTTAACTGTGCTGTTTCAACACTGTTATTAAATTGGTGTTGCAGCTCGAACATTTTTCAATGTTGAAAAATCTGTATGCAGTCATGTTAAAAAATCTATCACTTCGTCATTTTTAACAGAATTACATTTTACTTAGCAATTAGCTGTAGTATATTTTAGGCAATAAATGTGTAAAATTTCAGATTAAAATGCCAAATGGTTGCTCAGAAAACAGCGAAAAAACTTTAGTGGGCTACTTTTTTTTGCCGCACCCTGTAAAGTAGAGTGGCCAGTCTGATGTCGATGCAATACATGTACATAAACTGACAGTTTTACATTCTTATTTGCTATCTGAGTGAATACAAAAACAGCTGCTAGTGATGAACCTTTTCTCGATGGTTGCGATGTTTCTGTCTCGTTCAGTGAGTAGCTTCTGCATGTCAGTGCCGTACGTGTCATCAAGACCGAGCAGTGTGTCCAGCGACTGCGAGTGAATCAGCGAGTGATAGATCTCAGAGAACAGCACATCATCGCTGGCCGGCTCCACGCACACGTAGTCACGCACTTCCTGCAAGCACAGCACTTCAAACACTCACTTGCACCGATATTCTGTGACTCACAACAAGTCTTGGTATGTTACTACTGTCCTAGCAAGTGTCCCTATCAAATTGACGTTTGGTTTTCTTCTATTATTCACCTCCTAAAGTCAACCCCATTCAAATTTTAGTTAGGTTTTATCTAGAGCTGTCAAATTAACGTGTTAACTTAACACATTAATAAATTAACGCATGTTAAAACAAGAAATTTGAGCTAATGCTCACGAGACATGCGAAAGCCTATAACAGTTCCGGTTCAGTAGTTTAGCTCTAAATTGGAAGGTTCCCGCTAAGATAATATACAAATACAAAATTCTCTATCTGGATCGATTAACGATAGTTCTGCTGCGCCACCTTGTGAATGATATAGACTTGTGTCGCAGCCCGAAATCGCCAAAAAATCCATAAACCCCCTATTATGGCGTTCAAGGTCATTCAAGGTCATTGAATTCAGCGCCAATCGAGAGCCAGTGTACGACTTCCTATTAGTGATTAACAGTAATCTAGGCCCTATCTCGCACCGTTACTGAGATACAGCGACTTATTGGCCAAAAATCACAAATTTTGCCTACCCCCTCTCATTTAGCGCCCTCTTTTGGGGTGACCCCCTTCAAATTTATGGAAAAGCTTTACGGTTCCTGAAACTAGGATTAGAGTTAGAATTCCAATATTCCATTAAACCATGGTTATTCGGCAATCAAATAATATTCAAGTACCAGGTAAATAGAAATTGTTTTGTTGCATCATTACTGTCATGGTCTTGCAACAAAGGCAATGCATTGATGGGTTAAAAAATTAATGCTTCAAAAGCTCTAGTTTTATCCCTAAGACTAATGTGTACCTGTTAAGTGATGCCACTGCAAGAGCGATCACCCATCATACTAATGGAACTCATATGCAAAGTCATCTCTGTCTTGTCTCCTGTGTTTTTACACTGCAAAATTCTAAATTTTTAAAATTTTTCGTGACTGACTGATTAATTTTCCCATCGTTTTCCATCAATTTTTGTTCAGATTTGGGAAGAAAACTGGTTTTGGTTCAGTTTTAGTTATCCCCCCATCACCATGCTATGCCATCAATTAAGCCATCCCACCCAGATCAAAAGTCATAATGCAGTAAATAAGGAAAGCTAGCCAATCAATATAAGCAAAATACTGCAGTGTTTTAGATTGCTATTGGTCCAGATTTCACGAGAAATTTGTAGCTACAATATCACAGTTTCAGTCATTCCCCACCCTCATGCTGTGCGGGTTGTTCCAGAGAAATAAGATGTACAAAGAATGCTGAATGTTAGTGGTGCAGTAAATGCAGAGAATAAACTATGAATAAAGCATTGCAAACAGACCAGTTTGCAAATAGCAATGCACTACTGGCTTAAATGACTGGTGATAAGAGGCAAATGTTAACAAAACTGCGTGTTTTAAAACTGCACAGCATCATATGTTAACTACCATACAGCATGCTGTAAACTGCATAAAAACATGAGCTGACCTGCAGAAATGCATTAGCCCAACTGTCAACCACTTGTTGGACGTGATCTGTCTTGCCAGAGCCACTGCAACGGATGACTCTATTCACAGCCTGCTGTGAACACTCGTCCTGGATCTTTATACGTTCACGCACCAAAAAGCTCTCTAACTCTGTCTGCAGCTCTACAAACAACCGCCATCATGTCCACTTCAGTGATGAAACCTTCTCCTCATAAAAAAATAATATCCATAGTTGTGATGGGTGACTGTCTACGGGCAGGTAAACCATCTTGGTACGAAGCCAGCCAGCTAGGTTGACTCAGCCTTCTACCCTCCGTGGAATGGTAAAATAAGTATCAGCTTTCGGGCTGAATGGTAATAAATGGTGATGGTTAGTGTAGTACTAGTAGCTGCCTACAGGCAGATCTGAGGTTCAGATCGATCGGTCTGGTCCAAAGGTCGACAGCCACCTGGCGCTCATGCTGCTCTGGCCAAATGAACCCAGTGAACTCTTGCACTGGCAGTTCACTGCTACAATGACACCACCATAAACATTGTCGCAGCTATTGCTATTACTATCTATAATACACTGACTGCAATGTCACTGAATACTAATCACTCAACAAGCAAAGCATATTGCTTAGCAGAAGTCCACAAAAAATACATCTATAGTTCTCTGATCGAAAACATTAACCTCCATAAATTACTGGTTAAACTGATTAATTCAATAACTGAAACAAGCAACAGTGACTACAGCAGCTAGACAAAAATAGCAGGAAAACAGCAGGGCTTTTCCTGTTATCGGTACATGGACTTGGAATGACCTGCCAGACAACGCGACATCTGCCGAGTTGTTGTCCACCTTCCGCCAGCATCTCAAAACACATCTCTTCACAAAATCATTTCCTGACTATTTCCTGGACTAGCCGTCTCTTTCTTCAGTGGACCAATCAGTAGTTTATATCACTTAGGCCACTTTAAAAATCTTGAAATGATTAATTGTATATATTGCAAATAACCAATGCACATTACACACAACAGCAAGGCAGTTTTTGTAGCAACATCGGTCTAAATAAATAAACTATTAATTAAATTAATTTAATATTTCAACTAAAGCAACATCATAAACATACGCTGGTGGAGATAGCAAGGCAGTTTGTGCAGAAGCATGAGTTGATGACTGATCTCGGCAGCTGAGCCACATGACGCAAGGCATATTGATGTATGCAGTTCACGTGGCTTGCCAGTGGCTGACGAGTACGTAAATACAAACTCACGTGCACTGTCCACCTTGGATGTCGCACTTGGCATTCTGCATGCTGGTCAGTCACTGGCCTTGCATCAATGCTGTGGTCTCAGGTCTTAAGATTTAGAATGAAGACAATGTTTTGTCTAGTCAGTCACCTACAAACATGCCAAATCTCATGCATCTCACACACTTTCAGTTAACTCATGCTTTTCCGCCCTCTCTTGCATACAATCTGGGTGAACTTACAATGCTCCGAAACCTTTACACTTTAAAGGAAGGCCTGCTGTGCCACAGAACACAGCAGAACACACATAATACATCATACTAGGCTATTTTTGGCTCAGTTGGCTGAGTAGCGGCTAATTATGTAGCAGCTGGTCTCTATTACCACTCATTTTACAAAATGTCCACTCGCCTACTCACTGCCAACAGTGTAAAAGATCAAATAAGCAAATGTCAATAACTCACTGAATTGGTTACATTGCGTTCGTATAAAAACGTCTCTTTAAAAGTCAAACGTTTCTAGTTTGTTTACTGTGTTTGTTTACAAACAAAACAAAAGTAGATCGTGCATTTGAAACTTAAATGACGAACTCAACTATCGGGCGCAGGCAGTTAATTCTATCGCTACATTTTTACGCGCGGAAGCAGCTACTGCTTTCAGCGCGTTTTGCCTGGCGCGGGGGCCCCCTGCCATGGCATACTTGGCATATCGGTTATCCGGACCTGGCTGAAATTTTGTATCTGAGTAGCCACCGCACCAAGCTAATGATTCGATTAATAAGGTTCCCAATAGGACCCTCCGCTGAGCCGCAATAGCGCGTACTGAGTACTGACCTGCAAGGTCATCCAAGTTCAATTGTTTTTGTGCCCTCTGAGAGTGCTTATACGAGTTCCTATTAGAGATCAGTAGCAACCTAGGCTTTATTTGTCACCGTTTCCGAGATACCACCACTTACAAAGTTCGAAACTTTTTAGTGAAAAGTGCGGCCAAACCGCTGCTGATGGAGACATGGCTAGTTGGCTATATTGACAGTTTATAGGAAGTCACCAGCCACCTATCCGATGGTGCAATCGCCCACCTCTAAGATTTACCGTTTAGCCATACCGCACAATTGGCATACCATAGTGCGTTATGACACTTCAAGTTCATCCAAGGTAATAATTTTTGTATCACGTGAAAGGGCTCGAGTGACTTCCCATTTGTGATCAATAGCAGCCTAAGCTCTATATATCACAGTTTCTGAGATACAGCAACTTTTAGCTTCAAACTTTCTATTGAAAATTGCGGCCAAACTGCTGCAGATGGAGACATGGTTACTACTGACAGCCTATAGGAAGTCGCCATCACCACCCTATCCGATGGTACCATCGCCGACCCCCTACTTAGCCACAGTTTATTTTGTCAGACAGACAACAGATACATCATGCTAACAGTGCTACACCTATGCACAGCTGTGGTGCTAAAAAACAAGACGTCTGATGTACGTCTTCTGAATCTCTTCATAAGTTTTTATGAATGGCCCCTTGTTGCAGTGTTTATGCTGAATTCAAAGATGTCAAAGATTGGGGTTAGAAGGGTTAAGTTTGGGTTATGGTAGAATGCGACCACTTTTCACAATTACACTGCTTTATAAAATGCGACTTGTGGTAACTCTTTCACATTAAATAGCAAATTAAATAATTGGTGGTATGCAGAATAAGTTGCAGAATGTCAATCAGTGTGCAATTTTTCTGCACTAGAAAAGATTCTCAATGTAGCCGAAGATAACTGACAGAAAAGAATCTAACAGCAGACTTTTCTTTATTGCTAAACAACATGTAACGAATGCAAAAAAACAGCAATTGGCACTGTATCTCGAATATACAACATACAAATAAACTAACATTTAAATATTTTGAAGTTTGAATATAACAACATGTAAAAAACATACAATACAAAAAATCTCAGCATGACACCAACCAGGCAACCAGTGGTAAACACTACAAATGGTTTTTCAGAGACTACTGACTGAAATTCAGAAAAAAACATTTTCACTGCAGAATAAGAATACTGGCTTCACAAAACAAACTTTCAAGCTGTATGTTTGGAGAATACCGCCAAATTTGCCCTGATAATTTATCTACACCACAACAGACAAATTTGACAGATGTAGCAAAATTTGGAAGCAATAATGCCGAATCAAACCAGCCAACGAAAGCGCAGAACAGTGATTCACATGGATGGCTTCGCACACATGGATATCGACACTGCAAAAGACATACGACAGCAGAGACACATAATGGAACATGCAACAATTCTACGAAATACTATAAACATATTGATTATCAACGCAATAAACAGAGCAACTAAAACGAACAAATTACACATCAAAATGAACGCAAACCAACTGCAGTGACTTAACAGTTGAGAAAAACAAACAAACAAATGACAAAGAGTGAGCGAGTGAGTGAGTAGGATTTAATGTCCCACCCAACACAGTATAGGTCATTTCGGGGACGGCCTTTCCAGGGAGAATGCGCACAAACACATAGTAATGGAACAGTAATTTTAACCTTTACAATAAAGCAACAGAAAGTTTAACCTTTACAGAAACATAAAACACATAAAACGAGCTAAACAATAACTAAGCCATGTACATGACTAATAGTTGACTGTCATCTCATAATGTTCTTCCTAGTTCAAGTTATGTGACACCAAAACTAAGATAAATATCCAAAATCCAGCCCAAACAAATTCAAAAATTTTGCCAAAGTGTAAGAATCAGAACCACTGTAAATGGTAAAGGCAGACTAAAATAAAGAATTTCTACCTTTGATAGTAAAAAAAAATAAAGTTCACCACTTGCTATAGCGCTTCTTACATGAGACGGACTCATATCTCCATAACGGTGCATGGTGACGATGGACCATGATGGTGAAGAATCAAATAGTCTTGTAACTGACAATATTTATTGTTTAGTTATAATAATAGCGAAGGAAGACAGAAACATAGCTGCTGTACAATAAAAAATTTAACTTTTTGATTTCTTTTCTTCCAGTCTGAATAGCTCATTGATTATATTTATACGGACATACACTGTAAACTATCGAAATGCATTGGACAGACTCCGTGTTCGTATGAACATTATCATGTATCTAAAAATTACTAAAGGAAAAATTAATCATAAACAGCAGGCAGCAGGTGAAAAGACACGGATATCAATGGAAATGCACTTGCCAACACAGCAGAACATAAGTATCAGCTGACATGATAAGCAACACAAAAAAAACAATATAATTACAACAGAAAAATACAAAAAAATATAAACATTATAACACTAAATCAACTTTGATCATTGCGCACTTGTTTCAATGACTTGGTAGAAACAAATATGGCAGTTTGCTAGCTAGCTTAGCGTCCTGTGATCGTATACACTACCCGCAGGTAACTAGATATCGCACACCACTACACATAATTAAACACAAAAACTAAACCAAATAATTAAGCTACTAGAAATACATAACTCCCATTATCTACTGCAGAAATTGCACTGTCACCAAATCTTGGGTAGTAGCGTATTTGTTAAAAAATAATACAATGTATTGATAGGTGCATTGCACATACATGGACATTATTGCCTTTGGTTTAAAATGCATATTTGGTTTAAAATGCATAGAAAACTGTACAAAATAACTAAACATTCAGTTAACTCACGTCATGCTGATAGCGACATAGCTTTTTATGACAAACAAGTCACATATTACCAACAAGCCCTGACTAATACGACACAGAATATTCACTGTTTTATCTGCATATATGTACAGAAATACTGCTACTCTGAAGTATATCAAAAGCCACATGTACACTCTGGATAACCAGTGACTACAAGCAAAACAACCATATCATTTCACCTGCAGGGTTTCACACCAAAGCCAGATAAATTAGCGGCAAAAACAGCCTGTAGAAGACACAGGTCTTACAAGTTAACTTAAGTTTTGTTTTATGTATTATAGTTGGTATAATTTAGAAACAAAGATTTTGAAGTTGCATATTCTTACCATGATCAGCTAAACTTAGAAGACAGTACTTGTTTATTTCAGTTGCACTGAAACAAGCCGCATTATAATTTCTGCTACAAACCCCACAACAAATTAACATGACCCTAATTTACACAATACCACAAACAGCAAGAGATGCAGGAACATATATCAGTACTGTTAACACCGGGACTATATCTCAGATGTCAATATTTTAAAAAATGTTATGAAATTATCACAAAACTGATACAAAATTAATAAAGAACTCCCTACGCATGCAGGCTACACATCACTTGCAAATCATATCACGGTTAAGTTAGCGGAAACAGACAGTTAAACCAGCTGAATTTAATTAACAACAAACCAGCACTACAAAGTTTTCAGACAAAACAGATATTCAACAGAGATTAAGCAAAATCCAAGCAAAAATTCACAGTGGTGTAAATGCCTAATCACGAAGTCATTATTTCAGTAATTCAGTATCGATCTAATAACATTTTACGATTTTTCACACCCACAACTGACTTATTATTTGCTAAATAACAGGTATGACAGAACTATTGCATCAGTGTTATAACAATAAATATTACAATAATCACTAAAATTCACAAAAATCACGGAAGAAATTATATGCTAAATCATCAGACAGATCAGACAATTGACACAATCCACATGTTCTTACAAGCGTCGTTACACTCACAACTACACAAATGTTCACGACATGATTGCAATTGAGGCACACCATAGAAATTTTAAAGCAAATGAACTGTCATAAGAGCAGAAAGAAAAAAGTTGAAATAATTCAGAACTTGCTAATGTATATAACATTACATCTCAGATATCACAATAACAAAGTAATATTGATGTTTGAAAAAAACCAGCATCGAAGCTATTGTGATAATCAATAATAAACACTGCATGTGCAGTCTCAAAAACATCCCAAACATTTTTGATTGTAACCTGAAGCAGGATTAACAAATTTTAATAATTTTTCATACAAATATTCCTGACATAACTTGCTATTAAATAAGTGTTCAATTTCCCACCTCACCCAATGTCTGTTTGTGCACTACCTGGAGAAAACAGAACCAATGAAATATTGTTTTTCTACCAAATGCAGTATTAATGTTTAATTTAAATAATGCACAAAAAAATATTTTGTTAACTTTCTTGACACTTTGGTTGACATTTCATCTAATTGTTTTGTTTTTAACTGCCTACAGCAAAATTGCTTGAAATATGGGCGCGTTGTGCGAACACAGGCACAGAGATGCTTTCCGCATTTACTGACAGCAGTATCGATATGTTTTGCTTCAGACTAACCCAGATTACACCAGTCACATCTTGAATTCATAAATATTCCAGAATGTCATCTGGTAGACACACTGCTTTATGACAGTCAAACCTTGTAACTGACTGCCTGTTGGAAGCCAGAAATCTGGACAGACTGAATTTATAGAAGTTTATTCATTCATTTAAACACATGATTGGATTGGTCGGTTTTCCCCAGGTAGTGCAAAAGCAGAAGTTGGGTGAGGTGGGAACTTAAACAATCATTCAATAGCCAGTGATGTCAGAAATATTTAGACCAAAAATTATTAACATCTGATGATGTTTCTTCAAGTTATGATTGATAACGTCGGGAATGTTTTTTTTCACATTTTTGCGTATTTCAATGCATATTTCGCTTGGTCTGCATTCCCTTGGTAGTGCAGAAGCAAACATTGGGTGAGGTGGAAAGCTGAACAGTCATTTGATGGCAAGTTGTGTCAGGAATATTCACACCAGAAATTATTAGAATCTGATAACTTCTCTTGAAATGAAAATCGAAAACGTCGGGGATGTTTTTCTTTGAGACACTGTGTAGTTATGCTGAATGTTATTATGCAATAAACAGTGTTATTATAATTAAAATTTTTCACCACTTTGTTGGACTCTCATAATCAGTTAGTTGTCTAGACTTATGCTCGCAGGCAGCATGTGAAAACAAGAGATCTACATTATGTGTAGCACATTACCTATGCATTGTGCATAACACATAATGTAACTGAAGTGCTTTCTGATACATTAATACAGCATACAAACTTAGATTGAGCTAACAGCAAAAAGTGCATCAGCAGCACATACTCAGCTGGTAAACTGTGTGCACATCACATCACAGTGGTGCAGGCCTGGGTTGAGCAAATAGTGACACACCGCTGAAAAGTGCACGAGTGCGCCAATAAATACAAAGCAGTGCCAGATCGCGTGTGCGAATGGTACCACTCCATCACACTTGAAGAATATGATGCCGGAAATGTAGATGGTACCACCGACGGCCATCTCATGCACTCCTGAATGCTCACTCTGCCAGTAAACAACAAACATCATACAGATTCAGTAAGGAAGTAAACTTAATAGAAGCTTTTATTTTATGCAGTCTTCCTAACAAGATGCAATATAATTTCCATCCATCTCCCTATCTGTCTGTCGCATCAAAGCTCCTAAGCTAAAAACAAAAAAGCAAAGAAAAAATAAAATCTGTGTAAATGTCTGCAAGCAAAAAAACATACTAACAGCTCATGGTCACGTGACAAACAAAAAAACAGACTGAACACAGATTAACAAACAGGCACAATCACAGTGCTAACAATGCATTCAACAAACGAAGTTATATCAACTTCAACTCTGGGTTGTTAGTTGAAACTAACCATCTCAAAGACAATAACAGACGGTGCAACTCCAATCAGCAGATAGAAAACAATCTCCAACGACTTGAATCTGCAACAGTCCACACACAGGAATGGCATGTGGCAAGAAATAACAGCCAAGTCCATGTATGTGGGAGGCAGACTCTATTCCGACAGATGCTATTCCGACTGAAATTCACATCGACAGACAAAGTTAACGTACAACATAGGTAATAAGTTCGACGGTGGCGAACATAACTACAAAACTTGCTGACAGCTACCCGTGACAGACTACTTGGTAGATCTGAGGAACTAGTTCGTTGACTGGTGATCCGTGAAGCTAAGGCCAAGGTCGTCAGTCGCTCGGCTGTCACTATTCCAACAGCTGCTGTGTCCCGCGGTGGCTGTCGGAATAGCGTCTGTCGAAATAGAGTACTGCACCCTATGTATGCAAACAGCTGTGCAGCTCTATTCATCTGATCCATTACTGGTATAACATTAACTAGTTTATTTGAGACTCGTCTGTCTGCCTGCTTGCATCACTCTTGTCATTTTAGTGATACATAAATGGATATATTTATTTGTTCATTTTGAACATTTATCATAATAATAATAAAGTCAATTTATACACTGCACATGAAAGCAAAAGTCACCTATTTTCTCGACACATTCATTCAACTGTCACATACATCCATTACAGTGGACTAACTGCCTGGCATGATAAATGACAATATATAAGTTACACAGCCATCAAACTGTTTGTAAATACACTGTACCCTTAGCTTTCAGAATAATATCCCCTCCCCAAACCTCAAACTTTCCCCAAAAACCCCACCCACCAATGCCCATTGATGTTCAACTCCAGAATACTGGCCCTATCCCATCTCTACTCAGCAATCCTGCATTTGTCCATGCAAACTGTGTGTGAAAGCAGCTCACCTTTCATGGAACACATACTGATAGACTATGCCAACGATTGCTGACAGCCAGACGACACACAACATCTGAAGGCATGCCAAGTTGTTCTGCTCTTTCAATGTTAACCTGCCACCGACATGCATCAGATGCCAAAATTAGCCACGATAACATTCAAAACAGTCAAATTTAGACAGATCAATCACACACTATGCAGGAATGAACAGAATCTTAAATAACACAATATTTTACCAAATAAAAATTTAAAAAAAACAAATAACAACTAAAAAAATAACAACCGACTATTCGACAAATTTAAGAGAAGACCTTACCAAAGATTAACTGCAGCCCTAATGCAAACCATCGCTGTATAAAACATTGTTTGCTTCCGATCCGTTGGCTGTTGGCTCTGATCTCGTGTCACCTGTCAGTTGCGTGCATGATCTCAATATTTTCATTGACGCTGACCTGATGATGCGTACCAAAGTCACTCAGAAGTGTTTTGCTGCCCTTCGACAATTATGAAGCATACGTCGACCTGTGTCAAACGACGTGATGCAGTCACTCATTGTGGTGCTGGTGTTTTCCAGGCCTGACTACAACTTGGCAACTCTTGCCGGCCTTCTAAAGCAACTCATGGACAGGCTTCAGTCTGTGCAGAATGCCGCTGCACGGCTGATCTTCAAAGCTTGTCGTCAGGACCACACTCAGCCATTACTGTGCAGTTCGAATGCCAGAACGTACTTCGTTCCAGCTGGCAGTGCTAGTGTATCGCTGCCTCCACGGCTCTGCACCTGGCTACCTGGCCTCAGATCTTCAGCACGTCACACCTCAATGCACGTCGACGACTGCGCTCTTCGACTACATCAGCGCTAGTCGCTCCACGCACTGTGCATTCTACCATTGGTGACTGCACCTTTCCAGCGACAGCTGCATCGGTCTAGAACAGTTTGCCGGAGTCAGTCCGGTCATCTCCGTCATTGCGCAGCAGACTGAAAACCGAACTTTTTGCCTGGTCTTACAGTCATGACTAACAGCATCTCATTGCATTAACTACTATTTCTTGACTTCACTGTTTAAGCTTATTGTTACGTGTCCTTGTAGTCTCAAGACTTAATGCCACGCTAAAGTTAATTCATACTTCATCATCATCATCATCGTATTAAAGCTCAGCACATCAATTTCGTAGAAGACTGAAGACATGCCTTTCACGATCATGTTTTCTACAACAGTTAAACTGCACATAGCCATTAGATAGTCCTTCTGTATTTTGTGGTGCTTTATGTTTTTTTAAACTCAGAGATAACTTGAACTTCATTACTAAGAAAGTTCTGACATTGCTGTGAATGATTCTACAGTCATGACAATCTGCAACCACTATCTTGACAAAAGATATACACAACATGCCAGCACTACTGTTCCAAATGTCATATTTAAATACAAAACAACTTATGAAAAAATCACTGTGAAATGTCACCATACCACGGAGTGTATGATGCAGCAATAAATAAGTAGATGACAGCACGATCACCAATGTGAAAAAAAGCTCGCAAATTCCTGCAAAATACAGCACAAAAAATACTTTTACACTCTTAGCAGTCACAGGCAGATATCAAAGCAGAAGCAGCATTATGTATTACATCTATCCAATATGAAGGGTGGTCATGCTGAACGGTCAAACACATTGTTCATTGCAATGTTTACCAAAGTACATCATTAGCATGCGCGTGACTGTCTGTCACTGTAAGAGATGGTGAACGCTAACTCCATCCATTCAGCATAATCATCAGCAATGATTGAAGCTAATCATTTGCAAACCTGTCCGACTGCTCATCTACATAAAGGAGCTATGTTCTACTTCTTTAATGCATTACCCTGCATTTTGCCATGATCATCATCATCCACCATCTTAATCATCAAGGTAACTTGACATACTTCACAGACTCAGAAAGAGAGCAAAAGAGAAAAGACACTGAGTATTACATCATGGCATATCTGTCTATTTTATCATCATTGTCATCATCGTCGTCAACCACAGACTTCGGGAGTGCTTGATACTGTAAATTTTATCAATAATTGCTGCTTGAATGTCTTCTGTTTTGCCAGTTGACTACAGGTGCACATGCCTGAGAAATACAAAAGTCTGTGTGACAAATATCTTAAAACATCATAAAAACAGGCAAAAGTGCAAAGATGGTAAAAATGGTGGACCTATTTGATGGTATTACTTTGAAATAAAGGTCGTAAGCAGTACAAGCAATACTGGCTAATACGTGTGACTCATCAATCGCAAATCCAGGGGTGATGCCAGGTTTTCAGAGCTGGGGGTTGAAGTCGAGTGGTTGTTGATTCACTGCTGCTACCCCTAACCATCCCCCTTCACCCATCCAAAAAAGTCAGATTTGCGAGAATCTCATGGGTCATTCGGTTGGAAGCTAAGGGAACTCGAATCCGAACCCCCCTGCCACCGTCCCTGAGGGAACCTACATTTCACTTTCACTTACAAGCCCACCAAGCACCGAAAATTAATGAAAGGCAAGTACAACATCAACAACAACAAATGAATTATAACTTAATTTTACTAGCACATGGTAAGTAAAGGAGTTTTGCAATTTTCTGAGTTTCATACGAACGCTACCACTTTTTGATACTTACTCGAATCGGTCGCCGCAGTATGCAAGAACATGGAATGCAGTTGACACGGCAAACAGCAGAAACAGACAAAAGCCGTAGACAAATGTAATCACAAGCTGAAGATGACCGGTAGATAAGTGAATCATCCACAGCATGGCAGCCAGGCTGGGTAGAACCCACATCTGCACATAAACATGTACAGGTAAGTAGACAATGTTAATTATATCATTCAACATCTATAGCAAAACTATGACAGAATATAAAGTCTACAATGTCTGTCAAAAAAAAAGTCACACATTGCAAGAAGAAAATGCCTCCAGCAACCTAGAACAATTGGAGGAAATAATGAAAAAGCACGCTGAATTAAAATTATAAACAAATAATATTCAGTAATCAATTCTGATTTAAATGAACCACAACTAATTATTTTAATCACACATTAATCACATTTTCAACATTAATCTGGTTTTTGTTGCAAACAGGAAGCATCAAAATGACAGAACACAATCTTGCTGCTGAATACTTGCATACATACTGTGACAAACATTTCTGCTATAGCTCTCTAACAAATTTGCCAAGTTAGTCAATTATGCCACCAGTCAAAAAACAAAAATAGTGAACAGCTAAATATATGGGGACAGGATTAGAAAGTTTTGTCATTGTGTTGAAAATTGTAATAGCATTAACTTTGTAACCAAAAATAATTCCTTAATGCAGGTTGTTCACACAAGTGCTTCTGTCACCAAGCAATATATTTTGATACTAACCTACCTAACTGCCAGGAAGGTAATGGCAGTATATGAGATGTCTGGTCATATGCCCATGTAACTGATCTAAAATAGCACTTACAGCCAGCTCTGGGCCTTAAAATGGAGATGATCGCTGCCCCCAGTCTCAGAGCTGTGACAGTGTTGTTGACAATTACTATGAGTGATTGAGCTTTATGCATGAAGCCATTAACTGGACAGACACTGTAAACAAGTCACCATAAGCATTCAAGAAACTTCATACTGAAAATTGTGTCATGTGTGTGTATTTATCAGTACACTAACAACTTCACAGGCACACAGCAGACATACCCCATGAGTGCAGATGTTAGCAATATGTTCGCACTCTGTTGGCACGTATGCTTTACCATCTCCTGCTCTTCTGTTCATAAACCTGTTCAAGACAAAAATTACAAACCATGCAACAACTAAAATTAAATCTTTAAGGTCCGGTTTTCCATCTCCAATCAAATCTAACTTGATCTCCGATTTACTGATCTTCGATTAACTTGATGTTCAGAATTGATCGTCGATCAACTATGTTTCGTTTTTCCATGCATTTTTGATCTCCAATTACGTGATCGACGATTAGTTGATCGGCCGTCAACTGAGCCTACTTTATGCCAATCTGATTGGCTGACAGTGACCTCAATTTGCGGTGTTGTGCTAATGGGCATGCGCTGTGAGTGAACGCCATAGGCAGTAAACGTTGTCATAGCAACGATATAAACGATACTGTCCATATCGTCTGCTGTCAAAAATACATTCTACCGCAAATCAAATTATACGGGAGCGTCTATCCATTTTATTTCTCCACAAAACACTATGCACATGCCTGGAACTTTATTTTAATGCGTGAATTGCCATTCTGAACAGCGAAGTAAAGCGACGTTTCTGGTGCGAATAAGTAACGAACTGCAGATCGCCACGTTTAATCGTCAATTATCTGACTTGATCTGCCAATATTCGGCCATCAACTTGATGAGATTTGATGGGACCTAAGGTCCGTTTTTCCATGCACATTTGATGGCCGATCAAATTGATCTCCGATCAACTTCGGTACTTGATCTGAGATCATCTCAATAACCGTTTTCCATCGCCAATTAGCGACTAATCGTCCATCAAATCTCCCATCAAGCTGATGGCCGAATATTGGCGGATCAAGTCAGATAATTGACGATTAAACGTGGCGATCTGCAGTTCGTTGCTTATTCGCACCAGAAACGTCGCTTCACTTCGCTTCTCAGAACGGCAATTCACGCATTAAAATAAAGTTCCAGGAATGTGTATAGTGTTTTGTGAAGAAATAGAATGGATAGATGCTCACGTATAATTTGATTTGCGGTAGAACGTATTTTTGACAGCAGACGTATCGTTGATATCGTTGCTATGACGACGTTTACTGCCTATAGCATCCACTCACAGCGCATGCCCATTAGCACAACACCGCAAATTGAGGTCACTGTCAGCCAATCAGACTGGCATAAAATAGGCTCAGTTGACCGCCGATCAACTAATCGCCGATCACATAATTGGAGATCGAAAATGCATGGAAAAATGAAACACAGTTGATCGACGATCAGTTCTGAACATCAAGTTAATCGGAGATCAGTAAATCGGAGATCAAATTTGATTTGATTGGCGATGGACAAACCGGACCTAAGTCTTCAAATGATTGGTTGTTCACAGTGGCTTCTATCCCTATACCTGGTGGGAGCAGCTTGTGCCCAGTAAAAAATAGGGGGGGAGTTTTGATAAGGTTGCAGATCAAAACTTCCCCCCTATTTTCACTGGGCAAACTAGACCCTTAACAAAACTCCACCCTATTTTTTACTTCCCCCTTATTTTCACTGGGCAAACTATACACTTAACAAAACTTCCCCCCTATTTTTTACTCCCCTATTTTTCATTCTGCACCCTTAAAAAACTCCCCCCTATTTTTTACTTCCCTCTATTTTCTCTTTACAAACTACACCCTTAACAAAACTTCCCCCTATTTTTTTACTTCCCCCTATTTTCACTGGGCAAACTACACCATTAACGAAACTCCCCCCCCAATTTTTCATAGCTTGTGAATAAATAGGGAAGGGGAAGTTTTGTTAAAGGTGTAGATCATGCTCATGCTCATACCGCACTGCAATTTGGCAAGTTGTTTCACAGAGAACATGCACATTGCACGGCAGTATTAATTACTATCACCAGAGTAGCTGTTTTGACCTTAAAATGCAGTTCACAAACCATCTGTCGGCCGGGCTCTGCCCGGATTTGCTGGGGGAGCTTACAGAACTTGGCTGGCTAGACCCTCTAGCTGGGTGTTTGGCCCATCGGGAAGGGGCAAAGAAAAAACGAAAATGGGAGAAGGGAATGTGAAGGGAAGGGGATAAAACATAGGGAAGTGGAGTAGAGAGAAAGGGGAAGGAAAAGGGGCAGATAGGGGAATGAAGGGGAGGCAAGGAAGTAATGGAGCCCGACTTCAGGGGAGGGGGCTTGAGCCCAAAAGTGAGGGGAAGTTGCGCCCGATTTTGACTTCAAATTTGGGGGGATAGAAGCCATTGGTTGTTCAAGGTCAATGAAAAGATATGAAGTGAATAACAAAAG
>Ga0209367_1004402_pt1 | contig 19405 bp, 11 predicted proteins | sample WorMetLIZISLAND2_FD_187412 | JGI IMG/M metagenome (GOLD analysis project Ga0209367, IMG submission 187412) | Marine gutless worms symbiont microbial communities from Max Planck institute for Marine Microbiology, Germany - Olavius geniculatus... ...
GTCGAATTTTTGGATTCCCCATAAGAAAGAGAAGTCGCCATTAACACAGGGCTTGAACTACCGTTCAGCCTGTGATACAGCGACTTATTGGCCAAAAATCGCAAATTTTGCCCACCCCCCTCTTATTTAGCGCCCTCGTTCGGGGTGACCCCCTTCGAATTTATGGAAAAGCTTTACGGTTCCTGAAACTAGAGTTTTCCAGGCACCCGACGGTGAAGATTTGGTGATTCTAGCTTGCACCGCTTTCGACTGATTCACCCGTGTAACAGACGGACGGACGGACAGAATTTCGATGGCTAAGACGCGCTGAAAGCAGTAGCTGCTTTCGCGCGTAAAAACAGTGTTAAAAGTACGAAAGTTTAGATTTTTTAGTTGAATTTTATAGTTACACTTTTTTGGTAACTGATGTTTTTTTCAGTTAAACTGTACTTCTAACTAAAATTTGTGTTTGCAGTTAAACTGATGGTGTAATTGTAAAAATTAGTCAAACTGTTAGTTGGTATATCTCTTAGTTAATTTCTGCCCATGACAGCAGGTGATGAAGTGAGTGGGGGCGACACGCCGCCGAGGTTGAAGTCGCCGGTCGTTGGACCTCGTCGACTGCGGGCTCTCGTCTCGGACGAGCTGCATTTACCTGCGTCCAGTGGCTCGGCGTCTTGTCCAGGCTCGCCACGAGACATAGCTCATCGCGGTGGTCTCGGCCTGCATGGTCTCGGCGCGGCGGTGGGTCGTCGGCTGCAGCTCGGCCTGTCACCGAGACTCGCCGCTCGTCGTACCGCCACCCGACGTCGTATAGACGTTTCGCCTCAGCACCAACAGACTGCAAGGCAAGTCTTCTCATTGTGAATAGATTCATTTGGTCGAATGTACTTTAACTTAAAACAATTCTTTGGTCGTATTTGATGAATTTTACTCGTAAAGTCTTCTCATTGAAAAAAACAAACATTTGGTGACAATATCTTCGTTACTAGACTGCTGTTCAATGACTGTCATTAACTGTTACAACTTCCTAAAGTTTAAAAGAAACTTTTTAGTTAGCCTATTTAGTTAGCCTATTTCTTGTTTGCTGTGTTAATGTTATGCTATTTCCACTCTGTTATATGTAATATATAGTGTGTCTCTGTCGTAGCATTTAGTTCAATAAATGTACAAATCTGCATGCCACGGCAGTCTATACTGAAATCAGTCGCGATAAGTCCGAAAATGACACTCGCAGTTAATTTCGATTTCTGTTTTATTGTCGACAATGATTAGGTCTCTTCGCCGAACCAATAGCACTTAAAAGTCAGCAACTAAGCCTCTTGATCGCACGTATAACCCTATGTTTGAGATTGCCACGCCAGTGCGTCGTTTCCCAAGCTTTTATTTCCTGTCTCTAGAAAGACCGGTTTTTTTATTACAAAATTGCCACTTACTCGTACAATATCCGTGAACCTACGTTCGAACAGGATAACTCTCTTCTCGTCTTGGACGAGCTGCGTTTACCTGTGTCCAGTGGCTCGGCGTCTTGTCCAGGCTCGCCACGAGACATAGCTCATCGCGGTGGTCTCGTCTAACAGGATAACGACATTTTTCGTATCGATATCTTTGTTTCGAGTTTTATAAGTCTTATTCATTTAGCGAGAGTGAAAATTTCAATATAACGCATTGAAAACTAAATGTCATACTATCGACGCAAACTTTCATATTAGACCTATTGCACGAAACTTTTCCTGTCCGTGGCATTGACCCTAAACGCTGAAAATGTCATACGAACTGTTGCGCCGTTTTGAAGTTATTGAAGTTTTTGCAGAGGTGTCTTCTTTCTTGCCGGTCACTGTATAAAGTTCTAAGATAAGAGGTTGACTGAAGAAAAGCTAGAGTCTGCTAGATCGCTTTGCGTTCGTTCGTTGGTTGGGATAGGTACGATATTCCCACGAGGCAGTGTTAAAGTTCACTGTCTAGCGTTGGTTGGTCGAGATCTCGCGACGTCACGCCAAGAGAGAGACGACCTACCACCGCGATGTGCTGCTGTAGAAAGGTGAAGAAGACGAGGAGAAAGATAAGACATCAAGGCGGAATGATAAATCACATGAAAAAGAAAGAGATGGTCTGGGTATTTCCTTTGATGCATAAAGTGAGACACGTGTACTGAGCATAGAAATCAGCAGATGAACGCCATTCGCAGACACTCGATACGTTTCCGGAGCTCTTTAAACTCTAAATAATTTACTGTATGTTAGGCCTACATTGTGCACATGCTTGCGTTCTGACAAGTTAATGTATTAAACGAATATGATGATGATGATGATGCAATAATGCAGTTATAATATAGGCTTATTATAATTGCGACTGAGATATAGCTCATAGCGCTTCATCGGACCTAAGTTATAGCCTTACTTAGATTTAGTTCCTCCAATTCCGTGCGCAAAATTGGTCAATCGACGATTCGTCTCCAGTTGGCAAGATCGCTGGCAGCAGTCGTCTTGTCGCTCCAGTCTATGCCCGTCACCTCGAGATTTTCTTTTAGTGTGTCTTATCATGTCCTCTTGGGTCTTCCAATATTTTTCTTGCCATTTTTGGGTCTCCATTTTATGGCCAGGCTAGCTAGCCTTGTTGGCGGAAGTCGCAGAATGTGTCCAATGAAGCGTCTTCTTCTCGTGCTACTATGTCATGCAATGTCTTTTGTCTAGAGCATGTCATTACTTTTTCATTCGTGATGTGATCACGCCATGAAATCCCCAGGATCCTCTTAAGGCAACAACGGTAAAATACATCAATCATCTTAGTAGCTTTTTTGCTGTTGTCTTCCATGTTTCACAGACATAAGTTGCGGTTGGATTTCCTTGCTGATTGTTCCGCACTTTCAGATTGGCTGTAGACGTTGGAAAACAGATGAAGCTTTACCTATCCTTGTTCAAATGTTAACCTTTGCATTTCCTAAGTAATAGCTGTATTTAAACGGTGTTTCACGGCAAGAAATAGAAGAAAAGGAATGAGTGGGAATGCAGGAAGAAAAATAGGAAAAGGAAAGAAAACCCCACCAAAAACTTTCCGTATTTGACGTCAGGATGGAAATGAGATGGACGTATACTCCCAGTTTATTTAGTAGGTCTAGAAATATTATGAACTTAACCGCTAGAGGTGAGACTGATTGGAAACGAATTTTGTGTATATTTAGGATTTAAAAAACAATTCTGGGAGCCAGGGTATATGTTTTGCGTCATTCATGGGTCACCTAAATTCCGAGTGAACTCGAATTGCGTTAATTGCTTGAAATTAGGGCTGCTGCGCATCCATATTGTCTACGCCTCAGCTTCTTTGTCGACGATGACTTCGACATAAACTATCATGACGTGCCGTTCGCTTTGCGTCTCAGCCAAGGTACCATTGTGTCGAGCTCGCCGGGAGTTTTTTAGCGAGCGTCGGATCGCTGATCACGGCAGGGTGTTACGTAGACGCCGAGCGTTAGAGCCCGGTGGAAATCAAGACCGATAGACGGTCAGTGCCAGGCAGCGTTAGCGTCGCAGCAGGGGAGACGGACCAACTGCTCCCAACCAACCGTCACAGGACTCGATCCTGATTTTCATTTGATCTGATGAGGGCGAGAACGACTGAAAATGTAGTAGCAGAAAAATGCAGGAGTTGGTGCGAGATAAGACTGTGGTTACTACTGATCATCAGTAGCCTAGGGAGTTTGGTATGAACCTGTTATTGGATGAAATGATACTTAAATAGCTGCATGCAAAATGATTAGTTCTTAGAGCCCGTTTAGAGAATTCCGTCCCAAGACCAGACCCATGTTTTGCCGCCCTTATGTCTGCATAGCAGCAATCCAGTTCAGCAGTTTGTGACCGGACTGTATATCGCAGTATAGCGACCTGATGCCACGCGGCATTTAATCAGCTACGTAGACGCGGCGCTGGGTGGTGGGGCGCCCACCGCGTTGATGAACTAGGATAGGAGTGACCAAGCGAGCGAGCGAGCGCCGGTGTCTCATTATAGCATCGCCCCCCCCTAGAAAAGTCTCCCCCGGCCGACAATTTACCGTTAAAAATCCGCCCCCACGGCAGCCGGGACGGATTTTTAAATGTAAATTGTCGTTTAGGGAGAGACTTTTCTGGGTGGGGGCGATCCTATAATGGGGAGACTTTTTTATGGGGCCGGCAATATTTTTGATAAAAGGAAGACATATTAATTCCTTGATTATTTCTCCCCCGGCGGATTTTTCATCGGGAAGACATTCTAATGTGACGCCGGATGCGTGCTTCCATCTGCTTGCATCGCTGCTGCTGCAGTTTCGGGAACAGTTCGTGTTCGTTTTATGCGGCCCTCTCACTTTCAGACTGCATTTGCGGTCTGTCAACTGTTCTGTTACAGAAGCGTTTGATGGATTTGATTTGCTCAAAGTTAGTACATAAGTTATTCATAAAGTGCGTGGTTGACCGTTTTTTTTGAGGCCGAGTGGTCAAAAGTTAAGGTTACTCGTTAGATATTTTGATGTTCGGGTACGAATTACGCCATATTTAAGGCATGACTGGTCGTGAATCACTTAAATTTAAAAAACAGTGTTGCTGAAACGAAGCTTAGTACGTATATGAAAAGCATGTACGTTTGAAATGTCACAGGCCAAGGTCACGAGGTCAGAATATTGACGTCCTTTATAGGTACCACACGACAGGTATATCTGAACAATTCAGCCGATATTCTGTCGACTCCAGAAGACCGCCGGTTATTGCACGGTGTTGGGCACGTTCGACTCTGCCTATGATTTGCATCCTTAAATCAAAATGTTTTGCACTGCTATCAGCAACGGCATTCATTTCGTTTCGTCTGTTTAATCTTGAAGTTGCAGCTAGGGTCCCATATCGTTTCAGCCATCGTCGCCGTCGTATTCCTGTTATCTTGAGCGAGTGCGCAGTAACTGGTTGTATCGTGTGCAGCGCTGCATAACTATACGCATCGCAGCGTGCGTACGCCGTGTGTATGAATCTGTCATCTGACACGGTTTCATGCTCCCAGGAAGGCGCTCTAACTGCATGATTCCACGCAGCCGCATTGCATCAGCGCCTCTGTATACTAACCTAGGCTACATACTTTCTCCTATCATGGCACGAGCCATCATGCCCACTGGCGCAGTCTAGAGACCTGGAATGAGATAAGGACGTCGTCTTGCGCAAATGTTTTACTTAACGCGCATCGACGGTGTATACAGAGTGTTCGTCTCTGCAGTATAGTGGACTACTGAAAATGCGTGAGGCACGTATCGGAAATCGCCGCCGAATTTAGAGTTATTGTTTTGTCGTCGACTATCTTATAACGGTTAATTTTGTTTTAAACTTTCAAAGTTTTAAACCTATGAATTTGCTGTAACTTTTTTGTATATTTTTGATGTGGATAGTAAGCCGGTTTCTGAAACTTGGAATTTACGATCCCAGGATTGTGTGGGACATAGTTGCCCTTCTCACGGCAATCGTTGTCTGACAAGAAGTCTGCAATAAATCGAAGTAAAGTAGTTTATGCAAGGTAATTTCTAGAGCAGCGTGACTAATGAACAAACTACAACAGCGTTATAATTGACCAAAGCCACTGCAATCAACCACTTCTAACAAGGCTCTGTAGTTGTTCAGGTCATCGCAATGCTCGCCATTAGGCCATCGATCATTCGCGTTACCGTGCGGGGTCGGCTTCGTTTTAGGGGGTGATCAGTGACAAACTGTGTACTCCAATTGTACTAGGAGGCCATGGTTACACCATGCAAAAGAAAACATTTGCAAACGTGTTGCAAAACAATTAAGGCATTTTGAACAATGTGCTATTGGTCTGCTGAAGCTACGGCACTATGGGTGATGCAGATTGATACCTTTGTTAATTGCTGTTATTATTGTTAATACAGTAAACTTGTCATTGTTATTAATTAGGCCTACGTTTATTCTTATAAAAACATTAACTTTATTAGCAGTATTAGCAGTAGCACAATAGAATGAATGTCGTTTGATGTCAGCGATTCATTTGCGGATTTTCTGTTCGTGATAATCCACGCAAGCGAGGCAGCTGAGCTAACTCAGTAGGGTTGGTTAGCTGCATATTTTGATTATGCAGCAGTGAGTGGAAACATAATTATCCTAAGCTTAAGTTTTCCTGGCACGCTGCGGCGATTCAGTATAGCGTGACTGCCCGCGCGTGTCGCTATATAGCGTACACGCAATTAATCGCACTGAATGACAGATCGAACGAATCTGCAGATTAGAGTCATTCGTCAAACGCGGACATTTGTTCCAGAGTTAGTTGGACTATATGCGGCGCTCGGATACATCCATGATGATACTTTTCAGTTTAAGAGAAAAACAACTACCGCACGTGGTCCATAAAATGTAACCCGTTCGTACGTTCCTAACTTCATTAGGCCTAAGTGTTGACCGATTATCAGAAATCTTTCACCAGCAAAATCAGTGGTAAACTTGAACAACTTAGTTGTATTGTAATGTATCGTATTGTACATGTAATTTGCCAAACAGTTGTTGTTGTTGTTGTTAAGAATCTAATCACAGCTGAAACGCGTAGTAAAATAGTCAGCTTTAGAATACTGAAAGTTACTAACTATATTTCACAAGGTAGTATGGCGACGCACAGACTGTGAAATAGAATAGGCCCTGTGTTATTTGTAAATTGCACAAGAAAGAACTCGGTTATTTCGGTTAAACAGAAACAGGGCCCGGTTATATTTATGCCACTGACCCCGCACCTGATTAGTTTGGCCCTGCATTTGTTGTTCAGTATATCGACGAAGTATCGATGTCAGTGGAGTTTGTACTATGCTCGGTATTTGCCGATGGCCGGATTATTTAGTTAGCGCGTGCATCTGTGCGTTCATGCAATATGCACCTCACGCCGTCGACAAATGCAGTTGTATTTGTTCCTCGCAATACTCGGATTAGCAACTGGAACGGACCGACTGGCAGCAGCGTGCAACATGCAAGTGATGGACCTACTGTGCGTCGATCAGTACATAATGCAAACTATTTTGAAAGCGTCGGCTTTCTTTAACGTGTTGCAGCGCCATAAAGAATTAGGGTAGATCATTAGACTCTTCTCAGATGAAATTTTGACAGACACTTTGAAATCCTGTCTTTAATTTCACCTTTTCGCTTCTGCTTCTATCACGTCTAGTCACCGAGACGCCAGCGCCTCAGATTCGATTTTCGACCAGAGTTAAGGCCATTGGAATATAGAGGCTAGCTCATTTACGTAAGCCAATAAAATGACTCCATATACAGCAAACATTCATTTTAACCGCTTTATGTTTTAATCTATCCAATACACATAGAACAATATGATCATTTCTATTCTAAAAAATAATCCTATTAAACAAGAACGTTTTCAAGTATTTTCTGTGTTGTTTATGTGCAGCAGCAAAGTGTCAGTTGACAGCGCGCCGACGTCCGCTGCGAGCGAGTGCCGACTGCGACTGCGCAAGTCGGACGATGACGTCATCGTGTCACGTGACCACGCACGCTACGTGCTCGACCGAATCGCGACCCGCTTCGCCGCGCAGCAGGTTGCTTTCACAGTTGCCTGATAATAGCTTGAGTTTACGCTAAATTTTAGTGTTTCAAATGTACAGTAAATCGGAATTAGGCCGCTGTAATCCGTGTGAATTAGCTCATTTATGGGATGTTCACACGATCCAGCAAACGTCCAGCAAATGTAACGCTGGATGTTTGCTGCCATATGTTATAATAGAGCTGGACGTTTGCTGGATCGTGTAAACACTGATCTAGGCTACATTTAGACATTCGCTGGTCGTTCGTTACGACCATAAAGAATAGAAGGCTTGTGGAAAGAATGCGCAACTTTGCCCCATTGTCACAAATTTTCGGGATTTGTAGATAAATGTAAAATAATCAGTCACTAAGATGAACAAGATTGAGTCTGGTTTTTAAATCATGTCCGTCAAATAAAGGAGGTTATGTTTTAGTTACATCTGTCTGTGCGTCTCATTGTCCATAAAATTCCTGAATAAAAAAGTTCTGACAGAAATTATTTCCTTGAAGCGGTGGAACGTCGCCCAAGAAAAGCTGATTATGTTTTGGTGGTAATTTCGATGACGTTTCGGACTAAATCCGGGTTTGAAAGTAGAAAGTTTCAGTGGAGGTTTGCGCTCTTCGAGTGCCTCTTGTTGTCGTTTTGTTGTCGTCGTTGTCGTTGTTGTACTATGGTACACCGTGGTCCGTAAAAAACGTGCAACTTTTGTTTTTTGAATAGCTTTGTGAAACATTGGGCGATTTTAATAATTTTTGGCACGCGACATCAAAAAAGAATTTAGCGGAAATGGTTATAGTTTTGGCCACCTTACTTTAATACTGTCCCAACACTACCTTGTGAAATGCGAAATTCATAGTTTTGCCATTTACAACAATGAATTTATACTGGATAGCGCACGCGTCGGCTCAGAAATGATCATCTGAAAAGCAACAAACACGATTGGCAACTATTGTATCTCAAAGTCACACGTGTCACATCACATCCTCTTTATTACAGCATGTGCCCAAAATGTCCTCCTCTAGCGCGAATGCAAGCGGTAAACGTTGACACCACTCGCAAACAGCAGGCTTAACAACCTGCATTTCACAAGGTAGTGTGGCAACAGTGTTAAAGTGAGGTGGCCAAAAGTAGAGTCATTTGCGTCGAGTTTCTTCCTAATGTTGTACGCCAAAAATTATTAAAATCGGCCAATGTTTCACAAAGCTATTCAAAAAATAAAAGTGGCACGTTTTTTATGGACCACGGTGTAGTTGTTGTTGTTGTTATCACAGTTGTGTGACGTTGTTCTGACGTCGGGAAGTCGGCGGATACCAGCTCATAGACTGGTACTCAGCGCCGCGTCCCAGCACCTTGCCGCCATCTTGTCGTCGTCGTGTGACGTCAGCAGCGTTGTCATGCCGACCGAGATAAACATCGCGCAGGAAGTGGACGTTTCGGCGCTCGAAGACGTCATCAACTACATTTACACTGGTGAGATGTTAAGCCGCGGTGGAGTGAGATAAGCAAGTGTTAATCAAACTTATACACTCCAGACAGTGGTTTAACCGAAATTTATTCCGCGCTGACGACGGTCGGTCGTGTAGCCTACGCTGTCTGTTGCTTAGTCATGCTTGAGTACACTCGTGGAGTTACCAAACAGTCTAACTCAGAGTGAGTTTTACGGCAGGCATAACAATGTACGGGTTGCAGCAACTTTGATTTGGATTGCTCGAATATGTCTTCTATACATCATGGTTCATTACGTACAACACTCGTCTTTGATTGCGCTACTTCAAGCCGTTTATGAGACATAAAGTTCCGAAGTTTTTTTACGTCTGACCTTGACTGACCTTGACCATGATCGTTTGATTTCCAGGACAGGTTTTGTTTCAGTTTTATCGCGCTTGTAGCGCCGCCTAAACTAAGAGTCGCTGGCCGTTCCTCATTGGAAACCTACAGCCGTACGATAATACACACACACCAGCACATAGCGGAGAGATAATTGTATTGTAGGGGCCTATAGTGTTGTCGCCAGCGGCGCATTATAGCCATGCACACGGTAGCCTATGGGTCAAACGCAGAGCAACTACACTCCAGCCCTCGGGCTTTCAGAGGCCAGTTCTACAAATCATGCGAATATGAGTGTTCTCTTCTTTTGTCGTTTACACTTAATTTATGTGGCCAGTCTGCGTTTGTATGAAGTACTATAAGCTTCTCATATTAACTTATTTTAGGTGAAAAATTTTACGTTTTAAAACGCATAAAACCTTTTTGACCAAAAAAGAACGGTGACAGAAATTCCGAATTATATGATCGAAGTTTTGATGCAGAGAGAGGTTTGTGTCAGTAGGGACTTCTACCACGCAGGGTATTTTTGTCAAGAGGGGAAGGGGGCTCATGCCGACACCCCGGCGTCTGATGTGCGAATGGCGTGTTAGCATCGGAGTAAATATCGTGTCGGCGCCTGGTCGCGGCTGCATGTATCCATCCCAGTGGAAGAACAAATCGATAGGTACAAACACGGCCTGAATGCTGCCAAGGGAGAAACGGCGAGAACACCGATAAAATATTGTTCAACATAGGCTATGCATATGCAGCGCTGAGTGAACGGGGGTGGGGCTTTGAACATTTCCTTGCTTTCTTTTCTTGTCTATTTTCTCTAAGATCAACATTCGTACGGGAAATGCGCGTCTTCTTTGGTGGAAATAAACTTGAACCCGCGGTGCATGTATATAAACGCTGAATAATACACAAACACGAAATGTACCGTATTCATGCTGATTTGCATCGATGTGTATGCAGCAAGGATTTATACAATTTTTGTTGTTGTTTGGGCATGGGTTACTGGCAGGTGTTTTTTTTCTCTCTCTATACTTTCTTTTTTTCTTTCCTTTTGTTTTTTTTCTATTTTTTGTTTTCTTTTTTTCCCGTCGCAAAACGATGTCTTTAAATGCAGTACAGCTATGAGCCTGGAACGCACTATAAACTCCACTAGTACATGATATAATTTTGTTGAAAATGTATTCAGAGTCCAGAAAACGCTTCTAGTGGCTACAAATGGGGTTCATTTTTAGTTAAATATTAAGAAAAAAATTGAAAAGCACTGGATGTTCTGTCTATAGGCCTATAAAATTTGAAGTCCGGCTAGAGGGGGGTTGCTCATAAGAACTCAAATAGGGATAGGGTGCTAAATGTCATCCGAAGACAGAGAGATTTGCACTCCTGTTGGGGGTCTCGATAAAATACTGAATCGCGGTTCGCGTACTTCAAATTCTTATTTTCGAAAAATATGCAGCAACATGCTCTGGCCTACGGCTATTGCTTTTTAGCCGATCTCAGATGCTCCAGAAGTTGGTGGGGTTTAGCGCCCAAACTTCTGATAAGCGCCGCCGACTATTGGCATAATTATGGAAATCTGGTATCGCAGCCTGCACGCCACTTGGTTAACGAGGCCAGTGGCGCAACATTTTACTGCCTACCTGGACGCAGATTTATAGCAGAGAGGCGCCTGTCGAAGTGGCCTGGCCCTGGTCCAGGTAACATCAGCGTCACACTCTGTCACGCGACTTGCCGACTATCGGCCTGCAGTCTGCTCAATCAACGAACACGTATTTATTTATTCATTTGTTTGTTTTACATACCAAATGCAATATGTCAACACAAAGTAATAAAAACAGACAGCATTGGCCTGAATTCTGACCAACATGGGACGATTGGGCGCCATTTACCCATGACCAGTATAAAAATGCATGACCCAGTACTGAAAACAGATTACACGGTGTCCTAATAAAAAGGGACCCTGACATTATCGATCGTAAGTTAAAAATTTTAATAATTTTTAATACAAACATTTCAAACACAACTGGCCATTAAATCACCATTTACGTTTCCACCTTACCGAACGTCTGTTTCTGCACTACCTGGAAAAATTGGAACAAACAAAATATTACATTTTTATTTAATGTGGCGTGACGATTTGATTGAAATGTCACAGATTTAGCACATTTTGTCCTAATTTCTAGCACTTTGGCCGACAGTTTATCCAGTTGTGCACTTGTGCACCTCTTGACAGTAAGCATTTGAAATATCGGCCGTTTTCCTCTGGTAGTGCAGAAACATATATTTGTTGAGGTTGACCAATTGTGTTAGCAATCTTTGTACCAAACACTATTAAAATCTGATGACGTCTCTCCAAGTTGCAGTCGATAATGTCAGGGATGTTTTTGGCGTTAGTTCATTTCAACGCCTTTTAATGTGTTCTAATTTTCCAGGTAGTGTAGAAGCACGTGTTGGGTAAGGTGGGAACCTGAATGGTCGTTTTATGGCAAGTTGTGTCCGGAATATTTTTACCAAAAATTATTAAAGTGTAATAATCCGTCTTCAAGTTAGGATCGATAATGTCGGGTTTTTTTATTGGGACACAGTGTACACAAGCCAGCATCAAAAACGCATGTCAGAGCATGTCCGTATGAGTCACACAACGGAGTTTTATGTCGACTTTACATTTTCAGGTGATATTAAGTTTCGTTAATTGACAATAAAAGAAGGTGCCCTCCCTGCTGCAGCCTGCAGCAGTAGGCTACAACGTCAGCAGACAATCTATTCCACAGCACGAACTGAAAAAGCGTAGTTGTTTGCGCCTTCAAACTTTTCGTGAGTAGGCCCCTATTCTCCGCCATAAGTATTGCTTAATATTCACGATGGTGCTGCCGCGGTCGGTGCGACGGCTATAGACGGAACTGAGATGAAAGTTTGCGCAAAATCCTCTCGTCGCCAACACGCGACGAGGACGAGACTTCAATTTGTCAGCGTAGCAACCGCGGAGTTGAAGACATCTAGACGTTATGGTAACCAACATATCTGTCCACCAGAGTGAGACTCATAAGAAATGAAGTTAAGACAACTTCATATGTCTGACTCTGATACTACATGTACGCGCTTTACAAGCGACTGAGATATACAGTTGTATGCGCCCCAGGCTTTGGGCAGACCGGTGGACAAATTTAGGAAAACTTTGGTTATCCCTAAGCCGACAGCAGAAGAGGAGGTTGAGGCCACTTGATGACAGTTCTCGAGTAAGTACCACTCCATCCCACCCATGCACGGACTGGACACATCGGACGCACATCCTGGACGGCCTCTCGTCGTCCCTGGCATCGTCCACGGACCTCTGAATCTAGCGGTCGATGCGTCAGCGCATTGATCACGTTTGCTCGCCTGTCACGCTAAGCCTGTGTTTGTGGCTGATGACCAAAGAAGATTTCAGGTCAGCGGTTAAACCTCATTTCCACATATCACATCACGCACTAGGCCTGCTGTACGCCGGATCACTGGTCAGCCTCAGAGTCCACAGCGACAAGTCCGCGCGGCGTGCAAATTCAGCTGTGCTGCTGACTATGGCTGTATATCTTCTTCCAGCTTAGCAGCCATGTTATACGACAGCCACCTCGTCGGCAAGTACGGCTGGAGGATTATGGCGGACAATAATCAGTAGGCCTATAGGGGGTGATCACTGACCGAAAGCTAACCCTCGCGTAGAATAAAAATTTTCGAAGAAAAAATTGCTTCTCAGTAGGCTTGTTAAGGTATATTAAAGTACTTTACCGTTTCTCTGAAATTTTTAGTAAAACTCGAACTGCACCAAAAAGTACGTTTGCCAGGGCTACTCTTCATCCGAATCCTCTTGGGGAGCTTACAGCGTTTTTTAAAGTTCCAAAGAGACTAGAACGAGAAAGGAAAAGGGCCAGAAAAGAGGGACTGATAAAGAAAAGAGGGGACAACAAGGGAAGTAAAAAGGAGGTCAAAAAGATATTGAAGAATTAACCCCATAGCAAAATATTGCGCATGCTGCGTACTGCAGTGCATCGATCGCTCGTTGAAGCAAGCATTTTCCAGGCGATAAGAGTAGGTAAAAAATTATTTAGTAAATTCAGTCGACGACAAAAGACGGAGAGTAGGCCTAAGTGCGATAAGTAAGTCTAAGTCTAGACGTTTATAAGCGGTGCCAGAAAAAGACCCAAATAAAATGCAAAAGTCGCCATTTAATGTATTGGACAAATCCGTTACATTTTATTTTTTTAACAGTTATTATTGTGCATCTTCTATTTTTCTTTTTAATGCTAGGCCTACTGTAAGTACCGTTCTGTCACTTCTGTGTGAATAAAGTACGACTGCATGAAAAGTGAAAAACGCAAAAGTGAAAGTACAGAACGTATATTTTAGTACAGTCGTATATTTTTTTATTTTTAGGACCACAGCTATTTAGCGTTTGCACCACAAAAATAGGGGCCTAGAGTGTAGTCACCGTAATAACTTCTTACTGGTAAGAAACGTCATTGGCAAACACATCGGTAAAACACGGCGGGACACGGCGGTCGTCGTCTGTGATTGGATGATTGGAATGCCGCTAGGTCACGGAACGAGACAATTGCATATCGCGACGACAGCGTGCAGCGACTTAAATCAACGCTGATGGCTCGTCGTATGGAAGTTTCATTGAATATCGACCCTCGGGAGCGTTGCATTGCGGTCAGGCGTGAGAGGCAAGGCGACAGCACGCACTTAGACCTGCGCCATTTAGAGAAATCGACGCAGAAGGGAATTAGCATATCGCGTCGATTTTTCGGCGCTCCTGTCAAAGACTGTTGTCTTCTATCACATGGCAAAAAAATACATGCGCCGACTTTTCTGTACAAAATCGCATGCGACTTTTGCTCTGTTTTTTCTTACTTTTGTTGCAAATGTGTGCACCGCATGAGTGCATGGGCGTAGTTGTAAACTACCACTTCAGTTTGGTGACTATTCCTCTTTTGTAGCCAGTAGCCTAACCTTTAATATTGTATACTTGTTACTCAGTTGAAGAGAATCGAGATCATGTGTTAGGGTCTGTCCTTTTGTTTGTTTGTTTCTCGGCTAATTTTCTCAAAAAAGTCTTGAAAAGATTTTGACGAAATTCTGCGGAGGGGTGGAGAGTAGTCCAATGGAATACTACTCAGATGTCTTTGAGATCTTTTACTCGTACTTGCGTACTTGTATGTTGACGAATGGAGAAGCAGTTGCTTTAAATGCTTATATATTGTTGCCAAAACTTGACAAGTCTGTTTTTGAAGACGTTGGTAGATGGTGCTTCGATGACATGCTGAGGTTTTGACTATTGGTGACTATTTTGTATGTTTCAATTAAGTCAACCGTCTTTTTTGAAGCGTGGTTAACTGTATAGAATTCTGACGAAGTCGTTGCTGTTGGCGTGTGAGTGTTTAGGTCGACTGCGGTTGAGTGGCAGTAGCGTGGAGGCTGTACTGGCTCTGGCCGTGCGCTGGCAGCTGGAACAAGTGGTCGAAGCGTGTTGCAGTTTCCTCGGTGATCGTCTGTGTCCGTCCAACTGTTTGGCTGTGCTGCGGCTCGCCGGCGACAACTCGTGCTCAGGACTCAAGTCCGTTGCTCGCTTCTACATCGCGGTGCTTAGCTTGTTGATGAATTGCATGTTGCATGTCGTAGAACAAATTTCGTATAGCATCGAACGATGTACGCATTGTTATTCATTTGCGACATGTGGCGCTATACAAATGCGTTTTGGTTGATTGATTGGTTGACGTGTTTTGACGCGTCTTCTGAATACTATCATCAAGCGCATGCCCCGAGCTGGAGCGTAGCGAATTCCACGAGGTGCTTTCAGTGTTCTCGATCCTGGGCGCATCTCCAAGCCGAGTTGAGGCCATGATTATGAGGCTGGAGATCTGCTCCCAGGGTACGTAGCCACGTGTGGCGAGGGCGTCCGGGAGGGCGCTTCCACTCTGCTTCTGAATACTACGGCTGAAGAAATTCGACGTACTTACTTTAGGGAGTGATTTGCTTTCTTACTAAATGTGGCTGACCATACTGTAGGCGTAAATGTAGATATTACGAGTAATGTTTTTATTGCGCGATTTTTATTCAACGTATTTTCGCTTAGTTTTTGAGGCCGTCCTATAGAGCGCATTACGTGTGTTGCCTGCCAAGGGGTAGTAAAATGTCGCCGAGGGAGACTTTTCGCGGGGGGAGGAGGAGAGCGATCCCATAATGGGACATCGACAGTCGCCGCAGCGTTTTTTACGTCTTAGCCATCGCAATTCTGTCCGTCTGTCCGTCTGTCTGTCCGTTTGTCACACGGGTGGATCAGTCAAAAACGGTGCAAGATGGGATCACCAAATCTTTACCATCGGCTATCTGGAAGACTCTAATTTCAGGAACCGTAAAGCTTTTCCATAAATTCGAAGGGGGTCACCCCGAACGAAGGCGGTAAATAAAAGGGGGTGGGCAAAAATTTGCAATTTTTGGCCAATAAGTCGCTGTATCTCAGTAACGGTGCGAGATAGGGCCTAGGTTACTATTAATCACTAATAGGAAGTCGTATACTGGCTCTCGATTGGCGCCGAATTCAATGACCTTGAATGACTCTGAACGCCAAAATAAGGGGTTTTATGGATTTTTTGGCGATTTCGGGCTGCGACACGAGTCTATATCATTCACAAGGTGGCGCCACGGAACTATCATTATGCGATTCAGATAGAGAATTTGGTATTTGTATATTAACTTAGCGTGAACACCCCAATTTTCAGCTAAACTACTAAACCAAAACTGCTATAGGCTTTCGCGCGTCTTGTGAGCATTAGCTCAAATTTCTTGTTTGTTTTGATCTAACGTCTTCTACCATTATGCTGTTGCATCGATGCACGGCTGTCTGTCAGGAGCACTTTACGCGCGTGTTGGAAGCGTCAGCGGTCAGTAATGAGTGGACCCGGCTGTCAGTCGATGACGTAGTCGAGTTGTTGTCCTGCGACCGACTCAACGTTCCAGACGAGAGCGCGGTGCTGGACGCGGCACTTGCCTGGCTTAACTACGACGAGTCTACACACCCGAGACACGTCCACGCAGCACGAGTACTGGCCGCCGTCAAGCTGCCGCTGCTCTCTCCGCAGGTCTGACGCTTACCGGACAACAACACTTCTAAGTTGAACTTACGAAAACTTGGGGCATTTAGATAAAAACTTTAATTTTATGCGCCGTGATTCATTCTACTGTGGGATTTTGGCTCTCTATAAATCGTTACTTTTTTATTTACTTAGTAACTTAAAAATGTGATTACAGAAAAAAACCAAATGCGTAATTTATTTGCAGACTTAGGACGAACTTAGGAGAAACTTGTTTAAAATTTTAGAATAATTTCAGAAAAAACTCCTAAAAGTTTTGTAACTTAGGAAGTTATCTCTTCTGCTCGCCATCATTGCATCATTCTCACTTAAACACATAGAAAAGCTTTGGTGGTTTAAACTCTCATTGAAGATAACAAAATGGATATAACTTTTAAACAAAATTATTGCCATAGCAATAAAATTTTTAGCCTCTTGTTAACTTTAGCTTGGCTTACGAGTTACTACTTGTGAGTGATAATATGTTATATAGATTAGGCTACAACCGTTATTTAGTGTTGGGAGTGGTAACGTTGCAGTGTATAACGGATCGCGTGATGTCGGAGCAACTGTTCAAGAGCTCGGATGCGTGTCAGGAGATGGTTATCGAGGCTCTCAGGTATCACTTACTACCAGACAGACGCCAGACGATGTACAGTTGCCGCACACAGCCTCGCAAGTCTTACATCGGACAACTCTTCGCATTCGGCGCTGACGATTCCGGTAACGTTAAATGTACAGGGGATCATTCAACCTAGGTTACGACAAACAGTTTATCCTCTGGGGCAGAGATAAATTCTTGACTACCGTTGCGAGTCGGTTTATTTGTCAGCGGAAGTGTTTGGTCTGTTTGGGTCGAATTTTTGTGAAGTTTTTAGTGGACGAAGAAGCAGTCACTTGGGTTTTGAACTCTTAGGTTTTGAACGTAATCTTGGTTTAGGAGCATAGCTATCTATAAGTTCTATTGGCTACTGGAATGCGATTTTGATAGTAAGAATTTTTGGTTATTGACAGTAGTTTTTAAATCGAAATTTGGACTATTGGACTTTGGCAGAAGTTTACGTTTTCGGGGTGTTTTCTACGTTTTATCCGCAGCAAGTCTGTAGAATGAAGAGCGTCGTTGGTGATGATCTCTGCAGGAGGCGCGACTGTGGAGCAGTACTGCCCGCGGTCTGACGTCTGGACGCAAGTAGCCAGTCTACCACGACGTCGTCTGCAGTTCGCCGTGGCGGTGGTTGGCCAGTGTGTGTACGTGGTCGGTGGGCGGGACGGTCTGCGTACGCTTGATGTCGTCCAGGTCTTTGACGTCAACACACGCAGCTGGTCCTCGGTCCGCGCTCTCAACACCCAGCGACACGGCCTTGGTCAGTGCCAACAAGTAGCCGACTGTTCATCGTTCAACATTGCGACTGAATCATCCCGTGTTTCCGGTTGCAGTCTGATGACAAAGTAGGGACGTGGTGGGGAAATATTTTTTAACATTTATTTTTATTTTTAACGTTAAAACAAAACAAATGAGGGTCCAATAAAAAAATTAAGGGACGGTGGTTATAAGGATGGACGGCAACTGAAAACACGAAAATTTTTTTACGCCTTATTACCCCCGTCGAGGAGGTTATGCTTTTGAGGGGTCTCTCTTTGAGATAACCCAAAAATTTATGAACAGATGTTGGTGAAATTTTGTCCAGGGGCTAAGCATGGCCCAGGAGGAAGTTATTAGATTTCTCTGGTCTGAGATCCGAATCTTGTTATCTACGGTTCTTTAGCACTAGGAGATAGCAGTAATATTGTCCTTTGTATTTTCCAGGTGGCAACACTCTTCTCGGTCGGAGTTCTAGATCTCTGGTCGCTTCTAGTTGTTAGATGTAACAAACACAAATCGTGGTACAATTTACTTTTATACAGCAAGAGCGAAGAACAATGTACGATAATGATTAAACTGTTAAAATTAAAATAAATAATCATCCTGTGGAATGTAGGCTCCGGTACTGAAAAGAGTGCGCAGACGAGAGCGCAATTTTGGTGGTAATTAGGGATTTAATTAATCGTAAATGCTAGGGTAAACACGTTTATGCTGCGTAAAGTTATGCTGCAGATTCATAGAAATAACACCATCATTGTCTTTGTAGTTACTATACCATACTATACCAATCAAATTTATATAGCGCCATATGCGGAGTTCAGAAGCACCGCCCAATGTAACTACATCGATTTAGTCGTTCTTATGTTGCGATGGTGTGATAAATATGAGTCGCGTAATACCCCGTTTACACGATCAAACAATCATCAAGCAAACATCGAGCAAACATCGAGCTGGATCGTCCAGCTAACTCGAACCAGCTCGTCGAGCCAGCTTCATCGTGTAAACGGGGTATAAGTATGACAGCGATGACGGCATGATTGTTGTAATACTACAGGCGCGGCGTCGTTGGGTGGTGCCTTGTACGCGGTGGGTGGTCACGACGGCTGGTCGTACCTGAGCTTGGTGGAACGGTACGACCCGGACACTGACTTGTGGACTCACGTCTCATTGATGTCAGCTCCACGAAGCACCCTCGGCGTCGCCGTCCTCAGCAACAGGTGCCAGATTCACGCGCCTGACACAACCAGGCATAAAATGTGGAAAGAAATCTACGGCGTAAAAGAAATTTCTATTCTGCTTATATATAGCCCTCAATTTTTCGCAAAATACAACTGCGTAAGAGCGTCCATTCTCCCTCCCCAAAACATGATCAAGTCATTTCCCACTTGAAATTGTTTTTAAAAATAAATACAAGTAATTTGAGCAAAGCTCACGAGACGCGCGAAAGCCTATAGCAGTTCCTGTTCGCAGGTAAGCGTAGTTTATCTCCATCCATTTCGTCGTAATTCACTCTTTTGCAGCCAAAAATCGCCAAAAAATCACGTTAAATCAATATTTTTAAGGTTCAAGGTCATTCAAGGTCATCGATGTT
>Ga0209367_1004404_pt1 | contig 19403 bp, 8 predicted proteins | sample WorMetLIZISLAND2_FD_187412 | JGI IMG/M metagenome (GOLD analysis project Ga0209367, IMG submission 187412) | Marine gutless worms symbiont microbial communities from Max Planck institute for Marine Microbiology, Germany - Olavius geniculatus... ...
GGTCACACGGGTGGATCAGGCAAAAACGGTCCAAGCTAGGATCTCCAAATCTTTACCATCGGCTGCCTGGAAGACTCTAGCTTCAGGAACCGTAAAGCTTTTCCATAAATTCGAAGGGGGTCACCCTGAACGAGGGCCCTAAATGAGAAGGGGGTGGTCAAAATTTGCGATTTTCGGCCAATAACTCGCTGTATCTCAGTAACGGTGCGAGATAAGGCCTAGGTTACTATTAATCACTAATAGCAAGTCGTATACTGGCTTTTGATTGGCGCCGAATATTCAATGACCTTGGATGACCTTGAACGCCAAAACAGGGGGTTTTATGGATTTTTTGGCCATTTTCGCCTGTGAGAGTCTATATCATTCACAAAGTGGCGCCACGCCGCTGACGCCACACGCGCCTATGGCCGATGTGTATTATGGTCCCGATGGGCCGAGTCCAAATGATATGCGATTTCGAAACTATAACTACCGAACTGGAAATGCTATAGGCTTTCGCGCGTTTCGTGAGCTTTGTTCAAATTTCTTGTTCATACATAGCATGAGGCCCCTGAGCATATGTGAGCCCTTCCCCCCGGCCGGGGCGTACTGGGGGGCCCTTCCGCCGGCTCTGTAACCTTGGCTCTATCTCTCACCGTTTTCGAGATATGGTTGGTTTTCCACTGAATTTCCTTTGCCCATACATTCAACCCCCAATTTGGAAATGTTTCTCTTGCACTATATCGCTGAAATTTTGCCAGTCTAGGTTCATAGCATATGGCTAATTACTCATGCAAAAAGTTTTCCTCTACGACCTACCGTTTAGCCACAATATATTTGTGACAGACGACGGACGGAAGACAACCATGTCACTAGCTCGACTGTTAGGCCTACTTAAAAACAGTCGGCTAAAAAATGAAACCTTCGAACAGCGGTTACCATTTTGAAAATATGCAAATTAACTCTAGTCTCAGAATCAGATGACCCGAAACTTTTTTTGAGATTTGCCATGACTCATTAAAGCAGTTACCGCAAAAATGTTCTGTTGCAATTTTTGAGGGGTTGGGTGATACAAATCGTATTTTGACCAGACTAAATTCGTTAGGCGTTGATCAAATGAAGTAAATATACCGTACAATGGCATATAAATATTCTGTATTTTCATAGTAACGTTAAAGTTCAATGCAATTTTTATAACGCTGTGTAAAGTGTTTAGGCCTATGTATCATAACACCAGCATAAGATATGCGATGTAATGAGGCCATACGCTTTGACAATCTGTTGGCTTACTTATTCAGGTCGCAAATAACATAGAGAACTAAAAAAGGCAGGGTGGAGAGATTAGAAAGTCTATAAACAGTCGTGTAAACAGCACACGTAATCCCTGAACGTTATCCGGTGTTAGGCAAGTCTATAGTTTGCATGCAAGATTAGTGAACTGGACACGTTTAAGCCAGTAGAATGAAAGACCGAAAGGCTGATAGATGGCCAGACTGGCGATGCTGTGATTTGACGCGTGAGTAAATTAGGAAAAATTGGTTAAGACGTGACTAACGAAATGAATTCGACAGTACTGATTCTCACAGAAAAGCCGGCTGTCCTTCGAAGCAATAGGCCCACTGTACAAAATAGAAGACACTAAATTGCGCAGATAGGCAGAACAAATGCTACTCGGGACTTTGTAAGTAAAACAGAAAAGCCCTTATTCAATATGCTTGTAAATTTCAAGCCCTCATTGAAGACACTAACGACTTATTGCATGTTTATGTTATTACAGCCAGCAACATTTCTTGTTTGTTTGTTTGACTGCTTTTGACTTTTAATTTTTGATCTGATAGATCTATGACGTTTGTGTTGCATGGCTGTGTTATAAAAATTGTGCTAATAAATAAATAAATCAACCATGCAAGCAATCAGTCAGTCGACTAGTTGATCAAGCGATCACTCAGACAATTAAGTCAATCAGTTAATAAACTTTGGATGTCCAGTTTCTATTTTCGACATGTGAACAACTTACTTTAAACGTTAGTAGCAAATGGCCGGCTGGACATCGTTAAGTACAAGTAGGCTACCATAAAACTGCTAATATAAGTCTGGTCTCATACAGAAGCCGGGTGTCAAATGAAAGTCGGGTCTTTAACATAAGCCGGGTCTCCAACATAAGCCGGACATTCAAGTAGTAAAGAGTAAAAGGTAAAGGTCAGAAATATATCTCTTAAGGAGCGAACCCCTCACAGAGCTACGGAGCGTCACTTGTCATATGGGATCACACAGTGTTACTTGCCACCCGACAGAGGGGAACGCGTCCCGCCTTAACCCCAGCCAGATAGACCGGTACTCGATTTATCTACCCCGGAGGGATGGAAGGCTGAGTTGATCTAGGCGGCTGGTTACATACCGAGATGGTTTACCTGCCCGCAGGCAGTCACCCATCGCAGTATTAACTTCAGTGATCGAATCAGACGCGTTACCGCTACACCACGCCACCAACCCAGTAGTAGTTGTTGTAGTTGGAAGTGTACTAGTGTTGTACTAATTAATTGTGCGTGTAGTAGTAATATACACTGACTCTAAATTGTATTGTAATAATTGTGTTGCGCATACTATCTATAGAAAAAGTGTACTACCTTGGTATGGTGGGTTGACAATGTTTTAATAGAAGCCGGTGGCCGGTATTTGAAGTTTTACGATATATACATTGTGTCAGTGTTTTTGTTGCAGCATACATTGTGTCACATTCAGATGTATCATTATTGCTGCTGTCTCACACGACACTTACATGTACAACCCTCGTTCAATTACCATCCATTTTTACGTGCGAGAGCTAGCATAGCTAGCTATAGCGCGTATTAGCTATGGTAATTCCGTCTTGGTGTCTACGCCAAATTGACAGAAAAGCAAACTTCAAGAACCAATTTCGCAAGAACCAATGGCACAACCCGGTACCGATCGAAGCCCAGGTGAGATAGAGACTTCTGGTTTTTACCATATGATAGCTTAGAGTCTCTAGTATTCTGCAACTAAATTTCATGCCACTGGCTGAAGGTGGTCCCCACGAATGAGGGGGAGAAAAAGGGGAAGCCCCTTAAAAAGCGTTATTTCACCGTTATTGGCTCTTCTAACGTGAAAATGGTTGCAAATAGGCACAGACATGCTGCTTATCATAACAAGCGCTGGCAACGGGCTTCTTAAAAATGTCAACATCGATGACCTTGAATGACCTTGAACCTTTGAAATAAGGGATTTAGTGAATTTTTCGCGATTTCGGGCTGCGACACGCACTTCAAGAGTGAATTGCGCCAAAATGGCTGGAGGTAGACGAAGACAACCTGCGTATGAAATTTTCAGCATTGAATGTAGATTTTAGCAATTTAAGTCCAGACCCTCTATGTTTAAGGAGGCCTGCACACGCGGGTGTCAAATAGGGGTTTCCCTCTTAAAAAGTGGTTATTTATCCGCTGCTGGCTTGTTTAACGTGAAAATGGTTGCAGATAGACACAGACATAACAAGCACCGACGACGGGCTTCTTAGGATTGTCAACATTGATGACCTTGAAACCTAAAAATAAAGGGTTAAGTGATCTTTGGCGATTTTTGGCTGCTAAAGAGTGAATTGCGACGAAATGGGTGGAGATAGACCAAGATTACCTGCGAACAAAAACTGCTATAGGCTCTCGTGCATCTCATGAGCATTAGCTCAGATTTCTTGCCTCTAATCGTTGCTGCCTGACTGTGCACTAAACGAGTTTCATTTTGCTGCAAGGTGCTTACGGATTCAAAAAAAAACAACTGAACGTGCGACCGATACAAAATAATGACAGATTGCACAGCATTCTGGTTGTCAATCAATAGCTGATTGAAGAGAACGAAAAAAGATGCATATATAGAATATTGATTGATTTCGTAGTCCGTACGCGTGTGTGTCATGAAACGATGACCTCCAAATGACTCTAAATGACCTTGCCGGTATTTGAGCCGTAAAATGCCATTAGGTCTGGCCATTGTGATACAACACACCTCACACGATAGTGCGAGTGTTGTAAGGACGACCTTCAAAGTATATGGGAAAGGACAAACTTTGACCCTCAGCCAACCAAAAACCCCTGAACCGATCGTCACCAAATTTGAATGGCGTGATTACGTCGTGGACGCCTACCAACAAACAAAATTTGGGCTCAATCCGCCCAGGGGTTTTTGCTCCGCATATAGGTGAAATATACACTCCTCCTGTTCGAAATTTACTTTACTTTTTTGGTTCTTGAACTCGCCTACAGGCGAGTCCGTTACACCGATTTTTTACGCTTAATGCGTTAAATGACGCGGTTGTGCGCAAGGAAGTGCGTTTTTATTGTTATAAAATAAAAATATTTTTTACTTATTTATTCGAAAAATTTGAAAAAAAAATTATAATGGCGCCTATGGGGAAAATCAAAAAATTCTTTAAACTGTCATAACTTCGGTTGTGTGCAAGATAGAGTCGTAATTTTTGGTTCTAGGATATGGTCTTCGGGGACGTCCTAATTAACGGTGACATTTATATTTCCCCCCGGTTGACCCCCGTTGCCATGGCAACGAAATTTGGAACAAAATTGGCTATAACTCGGCTTGCGTAAGACATTTTTGCGAAATTTTTGCGCCTATAGGGGGGTTTTCGGAGATGAACCATCGAATGCTGCCAATTGAATTTTTCCCGACTAACCCCCGTTGCCATTTTTGCAATTTTTTAGACATGGTCACATGGGAATAAAACACAATGTTAACATTTGCAAGATAGTTTTTTTTCTAACATTAATACCGGATTGTTCTTCTGGCTATGTCAGTTATAATATTCTTGTGAATCCGGTTATCACGCGAACACGGACTATTTTGTAGGCCGGCAATCGTATTTATAGGCCTAAAGCAGATAGTTTTAGTTTAGGCCGTTAATAGGTAATAAATTTGAAGTGACAAACAAAGCCATCGAACGAAGAGTTATGCAAAAAATGTAAAAAAATTAGTTGATTTATCAATGAATATATTTTTAATGTGGTGTGTGGGTAAAATGTGTTGTCGGAAATAACGTATGATACTTGCAAGAAAGTTCGTGCAGTTTTAAAAATTAAAGGTTAAAGTTGGTGATATATAGCTCTTTATGAGAAGCCCATCTCAGAGCTACGGAGCGTCACCCGCCGTATGGGATCGCACAGTGTTACCTGCCATTCGACACAGGTCAAGGCGCCCCGCCTAAACCCCAGCCAGATAGGCCGGTACTCAGTGTACCTACCCTGGGAGATGGAAGGCTGAGTTGACCTAGGTGGCTGATTACATAACTAGATGATTTACCTGCCCGCAGGCAGTCACCCTTCCAAGTACTAACCCGGCCCGACGTAGAGTAACTTAGTTGATCGGATGAAACGCGTTACCGCTACGCCACGCCACCAACCCAGACCAAAACAAACAGCTGTGCGTATCAGCTGTAAGGATATTTAATTATTGCGACATTGCGCGATCCCTTGCGACAGCACGGCTTTCTTGTCGATGTTTCGCGCAAGTCAGCATCACCAGCTTGCGCGAGAGGTTGACATTACCGTACTCCGTAGTGTTACCGGCCACCGGTTGCTTTCCGTCAATCATGCAAGTGCATCAGTTATAAAACTGGGTCATATTGCACCCGGAAGCCTTGTTACTACATCAAAAAAGATTTGTGTGTAGAGGCCGAGCGGTTTGTTGCGTTGGGAGAGCTCACGTCGTTGCTGTTCTCTGAGCCAGCGAAGAATGGGCAGCCTATAACCAATTAAGCTAGCACACAACCAATGTCGACCGGATGACAGACCGGCTTCGTTAACAGCCAATTAACTATGCGACTACGACATGTCAGACTGTCGATATGCCAGCAGCACTCCTGCTGATACTATGGCAACAAGAAATTTGAGCTAATGCTCACGAGACGCGCGAAAGCCTATAGCAGTCTCGGCTCAGTAGTTTAGCTGAAAATTGGGATGTTCACGCTAAGTTAATATACAAATACCAAATTTTCTATCTGAATCGCATAACAATAGTTTCGTGGCGCCACCTGGTGAATGATATGGACTTGTGTCGCAGCCCGAAATCGTCAAAAAATCTATAAACTCCTTATTTTGGCGTTCAAGGTCATTCAAGGTCATTGAATTCGGTGCCAATCGAGAGCCAGTGTACGACTTTCTATTAGTGATTAACAATAACCTAGGCCCTATCTCGCACCGTTACTGAGATACAGCGACTTATTGGCTAAAATCGCAAATTTTACCCACCACTTTCTTATTTAGCGTTCTCGTTCGGGGTGACCCCCTTCGAATTGATGGAAAAGCTTTACGGTTCCTGAAACTAGAGTCTTCCAGGCAGCCGACGGTAAAGATTTGGTGATTCTAGCTTGCACCGCTTTTGACTTATCCAACCGTGTGACAGACAGAGGGACAGACAGAATTGCAATGGCTAAGACGCGCTGAAAGCAGTAGCTGCTTTCGCGCGTAAAAATCAAGCGTAGCGACCTGTCCGCTTGTAACATGGGCCTACATTGTTATTGCACCGAATAGGGTAAGCCCGGACAAAAAAATCCTGTGCTTCCGGTTGCAACTGCAGCATGACGAAAGAAGTAGAAACAGGGGCGAACATTTTTAGTTTTTTAAAAAATTTTATGACATGCCGTATAATATTACACAACAACACAAACCGGACGCACTAGAATTTTTTAGGCCCTACTCGTATGATAGACGCCGAAACTCGATTTTGATATAATTATGGCAGTTATATCAAAATCCGGTAGACTTACTTGCTACTTGAGTGTGTCGACGTAAATTATAAGAAGGGTAATCTGTACAAAATTGATGAAAGATCGTTAGTGAAGACTATTAGCGCAGCAGTGCTACCTGTCATAGAATGAGAACCAAGCTTCATGTCTGCACAAAGAGAAAAAAGAAAAGTTGGCGCTAATGCCCTTAAAGATAAGTATGAGCTTAGTCTAATTGCCAGCTCATTAAATGCGGAGGAAGTGTCAAGAGCCCAATTAGGCCCCCTAGAGTTTAACAACGACTAGCACATCCTGTCAATTTGCGACGTTAGTTGCAAATTGCAACGCAGAAGACTGAAAAATGAGACCAAGCACGGTAGCTTAGCATCACACGATAAATTAGTCGACATAATTGCTATTTTTACACGTTACACCATTTAAAATTTGTCCGCAGAACGAAATAAGCCTAGCCTACTTCTGAAGTGATGTCAGAAAAACGGTAGGCCTACAGTTGATGCCATGTAGGCCTACATTACGTGTTTTCAACAAAAATATTAATAAGTAAAAACTACTAGATATTTATAAACGTGTTTAATGTACCGGTATCTTGAAAAGTTTATAAATATACTTTTGAAAATAAACCTACCGGTAGGTACATTAAACACGCCGCTTCTGTGCGGTTCATTTTATGCCACTAGTTAACATCCTAAAGCAAGCATTCGACGATAGTAGGCCTATAGAGAATATAGGCACATTACAAAAACAAGAATACGGTATCAAAATTCAACAAACCGTTTATAGAAATTTAGGTCTAAAAATACCTGTGCTTCCAGTTGCAGTCTGGCAAAAACTAGAGACAGAGAAAATTTTTTTAAAATGTTTATTGTATGACGTGTCATGTAATATTGCATAACAACTCATAAAAACAAACTGACACGCTGAATAGTATCTATAAAACTAAAATAAAGATATTGAGTTTAACAAACTAGATGCAAACAGTTTTTAGTAAAAATATGAAAGCAAACTAAAAACTGCTAAAGGATTTCAATAAGGATTTCAAGAACACACGTTTAGGGGCGTACGGAAACCGGAATCGTGTGTAATAATTTAGGCCTCATTTAGTGCAGGGTTGGCGGCTCAGCAAATTGCGGTAATACAAATAGACAAGTAATTTGAGCAAAACTCACGCGACGCGCGACAGCAGCAGTTCTGCCACTTGGGCAATCAGTGTACAGCGTGCAATAAAACACCAATGCGTCTTGAAGGAGTACCCAAACTTGAAGCCGCCATACGGAAGACTCTTTGAATTTAGAAGGTCGAAACTTAAATGATTAAAAATGTACGTTCTATGCTAAAAATTTCATATGCAGGTTGTACAAGTCTATCTGCAGCCATTTCGGCGCAATTCACTCTTAAAATGTGCGCCGCAGCCAACATTTGCAAAACACCCCCTCTTTTGAAGGTTCAAGGTCATTGAAGGTCATTAATGTTGACACCATTCAAAAGCTCGTCACTACTTTTTGTAGGTTTAAGCAGCATGTATGTGCCTATCTACAACTGTTTTCGCGAAAGACGAGCCAGTAGCGGTAAAATAACCACTTATCAAGGAGGTATTGGTCTTTGACGCCCGCCTGCGCAGGCCTCCTTTAACCTAAAAGGTCAACACCTGAACTGCAAAAATCTGCGTTTAATGCTGAAAATTTCATGCGCAGGTTTTTTGGTCTATCCCCAGCTATTTTGTCGCAATTCACTCTTAAAATGTGCGCTGCAACCAAAAACTGCAAAAAAAAACTGAAAACCTTAATTTTGGGGTTTAAGGTCGTACAAGGTTATCGATGTTGATAAATCTAAAAAGCCCGACGCCAGTGCTTGTTACACTAGATGAGCCAATAGCGGCAAAATAACGTCTTTTTAGGGGGTACCTCTTTTTGACGCCCTCGTTTGAAAGGATCCCCCTCACACAGGGGCACGAAATTTTTTGTCATAAAAAAACTAGAGTCCTTGCGGTTGCCCGCAATGAAGATGTTGTGATCTTAAATTGCACCGTTTTGATAGGGCTCAAGGGTGTGACAGACACACAGACAGACGGACGGACGCCAAGCTGTCGCGCGTAAAAATCGGGCTTTTGTTATCCGACCACGTTCCCCAAAACTGGTACACCAAGCTCGATCAATAACTTTGTTAATTGTCAACTGATTTTCAAAATGTTTTACTGGCGGACTATCTGGAAAATTTGAGTTAAATATATCACCAAAGATCCCACCAAACCTAAAACCTCGCTACACGAGGGTCGAAGGAGAATACGCACTTTTTGCTTTTGCTGCTGAGCGCCGGAAATTTTAGTTACGCCACTGTGCGTGTGGCCGATGTTATAATGTAGAGATTGTAGAGTGCACACGATTCGCATTACTGCAGTATAGGTTACGGTTGATGCACTTTATGTAGACACGCTTCAACTGCAACTATAGACAGCGCTCAAGTAGTCTGATGCATCGGAGCACTTAGCTACGTAGGTCGTAATTCTTAAACGTATAGCATATACAGAGACTGCGTGACCAGTGATTGTTGCTAAACAGCTACTTTTGAAATATTGCCCACTTCTTGTGATAATGACTCTTCATGGATCCAAAAATATCGACAATGCCCGCGCAGATCTCCTGCTCGCTAGCTACGTTGTACGTGTCAATCTGAATCATTTTCACCAGCTCGTCGCTCGGGTTTGTGAAATCATCCGGACCCTTCATGTCCTGCGTGTACGCAAGAACGAACCCGGCTGACAACATTTCCTTCTCGAGTTCGTCGTAATAGGCTTTGGCCGGCTTGCCGAGACGTTCTCGTAGGAGCATGTAGCCGACGTTAGGACCGTAGCATGCGGCAATAATGATGACAACACCTCCTGGAGTGACACACTGCGTGAACAGGCGCTGGAATAGGGCTTGTCGATCAGCGGCGTCCACGTGGTAGAGGAAGTCAAAGAGAAGGACCAGATCAACAGGTGTATTTACTCCACTCCAGTGCTGTATCGACATCTCCGTCGCTGTAGCTTCCACACGCGGTAGATCACCGTTCTGAAACAGAGGGGGTGGCACGGTTTTATTATCCGCTGATAATATAAACTACACGCTCACGTCGTTCAGCTACCGCTAATAAACAAGGCGTCAAATACTGCATTCCTGTTTCTATCTGTCCCATTCGTATAGCGTAGTTTGGGGCAAGCCTAGGCCTATAATGTACTAAAGTCTAAATATGAATTTATTTTTAACATTTTAACATATTTTTTTTCAGCAAATTTTTGTTTCAGTCTACTTTGTACAAACGTTTGACAGTGCATTAGGCGCCATTAATAGGCTATTATGCGGACGTTTTATAGGCTGCAATAAGCAGAGGCCACACATTAGGGATCCACGCAGGCTACATGCAGACTTTATGCATATATAGCACTATAACAATGATTATTAATGATTATGATCATGCACGTTGTGCATGCACATAGGCCTATATTTGCCTATGCCTAAAGCTTCTCTAATGGCACGTAAGGAATTGGAAGTAAATACTTGAACGGGAGCATTACGCCTATAAATACTAATATAGGTTTTACCTTTACGCTGGTTCTGAAAGCCAGCACGGACTCGTGGTCGGGCTCAACGGCGATCAGCGTCCGCAGATTCGGCAGAAATCGTCGAGCGAACTGGAACTCTCGCTGACCGTCTCCCGTGCCCATCGCAACACACGACTTCACCCAACTCAAGTCAACCTTCCCGCTCAGCTCATCGAGCGCGTTCTCATACACACTGTCGTAGTTCATGACTTCACGCGCTGCGAACAACAGCTTATGATAACTGGCACTTCTGCCGATAGTTGACATCGTCGCTCGTTAAATATCTGCCAGCCAAAACACCGAAATACACACCGAAATACACTGCCATGTCAGCAAGAGACCTGTTCTGTAATCATCAACAAACGAAAAATTTATTCCTCAAATTTGGCCAACTGGGTTATTATAGAGATACTGTAAAATCACACGAGACAAGAAAAATAATTTTGTATAAGCCCATGTTTCACAGTATTGTGATGGGTGGTTAATCTGTATAAACCCTATAATGGTAGGCCATAATCCCAGTTGCGAGAAAAGAGAGCTGAGTATTTACAAGGTCAGGAATAATGCCATTAAATTGATTAATATTATGGCCTAAGTATGTTGTCAAATGTACGATTACGCCAACGTTTATTGTTTGTCCACAATGCACGATGTAAGTTTTTTGGAAAGGGGGTGCGTCTTTACAAAAAGTTTTCACATTTTAAATAGGCTAAACTCATAAAAAAATTACCGCAAAGTAGATTACAGCTATAGCTGTTGACACCTTGAAGCCAGACGCTACTGTAATAGAGGCCTAATAATATGACTTTGTATAGCGCCAATACGTCGATTGACTTCAGATGCTAAAGACGTACGCCTTCACCAAACTTCGCCAGTGGCGTAGCAAGGTTCTTACTGGCCCTGGCTCAACGGCGAGGAGGCTCTTAGTTGAGAGATCCGAAGGGCCAAAGCTCGAAGCCTTAAGGACTGAGATGGACTGAGGGTTAGAAAAGAACAGCGTCGCAGCGCGCCCTCGATCTAAACCAGATCTACAGGATGAGCCAATAAAATGTTCTCCACGCTCTCTCAGGAAGTGGTTGAAATGTGTAAACTGGTATTCAGCTGCCAAACGCCATCCGACGCAGTGGCAAACAGAAAGTGTAAATTTTTGAGTAAGTTTATCGTGTCAGATAATGTGTTGTGTAACGTATTTAAGGACGTGGCAATGAAAGAACTGTTGGCTATTGATAGCAATGCTAATTATTAGTTTTGTTTTTTAGTTAAGTAAATTATTTTTGTATTTTTTTGTATTTTCTTTTGTTTACTTGCTGTCAGTTTTCTTTCTGATGAATAAAGTTGTATATATAAAATTGCACAATGTTTTCATATGCCAATAACTTTATCAAATATTAACCGATTTTCATAATTCTTTCACTGTCGGACTCACAAGACAATTTCTAGTAACATTGTCACTAAAAATCCCACCTGCACTATCGCTGCACTAACTGCACTAACTGTCACCTGCACTAACTGTCAAAGCATTGACTGATTGATTGATTAATTAATTAACCTCATATGTGTCGCTACACTACCTTGTGAAATATCAGACATCGCACTCAAGCCGGCGACGACACCGACCAATTGCGTGATCAACGTTGATCGAGCCTGACATGTGGCCCACAAACAACTCGGACTTAAATCCGGCCGACTATGCTGTTTGGGGGCATTCAACAAATAATCTATCAAAGTCGACAAGCACGACAGTCAACCAGCTGAAGCAAACGATCGTCACTGAGGGAGGTAAACTGTCGCAGCGTTTGGTTGATTGCGCCATTGGTCAGTGGCGTTGTCGGCTTGAGTGCGTCGTCCAGCAGCAAGGCGGACACGTGACATTGAACATTTGATGTGAAATCTGCCAGATGTTACTTAAACGATAACTGAGATAATAAACAGGTTGTTTCATGTTGTTAATTTTTTTCAATCTGTTGTTACAAGTATTGTTTTGTTTTTAATTGTTGCTTTTAAGACACTGACATTTCACAAAATAGTGTAGCGACACGCTTGAGGTGCGGTGGGATCTTTAGTGACAGTATTACTGCAAATTTTGTCCTGATTCCGACAATAAAAAATTGTGAAAGTTGGTTAATAATTGATGAAATTATTGGCGTACAAGACATTGTGCCATTTTTGGCCCACCATGTAAAAGTCTAGAAGTATTCCAAAAAACTGGTACATTAAGCTCAATCAATAACTTTGTCAATATATTATTGTCAACTGATTTTCAAAATTATTTTGATAGCGGATTGTCTGGAAAATTTGCGATAAAACTGTCATCAAAAATTCCATCATACTCAATACGTGTCATTATAATAGGCCCACCTTGCGAAATATATATGTTTAAAAATTGCACCAATCAAAGCACAACAATGGCAACGTAAGTGCCCATGAACTACAGAAAATGTGATCATAGTAGATGAGCTGGTACTAATCCAGTAAAACCAGCTACACATTCATCATTTAGTACACCAAGTAGCACAAGCTGGTGTCATGCAAATCATTTTTCTATGGCGATTTTAGTTCGAAGAGTCTTAAAAGAACTGACTGAAGTAAGCTGCTAACAGAGACCCAGCTGCTCAAAACTGTTAGTGATTGATGCTATTTTCTTTTGCTTTAGTGACAGAATGTTGTTCACATTATCTACGCCAAAAGTTTGGAAAATGACATTTGGTGCAAAATGTTGCAGCAAAAATGTTTTTTTTCGCACAAGAATGACGTTCAGTCAGTCGCTATTGGTGACAACGGCACATTGAAATTGGACTATGCCAGTGCGACATTCGTCGATCCTGCAGTTTAGACCGACGAAACTTAACTAAATTCTTTTATCGCAGTTGTTGTGTGCCATACACAAGGTCTAAGATAGTCCAGAACTGAGCAAGACTGGTTCAGCGCACTTAAAACATGCTAGCATTCGTGTTTCACAGGGTAATGTGGAAACGCATTTTTGGTGTGGTGAGATCTTAAATGACATTTTTATCGCAAATTTTCCAGAGACTCTGTCACCGAAAAAAATCTGTTGAGCATTGGCAGAGTTATTGATTTAGTTTGATGTACCAGTTTTCTGCAGTTTTCTGGGGGACACAATTCATAGGCCCATGTGTGTCACTGAGTCGCCGTTTCGGTAGCTGCCGAACGCGATAAAATTTGATTATGTTTTTACTCGTCACACTTCACCAAAAAGGTACTTGCAGTTTTGAAGATAGCGAAATAGGTACGATATTAAGATTTCTGCAAATAATTTTTGTTGAAACTTGAGTGAACAGTTAATTTTAATGTCTGTGACATTTTTGCTACGCCATATGTACAGCGTGGGCGATCATGGCACAATTCTTTATACGACAATAACTTTATCAAATAGTAACTGATTTTCAAAATTCTTTCACTGTCGAAATCCAACAAAAATTTGCAGTATGCCTAACACTAATTAAATACCCCACCACACCTCCTATGTGTGGCTACACTATTTTGTGAAATATCAGACATCGCGCTCAAGCCGCCGACGACACTGAACAATATTGCCTGATCAACGTTGATCAAACTTTACGTGTGAAACACTGACCCCCAAACAGCCCGGACTTAAATACTGTCGATTATACTGTTTGAGGGCCCTTCAACAGATGATCTAACAACATCAACAACTCACGACAAGCCACCAGCTGAAACAGGCGATTGTCAATGAGTGGGGCAAACTGTCGCAGCGTTTGCCCGATTGCACCATTGGTCACTGGCATCGCCGGCTTGAGTGCGTCGTCTTGAAGCAAGGTGGACACTATATTCTGATGTAAAAACTGCAAAATGTGACAGTTATTTTGAACAAAACCGAAACAATAAACATGTTATTTTCTGTTGTTAATGCTTACATTGTGTTGTTACAGATTTATTTTTAGTTGTTGCTTTTAAGACACTGATATTTCACTAGGTAGTGTAGCGACACGCTTAAGGTGTGGTGAAATGTTTGGTAATGGTGTTACTACAAATTTTCTCCTGATTCCGATAGTAAAACAATTTTAAAAATCGGTTAATATCTGAAAAAGTTATTGGCGTATAAAAAGATTATAGGAGTACCATTTTTGCCCACCCCGTATAGTTGAGTTAGTTGTAGTTGGCCAATAGTTTCCACTGTATTGCTTCATCTAGTGTTTTGCAGTAGAACCCGTTTTAGAAACCGGGTACCTGGTTGCAATTACCGGGTATACCCGGACCCGGTTTCAACTTTCAAGTAACTGAGAAAAAAGCGACATCTCAGTGACATGTACATTTCCCAGTTAACGAATATCTTTCACAAAGCTATAGGTTTTTTGTATAAAACGTCAATAAAGTGTTTCACGATATAAAATATGCGTACGTCAATCAACGAAATGGCATATAAAGCCGAACCTTCCTTGCAGTGCAGAACTTCGCCACAAAAGTCACAAGAAGTGCGATTTCCATTGATTTCGTCAGTATTCAGTTTAAAACGGGTATTAATTACTTGGATTTCCAACCGGGTAATAAATGTTGAAACCAGGTCCGGGTACCCGGTTCTTGCTACAAATCACTAGCTTCATCGACCTTTCACTGGTTCTGTTTCTGTTTGTGGTTCGGCCTGCCTGTTGGACAAATAGACGAGTTAATAAAAAGAGTAGGCCTATCATACAGACATTGATAACTACCACAGATCGAAAAACAGCAATAATCAGCGGCGTACAGGAGGGAATGTTGGGCGTACCAAATAGCATCGAAAAAATCGTATATAGGCCTAAATGGGAAAAGTACCAAAAAAAGAAAACAGTGTTTCGCACGTTCGACAGGGCTTATTCTACCTCTGGTGAGGTCAATCGGATCACGAGGCACGTGCCATCCTTTGACTGAAAATCACATTAAAGGTGAAAGGCACAAAAAATCTTTTCGGTGGTTGGCGGCACAAGTATAAGTGAAAATAATAATTAGGTCTACGCGCTTCACTACCTGTAAAATTGCTTGTTTAATTACCGTCAAAACTGTTGCATTACACTGTTCTTTCATTGCATTTTTACGCGCGATAGCAGAATGCTTCGCGCGTCTTAGCCATCGTCTAGGCGTCTGTCTGTCCGTCCGTCTGTCTGTCACACTCGTGATCTGTATCAAAACGGTGCAAGCTAGGATCACGAAATCTTCACTGTGGGCTGGCCCAAGGACTCTAGTTTATAGTGGCAAAATTTTGTGCCCCTGATTGCCGGGGTTCTCCTCGAACAAAGGCGTCAAAGAGGGGTACCCCCCTAAAAAGACGTTTTTGCCGTTATTGGCTCCAATAGTGTAAAAACGGTTGCAGATGCTGCTTATCATAAGAAGCAGTGGTGACAGGCTTTTAAGATTTATCAACATCGATGACCTTGACAACCATGAACCCCTCAAAAGAGATTTTAAGTGAATTTTTCGCAATTTTGGGATGCAGCGCACATTTCAACACTGAGTTGCGACAAAATGGCTGGAGATAGACCAATAATCCTGCTTATGAAATTTTCAGCACTAAATGTAGCTTTTAGCAGTCCAAGTCCCGACCCCCTAGGTTCAAGGAGGCCGGCGCAGGCTGGCGTCAAAGACAGCTACCCCCCTAAAAGTGGTGATTTTACCGCAATTATCTCGTGTAGCGTGAAAACGGTTGCAGAGAAGCACAGACATGCTGCTTATCATACCAAGCAATAGTGACAAGCTTTTTATCGGTGTCAACGTCGATGACCTTGAATGACCCTGAACCCCCAAAATAGGAGGTTTTAGTGAATGTTTTAGCGATTTCTGGCTGCGACACATTTTAAGAGTGAATTGCGCCGAAATGGCTGGAGATGGACCTAGACAATCTGCGTATGACATTTTTAGCATAGAACATGCATTTTTAAGAATCTTAGTTTCTATCTTTTAAATTCAGAAGTCTACTGTAAGGGGGCCTCAAATTTAAGTAATCTTTCAAGATGGATTAATATCTTATTGCTGTAGACTTACACTGTATGCCAAAGTGGCAAGATCGCTGTTATGGCGCGTCACGTGAGCTTTGCTCAAATTACATGTTTGTGACTGTGAAAAGTTAGCCTACCATACGATATAATCTATGAGTTGCTATAGCACATTAAACCGTGCCATTCAACGCGAATTTGTAGAAACGGTCTGCACAGCATGCTATGCACTGTGTCTCAAAAACATCCCAAACATTTTCGACTGTAACTTGAAAACCAATTGCCAGATTTTAATAATTTTTGGTATAATTATTCTTGACACAACTTGTCATCAAAATGACAGTTTGTTTTCCAACTCACCCAATGTATGCTTCTGCACTACCTAGGAAAAGCAGATCAAGCGAAATGTGTTAAAAATAAACAGAAAACTTGAAAAACATCACCAACATTGTTGATCGTACCTTAAACAAAGATTAGCACATTTTAATAATATTTGGCAGAAATATTTGTGACACAAATTGCTATTAAATAAGTGTTTTAGTTTTCACCTCACCCAACGTCTGCTTTTGCACTACCTGGGGAAAACAGATGAAGCATACGTGTTAAAATGAATGAAAAAATGTCAATAAATTCCATCTGTTTTAATTTGTGGGCCCCAACAGCAGGTCTATTACAAGGTTTGACTGTCTTACAACAGTGTATCTACCAGATGAAGTTTAGGAATGTTTGTAAAGTCAAGAAGCGACTGGCACATAACTGGAGCACAACATTATCCATACTGCTGTCAATGAATGGAGAAAGCGTCTCCTTGCCTGTGTTCGCATAGTGGGTTAACAGTTCAAGCAACTGCAGGCAGTTGAAAAAATGGACAACTAAATGAAATGTCAGCCACATTGTCAGAAATGTGACCAAAATGTGTTTTTACGTGTTATGTTAATTAAGCAATCATATCGCATTGAATAAAAAAGTGATATTTCTCTGGTTGTGCTTTCCTCAGGTAGTGCAGAAAGAAACGTTGGGTGAGGTGGTCGACTGAATGGTCATTTGATGGCAAGTTGTGTCAGGTATATTCCTACCAAAAATTATCAAAATCTGATAATTGATTTTCAAGTTACAGTCAAAAATGTCGGGGATGTTTTTTGAGACACAGTGTATATAGCCTCAGAAGACCCTTTAAAATATTTAGTATCTTTCTCATAACTTCATGTTTTCACTCAAGCCTATTATCCTGCCCATCTTATCTCGTCTTTACAAGATTTTATTTCTGCAGTAAGTCCATTAAGATTATAAAAACGTCTAAAATCACAACCAGCGATGTCCAGGATATTCTATTGTTGTTATAAAATTAAAGAAAGTGACCAGTTATTTCTATTACTGCCATAATTTACAAGTTACGAGTACATACAGCCACTAGTGCGTAATATACTTCTTTATAACTTGAGCATACAACCTTATCTATTTCAAATATATTTGCATACAAGCTTGAAGCTTACTAAAATTATGAAAATAAAAATCATGTTTATAGACAACAGGCATCCTAACCTAACTAGTGAACAAAAATATCTGAGAAATGTGCAACTGCAAGATAACATTTGTGACGTAAAATTTTGACCGAATTTTGTGACGGCAGATCTGACTTAGCTCAGCATAGCTACAGTGCATGCAGACCATTCACAGTTGAGAGTAAGAAAAATTGTCATCATTTGGGCCCACGTGATACGATTTGATGCACTCTTGCTCGCGGCAGATTTTAATCCCATCAAGACATATTATAACATGATTACAGTCAACATCATTTCTTCAGATGTACATTTAAGTATCAACTGTTGCGTTAATTGATTACGCCTACATCTCTACGACTTTTAGTGTTATTTGGGTATTGTGTAAAGTGTTTTATCGTAAACGTGAACTTTATGTAATCAGTGTTTATGTATCCAGCATCTGCTGCCAAACATATCAAACAAATCAATCCAATTACAGTAAATTTTTGCTGAATCAGAATAGAATGCAAATATGGACAAATCCGACTCTAGCTCAATTTCAAAAGATCTGACACATCCTCACAAACATCACAAATATTGTAAAATAATAATTTTAATAATTAACTACGCAATACAAAGGTGGGTACGATCGTCAGTCCATGCAGTCAGCGGCCGGCAAACTGTCGTGCAACAAAACAGCATTGAAGCGTTGCACCTGCACCAAAACAGAAATCATCTAAAATGAAAAGCTATAGTCTCTCTAGCCTCGCCAGTATTAATTGAGATCCTTCTTCCAAGATAAGCCAGGAGCTGGAGAGCTGATGCGTTGAAAACTCCCAAGGTCTCAATGGCAATGGGTTCAAAGATATAACGGTCGCCAAGATCAACATATTTGTCCTCTTTGCGAGTGGCTGCCAACTCTGCTGCTGAACCTGCCTGGTGAGATGCTCTGTTGACGTATGACTTGGCCAATGGGCCAACTTTAATAATAATAATAATAACGTGTTAATCACATAATCCTGCAGGCAAGCCATTAGAAATACTGGAACTTTTGGCATATTGCAACTGTCACTGCTACTAAGGTGAAAAATGTTAGCAAATCTTGCAAAAATCAGCAGAACAGAACAGAAAACACATTGAAGACAAAAGTGATTAAATTATGCAAAATAAAGCACTAATGCAACGTTTACACTATACGTGTAACCACAGTCCAACTTTCTGTGCTCGTTTCTGGTGAGGGACAAACACCACAACTTTGACCTGGGGTATATTCGTTGGACAACAAATCGTACTACAAGCCGTAGCCTACAACATCCTGAGATGTTGCATTTGTTGCAAGTCTTCAACTACTAATGGATTTGTGCTGTGCAACTCCTAGTGGATTTGCTGTAGACAGTGGTGTCAACCGAAATTTATTTTTAACTAGAAATACGTTCTGTGGAACAAGGTATCTGTCCCACTGCCATGCTATATAGCCTAGCAGCTGCGTATAAGGGGGGCATGTGCGAACAGGGTGCAATTATCTGTCATGGGAGCCAAGTTGTAGCCAATTTTGTCACAAAATTTGTTGCCATGGCAATGGGTCATCAGGGGAAAAATTTAAATGACACCATCGGATAGCATGAGCCCAAAAATAGGGGGGGGGGTAAGTGCAA
>Ga0209367_1004406_pt1 | contig 19398 bp, 17 predicted proteins | sample WorMetLIZISLAND2_FD_187412 | JGI IMG/M metagenome (GOLD analysis project Ga0209367, IMG submission 187412) | Marine gutless worms symbiont microbial communities from Max Planck institute for Marine Microbiology, Germany - Olavius geniculatus... ...
GCTGCCCTAGATAGGCAGCGGTGGGCAGCGATAGTAAGAATGGCGTCAGACACCAACGGGCATTGAGCCCACGGTTGTCGATGATGATGATGATGAAGTTTTACAACGCATGGCTAATTATATGCGTAAAAGTTTTCCCTTATAATCTACCCGTTAGCCAGGGAGGGTACATCCGTTACAGACGGGCGGACGGACAGACAGACGGACAGCCAGACAGACGGACGACAACCATGCCAATAGCTCGACCGTTACTTAAGTACGGTCGGCTAACAACATAGGCCTACGCATCACAAGACAACGTACCAATTCTATTAGGCTATTATAATTATCAGCAATATTGTAAAAAATACACGAAACAGTTAAAACAATACATATTTATACATAGGTCTTTATTGGGCAAGATTGTATTTGCATTAGTACAAATATAAAAAAACAAGCACAAAAAAGAAGAAAAATAAGCCACTTTGTTTCATAAGTAAAAAAAATGCAGTTGACATATTTTGTAATTAGTAACACTTAAAACAAACAAAATGTTGGTAGGTTTGTATCGCACGAAAAGTAGGGGCCTAATTCGTGTGAAATTGACCTGATGCTATCCTACAGTGTTAGCGTACCTGCGTAGAATGAACTTGGTAGGCTCTACGAGGTATCGGACTCCGTGAAGAGTTGTGTTTGAAGCGAATTCCGTTATCAGCAAAAACCAAGGCCTGTTGTGACTGTTTATACCTGCCTCTTCTAACAATGCTTTTTTTACAACGCAACGCAAATTAACAGTGAAGTAAATAAGAAAGATAGTATTTTTTTAAAGTACTGGATTCAAAGCATTTTCTGCCAAGAAAATTCTTAACATCATAATATAAGTCATTCTTAATGTTAAGTAATATTTTTAAATGCTAAGTCTAGACCATACTTCTTCAAAAAATTATCTTAGCTAAACTTGCAGGTTATTTTTAATGTAATAATGTTAACGTTTACGATTACGCATTTAAACAAAACGAGTGCCTGATTCTACTCGCTGGTTGGCTACGTCAACCGAAGATGCTGGTAATCCACAGCCCAGGTTCTGTACCTTTGTTTTTATCCACGAAGTGTGCAGTCCCATTGTGGCAGCTGCTGAGTCGAAAGCCATGAGAGCAGATGCGGCGTCGGATGTGAACAATGCTGCCTTGTCGGCATAAGCTTGATCAGTGAACCTCCATTGACCGACGTCCGTGCCAACTGCTGAGGAGCACTGCGACATCATGCAGTTGATGGCGAAACAGATAAACATGGGAGCAAGGCTGTATCTAGTGGAGGTGTGGAATGGGTTTGACAGCTTCCAGCCGATCATCACACAAGCAGTGCATTTGTGAAACTGTGAAGATTTTGGACGAGTCGAATGAGAAAGGAAAGAGCTTTTTTGCTGTCAATGCTCGCCATAAGACGTCACGGTCGACAGAGTCGAATGCCGACTTGATATCAATGAATGCTGTTATGCAGTGGTTTGTCGAACTCACGATGTAACTCCGCTAACAGTTGTAATGTGACGATTGCATAGCTGTCAACGGACAAGATTTTAATACATTGCACGACGACATTTAAGTCTAAGAGTTTCTGAATCTGAGCGGAATTAATATTATCAAGCGCCCATATTACAGATCGGTTGTTCTGGTCGAAGGCCAGGAGATGTTTCATATTATTATAGCCCGAATACATTATAAATAACATTTGCGTATAAAATATTATACTGAAATATGACAATTACCTCGTTTCTTTGTACCGTCGGTGTCCATTATCTCCATTCGTAGTCAGAATAGGTTTGTTTATATGAATTACTTTATTTGATCTTTGTTTGACGCAACGCCGCTTAGAAAAACACACACACTAGGCTAACACTTTGGTAACGCTATACTAATGATTTTCATGTATGGGTCCGAACGCTACAGCGATCAGCGCTAGCAGCGCGTCGCTGTCGCAAACACTGAATTATTCACGACTACAAGCGACGTCGACGACTACGTGAACAAACGTCTCGTCAACGATGACGCCAATTCTCCCTCACGACATTGATCTGTCGATCTATTTCTACGGAGTTGCCCGCAGTAGCCTAAAATGGCCCCTAAATGTGCAGTCACTCACAGACAATAAACTGTTGAGCATGCGGATTAATTAACGCTCTGCGCCCTGTTTCCAGAATGTGTGTGTCGACAGACGCGTTGGTCGACGCTGTTGCTGCGCCAAGTAGTTTTGTGGGCGTTGTCGTATGTCGAATACGACGGACGGTCAAAATTTTGAGCATATACTAAATCCGCCATTATATGCGCTCAGGCCAACTCAGCCTCCTACCTTGCGTAGGACGGGAAATCAGTAGCTTACGGATTAGAGGGCGAATGCCTTGTGTTGCTGATTGAGGCGGTGGTATGTCTGCTAGCTGCAAACCGCGAGTCCAATCGTTTGTTAACGCGGGCAGTGGATGGCTGCATAGTGCGCTGCGGTATCATTAGCTCATGCCAATCAGCTGCCACTTCCGAGATTGTCAAAGCGCTTCTGGCCACGAGTTCGCCTCATGTAAGAAGCGCTATAGCAAGTACTTGACTTTACTTTTACCTTTATATACAATTTACGTTTTACTAACTTACATATTAACACATATTCGTCCTAAACTACGCCTGATATTGCTGTTTATTAAAGGATGTACTCTGTAGTCTATGTCGCACTAGTTTGACAATGACTTCGCTACCAAAAATCTCATCTCTGCAAACATTCGTCTATTAGAGTGCTTTAGACTCCGTCATTTCTATTGCTCTGCGACTAGGCCTACTTACAGCATAACTATTATATTACAAAGTTTCGTTGTAGAACCACCGTAATACGACTGATAGAGGCCAAGGATAAATGCTTTTGAATTAAAGCACCAACCAACATGTCTGATAACTGCAGTTATAGCGCATAATGGCAATTTTCCTAACAGTTTACTTATGCATTTTCTATATCCTATAAGTAAATTGCCGCTAAAAATACCTTATGTTAATTATCTATTCCTTTATCATTTTACCTAAAATCACGCTTAGGCCTAGAGGTCATTCAAAATTATTAATTTTGTGCCAGAAGACAATGACGCTCTTCGGAATGACGTCAGCAGTTACTGATATTCTTTGCCGTCCTGCAAACGACTTAGGCTTATTCATGCACTGGACAATCTTATCGTGTATTCAGCTATCACTTGAAAAAAACTATTTTGCCTAGTTGTAATTCATTTCTAAGTCACCTTATCCACGTAATTTGGCTTTAAGGTCACAGATCGTGCTAAATAGGCTATTTAGCTGCATGATGTTTGAGAGCTGTTGTCTATCGGCGTCAAATTAAATCAAATTAAATATAGCATTAAATATTTCAACGAAAGTGTGCGGCAGGTATTTGTCTGCATTAGCAGCTAATAAGCTTCTAATGCTTTAGTATGGCTTGGCCGCTTAGTTAATTTCACACTGTCTCTTACTTTTATTATTTTTCGTGTTTCTTTGCATTTTTTCTGCGTTGCTTCTTTGTAGGCATTAAATAACAATAAGACAAAAACTATAACTTTTGTTACCACAGTACTGTAATTACTACACGCTGTAACTTTTCGAGTTCTAAAAGTCTGACAAACAAATTAAAAGTCATTAACGAAATCAACCACTTTGCAGGCGATCACACTTCGAAACTTCGAAATTCGATTCTAGCGCGTTAGATTCTGCAGGCAAAAGTCCGTATGTTATAAAATAATCGCGAAGAAAGAAAAACCGTTAAAATATTATTAAGTAACGACGACTAAGATAGAATGAGCACGGACATAAAGTCACTGCGTGCGTAAGCCTATGCCGGTGGTGTTGTCTTGTTGGGTGGTCTGAGACGGCGCGGAGGCGGCACGTTTTCTGGCTGGTGCTAAGTCCCTGTAAGGTCTTTGACATGGTGAAATTCGGTGCGGTGGATCGAGCTGTACAATTAGACGCCGGCGCAATGGACGCACAATCAGCTCTGAGTCTGCGTTGTCGACACCGGACCTAACGAATCTGCAGCAAACATACACCGACAGCAATTACTGACGCACTCGTGAGCTCTTCTTTACATCCATAACAAGCGGACGCTACCTGTCCGCTTGATCTTTGCCACGAACACTGAGAACTAACGACTTCGACAAATGAGCAAAATTACCACTAAATAACGATAGCGAAAACCAGCTAGATATAATATACATGCTACGGTATTCCGCCCGCTATTAAAACAACAAAACTTACATACGTACTAATCTAAAGCTGAAATAAGACATTACTGAGCGATTTATTGGCGGTGGTGGCAGCCGGTGTTTCGGACGACGTCAATTTGTCGACTGCTTCCGTCTGTTTAGACAGTTTCTCGGCTGCTTTTGCCGCAGCTTTAGCAGCGTGTTCCGCCAAAGCGTCTTCCAGCACCGCAACCTATATAGTTCCACAACCACGATCACCTTCAACGTCGCACCGAGTATGGCGTATCCTGGATTTGGCAAGATGCAGGGTGACAAGCGCGATGTATACAAGCTTATAACGAGGATCTGGGGCCAAGCCCCCTAAAACTAGAACACTTTTAGCTTTTGTACGTTCAGTGAAAGCAGTAAATTTGCCCAATTTTTAAAATTTGAAAACGCAGAAAACCAAAGACAGGGCTATTTGCGATGTCTTGCCAAAGGGCATATGCCACTGGTCGCATGTACAGTAGAAATCACAAATGTAAAGAAACAACCAAAATTAGCCTAAATAACGTGGTGCCCGAATCTGTGCACAAATGGGCAACAAATGCTATTCATAGAGAACCTTACAATCAATAGACAAATCGTTGCAAAGTTTGTGTACGCTGTGACAGTGGCGTCGATCCCTTGGGCGAAATGTGAAGGAATCTGTCATTTTTCCTCCAGATAAAATCCCCCCCCCCGATAAAGTTGGATTGACGCAGCTGTGTAGTAAGAGACTAGCTACATACAAATAATCAATACTGCTATATTCAACACAAATTTCCACATCCTAGAACACAAAAACGGTGACAATAGTAACAAACAGTGGTTCGTATAATATAATGAAGAACAAAGTTGAGAAGCATTGCAGCTGACTTTGCGCTGCAGTACGCAGATCTTCCTCTCCTTCACTTTCATGTGCTCGGACACTTCGTAAAATCGCGAGTCGCTGTTTTTCTTGTCCTGCTGAGCTGACTTCACGGTCTGTAACTGTTTCTCGATTGTATCATCTTTCTCTTTCAGCCTCTGACGCAATGTCTCCATCTGCAGCACACGTATACGTAACCGACGACAACTGCGATTGTACACGTGCGATAACATAAAATAAAATTAAATTAAACAACTGGAGACGTGAAAAACGCATTTAAAAGCATACTTAGCAAAACAAGCTAGAAAGGCTAAATTTTAACTGTCGCATTTTCTTATCGTTAAGGACGACAAAGAAAACTACTAGGAACTGAATAGTAAACGTTTTTGGCTTCTGGCTGTAAATTTGAACGCACAAATCGGTCCAGTAGCCTATTTTATTGTCGTTGTCGACGCGTCGACATTACCATAACTTCTGTGCCTCACGCTTTAATCATTGCCGCAAATCTGTGAATATAGGCCTCAAAATTGATGTTTAGTCGACTCAGTCTACCTCATGTAATTAAAATATAAAAAATTAAACAAAAAAGTTAGCTTTGGACGTAAACCGAAAATGGCAGTTCGGTTAGTATCGCTACAGCTTATGATAGAAATGATTTGGCGATTAGCAACACAAAGACACGTTACATCGGAATGAAGCATGTCGGCCTGGCGGTCTTTCAGAGAAACGGTATCACGAAGAACGCAGATGTGTTCCTGTTGGTCCTCAACCTGCTTCTGTAGCGTCTCAAGCCGCATGTGTAGCACGTCCAGGTCAGCCGATTCCTGCGACATCATTTCACCACACAATGTAATGCTACAACCACTTCATCGACGCTTACACAACACAGTAGGCTATTATTTTTCGACGAACATGAAACTGCATACATGGGCGTGGTTCCAGGCGCATCGCTCCTGTATCTCACCTGTTCGGCGGCAACATCATTATGATGTCGAATTATCGATTAAGGCGGCATTTAGGCGGCGCCCTGTATATGCGCGATAAAACTAAAAGCGTGTACAACGCGGCAAAAATGAACTGAACTGAACTGAACTACACTGTGTCCTGTAAGGGTGTTGGATCCCACCGCCCCTTTCTTTCTTTTGTTAGCCTACGAGAGTGTAACGGGAAGCATGGGAAGTAATTAAACATGTCGGGGATACTTTTTTGAGACACAGTGTAGTTCAGTTGCGTTGCACAAACTGTACAAAGCGAACATTGTACTAGCAACACAAAAGAACAAATCTAGACTCTGGACGACATATCCTGTGCGAAATGGACGGATACGGCGAATTAGTTACGTTAAAAATGTTACAAAGTAAAAGGTGGTTCCAGATAGTTCTAGTCGATCAAAAAATAATCAAACAATCTCTTAACGATTAATCGATTAATTGCTCGGTCGTTGATTTCCGCAGCTGTAGTAGACTGAAAGCGTCAGATGTGCTGAACGTCGAGTATACTCGGCGTGGGTAGTCCCACAGCCTGGGTGGTTTCTATTGCTCCTTGGGTGAAGACACCTTGGGTGGTAAGACAGTTATGAAGGCACACCGACGGCGTCAGCATAGGCGCTTTTGTGCTCATGTTGCTATCATTAATTTGTTATCAAAGCAAAAACCTTCAACAGTTTACAAAGCTATGTAAGGGCGATATGAGTCAAAACTCGAAATTTTGTTTAGGATATAGATCCACAGCAATATTTTTCAAGTATTTAGAATGGCTAGTCTTGTAAGAACTAGTCTGAAATTCAACACGCGAAAATATCACCCCAAAACCATTTTTGCTGTTTTCGAGTTTTGACTCATATCGCCCTTACATAGCTTTGTAAACTGTTGAAGTTTTTGCTCTGATTTTTGCTGTTTTTTAGTTGAATTTAGTTTAAATTTTTGGTATTTGATTTTATGGCAATAAATTTATTTACTGTTTTCAGAATACCTCCGGGCGGGTAAAGGAAGTTGGTGCAAGGAAAAAATTATGTGTGATGTAACAATGTCTGCTGTAGCCAATTTTGTCTTTGAATAAGAACGGTTAGTTGATATGGCAACAGGGGTCGTCACGGGACAAATTTAAATGACACCATCGGAGCGCTCGGGCCCGAAAATAGGAGGGTAGGTGCAAATAGCGCGCAATTATCTTTTACGGGTGCCGTGTTATAGTCAATTTTCTCTTAAAATTCGTTGCCATGGCAACGGGGATCAACAGGGGAGAAATTTAAATGACACCATCGGAAAGCCCGGGTCCGAAAATAGGGGGTAGGTGCAAACATCGTGCAATTATCTTTCACGGGGGCCGAGATATAGTCAATTTTGTCCCAAAATTTGTTGCCATGGCAACGGAGGTCGACAGGGAAAAAAATTTAAGTGACACCATCGGATAGCCCAAGCCCAAAAATAAAGGGTAAGTGCAAACAGTGCACAATTATCTCTTACGGGGACCGAGTTATACCGCTTTAAACTCTATATTGCATGTAATGCAAAATTTTGCAACTTCTAAATGGTTGCTGTGGCAACAGGGGTCGTTAGGAGGTACATTTAAATGACACCGTTAAATTGCCTGACCCCGAAAATAGAGGATAAATGCAAACATCGTGTAATTATCTTTTACAGGGACCAAGTTATACCGCTTTGAAATCTCCATTGACTGTAAGGCAAATTTTTAAAAATTGGGCCATAGAAAGAGTAAATTTTAAAAATTTTAACAAAAAACATATCAGGAATGTGTCCGGCGTCAGGACTCAGGACGCTTCGTTTGAGTTATTAGCGGCGTCGATCGGTTCAACGGGCTGGTCTGTAGCCGTGCGCAAGGAAAAAAAAAGACGCCTAACGGGAAATTTCGCGCATGCGCAGCCACGCTCCCTTTGAACCGATTGTAACCAAATTCTGCCTGTGGGGTCTGGTGGGCGATGTGATCACTGATGTCAAGTTTTATAAAAATCGGTTAAGGTGTTTCGGAGTTACAGGACCCCCAGGCGCCATTTTATATACTTAACGTTCATCGCCCTTACAACAGTGTCAGCACTACCGTGCTGCACTGTGATAAGCAGAAAACTCTGAAATATTTGACGTTGTGATAACTGTTTCGGCTAAAGCAGTTTGAACTACTGCGTGTACTCGTCAGCTGATATACTGCGACCAATGTCAACTATTACTATACGAAAGACCTGCCACTCAAGAAACCACCCAAGGTGTCCGTCCTCAGGTGACGTAATACCACCCAAGATGTCACACATTAGCGGCGTGCTGCTTCCATCTTCAGTCATTGACAGAAGCGTCGTCGCTCTTTTCTTCTTCGCTTGCTCAGTAGGCCTAAATCGTTGGTCAGTCGGCGGCATCATAGCGTCCGTCTGAACGTCTGAACAGATGGCGGCTACTTATTTGAAATAGAAAACCATCGCGTTGGTCAACCGCATGCACTGACGAGGCATTGATGCATGAGTACTGTAAGTTCCACGGCGGCGCAAGAGAACCGTCGTATACGTACCGCTAATCAGTCCAACGCCATTGATAGGACTAATGACCGAAACGAGCATGATATGCGATTTAAAACTAACTAACTCTTACTACAACTACAACTGCTACTAGCCTACTTTAATTGCAAATTTTGATTGCAGTTTTACTGGCAATTTTTTAGAGTTTCTTAAAATTAGGTTAGGCCTACGTCTCGAACCGAAAGCAGTTATTGATTTGATGAAGCAGGCTGGATGCTCCCTTTTTGTTGAACAACCGACAGCGTTAAAGCACTGCAAGATGGACAGTTATCGACAAAGCATTTTACGCGCGACAGGTAGCATATAGCTATGGTAATTCTGTCCTGGTGTCTGTCACGTCCCGGTACCTATCGGAGCCCAGGTGAGATAAAGACTTCGGCTTTTCACCCTATGATAGCTTAAAGTCTCTAATATTGTGTGACAAAATTTCATGCCACTGGGTAAAAAGGGTCCCCACGAACAACGGGGCAAAAAAGGGGCACCTCTTCCTCTTAAAAAGCGTTCTTCTACCGCTATTGGCTCGTCTAACGTAAAATAGTTGCATATACACTGTAGGCACAGACATGCTGCTTATCATAACAAGCACTGGCAACCAGCTTTTTAGGAATATCAACATCAGTGACCTTGAATAACCCTGAACCCCCAAAACAGAGGGTTATAGTAAATTTTTCGCGATTTAGGGCTGCGACACGCATTTCAAGAGTGAATTGCGCCGAATTTTTGTGCCGAAATGGCTGGAGATAGACCAAGACAACATGCGTATAAAATTTTTTAACATTGAATGTTGATTTTAACAGTAGGCCCTACACGTCTAAACCCTGTAGGTTCAAAGAGGCCTGCGCACGTGGGTGTCAAACAGGGGTACCCATCTAAAAGTAGTTATTTATCCGCTGTTGGCTTGCCTAGCGTGAAAATGGCTGCAGATAGGCACAGACATACTGTTTATCATAACAAGCACTGGCGACGAGCTCCTTAGGAACGTCACCATCAATGACCTTAAATGACCTTAAACCATAAAATAGCGGATTTTGGTATTTTTTGGATGATTTGTGGCTGCAAAAAAGTAAACTGCAACGAAATGGATGGAGACAGACCAAGATTACCTGCAAACAGAAACACTGCTATAAGCTCTCGCGCGTATCATGAGCATTAGCTCAGATTTCTTGTTCAAACAGTATAGACGCAAAATGCAAGGAAAAGCAGTGGTACTCGTAAATGAAGTGTGAGGACAGACAAAAGTCAAAATAGAACGTGTTGTATGGTGGCCGTTGACGTAGTTGGTTGTGTTGGTGGTGACGTCAGAGCCGCTTTGATCTGCGTCGAGAAGTCTATCGACTTGGCGACCTCATCACGGGTCACCTCGCACAACAGTCGGTCCACAAACATCGAGATCTATATAGGTATTATGTAAGTTTTTCATGGTCAGTCACGTGCGCAGTCACGTGACATGCTGCCGACGTATCGCCATGTTTACACCGACCGCCAAACATCATCGCCATCCGCCGTGATATGCCAGAAAATAATGTAATTGTATTCTAATTCAAACGCACCTAGGACTGCCGACATGATCATGTTGAAATAACGACTTACTTGACCCATGTCTCGTCGCTCTAAAAAGAAAAACAAGTGCAGTAAAACGACAGTTAGCAAAACTAACACGCGCCCAGACTAATGCGTTTAAGAAGCAATTTCTTCAGCGCACCGATAAGAATTGTAGGCCTACTCTGGGCGCATCTGCGCCCAGTGTACCGGCGGCCTTGACGCCTGTATGGCTGGCGACGACGACAAACAGAAACCATTATCAGCGTGATTGCCGATTGCAACAGTTGCTGCTGCTGCTGCTGTCATAAAGGCGTCATCGCGCAAGGTAGCCGAGTGCAATCTTTGATCCCGACCACAGCTGTGGCAGCTGCTGTTTGCTGTTACTATAGCAACGACAACGTAATCAGAGAAACACTGAACTACTCTTTCGTTTGTGATCTGCATTCACTGTCTAAACATCCGACCTTGTGAAGTCGAAAAATGCACATAATAAGCGACAAAATAATTATGCAGTGCTTATCGTAATACGGAAATATACTGTGCTAAGACAAAGCGGGCCTTTTATGAGGTACAGTCAAAACTAGACTATTTTTGCTTATTTGGCAAACAATGGAAATCTTCGGCATGCAGACCAGCTAAACTCCCAGATACAACTTCAAAGTAAATTCATCGAAAGCTTGACTATAGACGGGCTGTCAGTAGAAGAAGAGAAAAAAATTACAGTTTACACATAAACCAAGACTGATGAATTTATCCCTTTTTGTGGCGCTTTAGCCGGCAGAAAAGTCAAAATCCAAGCTGGCATAAAAACCAAGTCGGCTGGCTCTCAATCAACTAAGTTAATAAAACAAAATCCCGGTAACGTGACCTAAACTGTTACGCAGAACGCCCCGTTCTTGCACCAGCAACGGTGCCCATTCACATTGAGTTAATCTGATTAGCTTCGTCGTATACCGAGACGGTATACCGACGAACGGTCACCCACTTCGATGCCAAAGCAGAAAAGTTGTCATGCACCGCGGCTTAAATCGAAATTGTTACTCAACGTTTTTTTGTTCATTACTGTCAGCAGTTACTACATGAACGGGATCGATGGAAGTATATGTACGAACCGCCGCCGTGTAGGCCTAATCCTCTGCTGAAGCGACCACTGACTGCAGCATCACGCGTTGCTTCGTGCGTCGCAGTGTTATTAATGCCAGCATGCTGCTCGTCGAGTAAGTAATAAGGTGGATTGACGCCGGCAGACGCGAGCCGCTTCAGCCAAATGACAGCCACAGTCCGTCGCCGCCATTTAATTACTTACTCACACAAACCGAATCCACGACCATATCGCTGCCAGAAAGTATTACTTTACACCATGCAGCATCGTCAAATCGAGTATTGAGCTGTCGCTGATACAGCTCTTTAAAACCGAGCAGAGCAAATCTTAGCAAAAGGTATGTTTGTCTGTCTGTGTGTCCGTCGTCGGTTGTCGTCTGTCGTCCGTCCGTCCGTCGTCTGTCTGTCACGGATGTATTGTGGCTAAACGGTAAGTCGTAAGGGGTCGGTGATGGTACTATCGGATAGGGTGCTGGCGAATTCTTATAGGCTGTCTTGATTTTACGCGCGACAGCAGAATGCTTCGCGCATCTTAGCCATCGTCTAGGCGTCCGTATGTCTGTCTATCTGTTTGTCTGTCCGTCACACCCTGGCACTGTATCAAAACGGTGCAAGTTAAAATCACAAAAGCTTCACCGTGGACTGCCCCGAGGTCTCTAGTTTTTCGTGACAAAATTTGGTACCCCTGGGTGTGGGGGTTCCCCTCGAACGAGGGCATCAAAGATGGGTATCCCCTCTAAAATACTTATTTTGACCGTATTGGCTCTTTTAGTGTAAAAACGGTTGCAGATAGGTACAGACCTGCTGCTTATCATAACTAGTAGCTAGCAGCTATTTAACCGGCATTTATAGCTCCGTGTTATCTGACAAGCAGCAGCCAGCTGCTGCTTGCTGCCTCGTTTGCTGCTAACTGCGAAATGCGAAAGCACGAAATATGTCCAACTGTAAAGTGCGAAACAAAATGCGAATTTTGCATTGCATTATAGCGTATATATTGCGTACGTATATAAGGCGAAACAAAAAATGCGAAATGATAACTATAAGGAGATAACTTTTCTTATTCGCCTTTTATATACACGTCTTCGCACTGCAGTTTTTGCAAGTTCACTTTCGTACTTTACTCAGGACAGATTTCACGCTTTCACATTTCGCGGTTTGCACTTTATACATGCCATGTCTCACGGCAACGTCCGATCAGCGTACTGACGGTCCAATTAATTGTCGTTAGCAAACATCGGAGTTCGTTTAACGCTCGCGTTGTCGACCGTCATGTGTTTTATATGCCGAGTCTATCTATAATCTGTGAACTTGTTTATTTATTAATTTATTTATTCATTTCTATTGTCGTCAGCGACAGCTCATTCTAAGCTATTATATACAACTTCATTCACCATAACACAATGGTAGCACAGTTATAAAAAATAAAAAATTAACCTTAACTAAACTTAATTAATAATAATAACAATGAAACTGTCAGTACTCAGTAAGCATAACCATATTAAGCTCAAGCAACGTTCGATAATTTCAACATTAATTTAACACTTCGTGTCGGTACAATTTCGCTGGCTAATCTGAAGTTAAAACACATTCGACATTCGTTTACAATATCACTGTTTGACGTACAAAATAATTTCATTTAAAATCGCATCACCACAAAGTCTAAACTTCGGTAGTCAGTTTTAGTTAATGGACAAACCTCCAGACCATACAGCAGAGCAGGCAAACATTTGCTGTGAATTAGATGTAGTATTACATCTTCGGATGCAGTTCTTCCCAATTTACCAAGAATCGAATTGACTGAGCGGTAAAACGAACGTGTGGTATGGTCCAGAGAACACTTTAGTTTACTCGACCTAACTATGTAGATGCCCAGGTACCTTATTTCATTGACCCACGGCAGGTCTTGGTTGTTTATATTAATGCTAGCGCATTTAATGTCATGGCTATTAGCTTGTCCGAGTCTTTTCTGTGCCTGCTTTATCAGATATGCTATATAGTAGGCTATTCCGCTATTGTTTTCTTCGCAATTACTCACCGGCCAAATAACGATGCGCTTATGGCGAGTGCAGAAGTCGATACAACGAAGATGAGCGATTTACGATTATTGTCGTCGCATCGATTCCAGAACGCGTCCATGCCTCGGCATGACGGGTCCGCTGCTTTGTAACACTGAGATGTACGGCCGACGGCTGATGATGCCATATAATAGCTGGCTCTTATTGCAATTTCAAGATTAGCGCACAATCCACGACCTCCGATAGCTTGACTGCTATAGCTTATCAATGCGCTGTATTATGTGATGTGACTGACCTACAGCAGCTAATATGAAGGAAGACAGATGTTTTGCTGCTGCTAATTCCCCAGCTCATCTGAGACAGACTAACATTAACTCTGAACAGTTTGAACGGCTGCTGAAGACATTTTTGTTCGGATGTTGAGATCGCGGCGTATTGTGGCTGACTGTTAAATTGAGCCTTCCAAGTCATTTTACTTACTTACTTACTTCTTTACATATTCGTCTTGAGATTCGTGTAGCGCAGCAGCCCGACAGCAAATTTAGGCCTACTGCACACATTGTGTATAAATGATGCGTTTTGCTTCGGTTTTTAGCCGACCGTACTTTAGTAACGGTCGAGCTGTTGCCATGGTTGTTGTCCGTCCGTCCGTCTGTCCGTCTGTCGACCGTCACGGATGTACCGTGGCTAATTGGTGCAAGATAGGGCCTAGGTTGCTATTGATCACTAATAGGAAGTCGCATACTGGCTTTCAAATGACATATAAATCGATGACCTTGAATGACCTTGAAGGTCACTGACAACCAGTACGATCGGCTATCCTAGCGACAGCTGGGCTTCTTGTTTTGTATTTTGTAGTTACTGTATCGCCAATCTAAGAGATCCAAGGCTTTTTATAGCTTACTGACACTTTTAAATGCTATTTAAAAATTCTCTGTTTGCTCTTCACAAAGTCGACGCGGTGTTTTAGTTTACAAACTTCATGTGCCTCTGCGCTATACAACTGCATTCTGGACTGCACTGCACTGTAATGTATTATCATACAAGTAATTACAGTGAATAAAGATGATTCCAGAATGAGCTGACCTGTCAATAGACAGAGACTAGGGCAATGCGCGATGGAGCGGAATGATATAGCTCAGGCTGAATGGCGTCTTGAGCTGTGGCATCGCTCCGTTAGCTTTCAGTCGCTATGCTTTCTGTTTATAATCCGTCTTTATGTGTCCTTTCCAATAGCAGGCTGCATTACGTATTGCCCCACGTATATGTTTGTTGTCTGCCCGTCTTAAGTTCGCGTGGCTATCTGGTCTTAAGCATTTTTCCTTTAGTATGTTGCCATGCAGATAGCCGACATTTAATTTCTTTAAACAAATTTGAATTTCACACGACCTTACCGCGATAGAGATTAAGCCCTGACCGAAGTAATTTGGCAAAAAGCAAAACTGCTGTGGCAAGTCTACTCAACTCGGTGTTAATATTTGTGAGGTGGCAGCACAGGACTGCATGTTTTTCGCTGGGGTTCAACCCCCAATTTCCATTTTCTCCTTAAGGTCAGGAACACTCATGTAACACAATAAATCCTAGAAGTGTACCTGCCGAATGACATCAAATTCCGTCGACCATTTAAGTAGTGAGCACGAATGCGACCGATAGACAGAAGACAGCTTGCGTTCCAAGAGCGATTCCGTGTAACATAATCTTAGTTGGTTTAGTAATTTTTTCTAAAGCATTAGGCCACTATAAATAACTTATATAAACCAGTGTATGGATCCACCAAAATCTTGCACCGTCTCCATATAAGTTGGGCCAAATCTAACCTTCCATGTATTTCCATCTAAATACGACTGTATGTTCTCGCAATTCCCCCATGATAAACAAACACAAAAAAATAAACGCCAACAATCACGCAACCTCGCCGTTGGCAAAGGTAACTAGCATATTTATAGCAGTATTCATTTTCAGCATGATGCTAATGCGTACGAGTTCAATCGGCCGTAATTACATATCATAGGAGGCCAATGGATTACCGAGCTTTTGCAGCCGAAGCTCTGCGTGCTATGTCTTGCGAAGCTATTAGAGTAAGCCGCAACCTTTTGGCATTTAGACTACTGAATGGGCAGCTACTGCCAGCCGGTCAAGCGACTAATGAATTGCCAACGGGTTTGACAAATAAGCGCCATTAGTGCATGCTTTGAAACTAACTGGCTGAAGGTGCACGTAGCCAACCGCACGTTTGACCAAAGGAAATTGCTACGTACGACAAATGCCCTTCCGACACAGCAAATAAAAACGTTGCTTTATTAAGAAAAAAATAATTAAACAATTTGTCAATCAACTGACTGCGTATAGTTGCCTTTAACGTCAGACAGCCAAAAAAACGGGCAAAGCACAATTATGGCGTGTATGGATTTTGGGTATATGAACGTTCGAAAATATGCAACGGTCAGGACGAATTTCTAAAACAACAATGTACATTCCAAAAGCATTTTAAGAGTGATTATAAATAATATTTTAAAGACAGTGCGCAAAAAGTGAAAATTTAGCTGGCATTTTGCTTACGCAATTTTGAGTGCAAAACTCAAGATTCAGCTTGGAAACCAAGCTAATCGAATTCGGCATGCTCAGATTGTGTTAGAAAGTCATATTTCAACCATCTACCATACACTTCTCTTATACAAAAGTATAACAGATCTTTTATGAAGATTCTGCACAGCGTCGTGTAAGTGATATACCTCTCGCATGTCGCCGGCGTCAGAGAAGCGGTGCTGCAGCAGCTGCTCGAGATGTCGAACTCGTCGTGTCTCATTGCGCAGCTGAGCTCGCAGCACATCGACGTCCTCATGAACTGACGACGACGGAGACGACGGTGTGAACAGGCTGTGATGCGGCGATGGCGTCTCCCTGCCGGTGCCGTCGGACAGTCGGTCACCGGGGCCTGACCCTGGAGTGTCGCCGGGCGCCGACGAGGCTTCGATGCCGTTGGAAGTTGCGGGGTTCCAGACGGACTCGTCGCTGTGCCGATGTCCTGTCTCGCCGTCCACCGCCCCGTTCTACCATAGAACAACAGCTACTCCAATGTCATACTTTCGTGACTCCTAACAGCGGCAAGTAAGTAAGTAAGTAACAAAAACGATTAGAGTTATTGCGCATCTGCATTTTGGAAAGTAAGCAATGATGATGTGTCACCTGTACTGATTTGTTCACTCGACTTTGTACTTTTTGTTCCAAATTTTTTCATCCTCATTCTGGCAATTTACGAATAAAATTTTTCAGCAAGGCAGTCACATTTTCCAACACCTTAAGCCAACATTCCGTAAGTTGTTAGTCTATCAATGTCACGTAATGAATTGTTCTAGAATGAAGTTTTCCGCGATAGATAACTTGCAATTTTGAACAGTTTGGGTAGTTTTGAGTCGAACGCGAATACGAAGATAATAACGGCGAGTGAAAAAAGTAAGTTTTAAGCCTGTAGAATGAAAGACTGTGTTTGAAAGAATGATGGGTGGCAAGATGGGCTATTGTACACCTAAAAGCAAGCCGTCGGCCGGTAGCTTCAAGCTGGATATTCAGTCGGTCGTCGTCGATCATGTAATCAGACGTAAGCAAAGACAGGCGGTGTATGGCGGCGCGTGAATTTGCTGAATGGTGGAGACAGCACCTGAAAGCAACAGAAGAGCGTCATACAGGCGCGAGATGGAAGACGCGCTTGACTGCGTTCTCCGTGCAGCTGCTAAGAAAGTCAACCATCAGAAAAATCGGCGCCGGGCAAAGCGGCGGGCAGTGGCCAGTCGCTATAGATGTGACGTAGAAGTTGAGCGCAACGAAGTGATGCGTGAATGCGGCCTGACGCGCAGTGGCGTAGTCAGAAACACGGGGACCCCTCGATAAAATATCCAGGCGGGCCCCTTTTCTTTCCGTCCTTACCCTCCCCTCCTATTACGTTTAGGCAGCTTCAGCCTACAATTTTCATGCTCGTAATCGAATTTTATTGCATACTGAATACAAAATGCAGTAAATTTTGCGCCTACAAGGATCTGAAAAACACGTCTCCGTGGTTAAACCAAACGAATACGAACGCGATACAACAATTCAGTAAATGACAGCAATAAATAAATGCGCACGTCCTGCATTAGAAAGTTATAGATCGGCGCATTTAACGCGAAAAGAACTTTCTCGAATGTACCACGAATTAAACCGAACCGAAGTTAGCGCGTTTCAGTAGCATTTGTTTTAAAAACTGTCTGGAATTCAGGGTCCCTGAACTGTGAACTCAGGCCCCTCCTAGACGTCGTCTACCCTGACCCCATTACTACGCCACTTCACGGCTAGTCTTTTGAGTAGCTGCAGAGACATCGAAAAGCGACGGCGCAGAATAGGTCTACGCCTGGGTGGCGGCGTTCAGTCGACTTGGAAAACACGTGCCGCGTACCGCACAATGACAGCCAGCCGCCAGACTTGACCAGTCTCCGAGGAGGTCGTCAATAATCACGAATCAAACAACCGAGTCTTTAGTTTAGCTACGACGCTCGACAGAAGCCTAAATGTTTGTTAAATTAACTATGTTGCCGTCGATACTGCTTTCCTTTTGCTACTATACACTACAGCGTTTAAAAAATTGTGCTTGATTTTCAATGCGTGTGAAGGTCAAACATAATTTTGTAATTGTATGTGTCCGGCGTCGCAATATCGCAGTGGAAAGTTTTAAGACTTCTATTTCGAGCTTGCCGACTTTTAAACGAAGCGTCAACAATGCACGATCGGTGCCCGAGCAGGTCATTACCGAGTTCTGGCCATTATGAGGCATGTGCCAGCAGCTTCCTATTGCTATGACGTCAGCTGCTAACAAGTACCCGCAATCGAGCTGGCCATTAGCGACGATGCTGCATGAGTGGGTGGTCTGAAATATAGCACGGCTTGTTGACTGTGATAGCCGATATCAAGAAGCACGCATAATTCATTCGGACGCAGGTCGCCCGGGGATAGACAATCTGCTCCGCAGTGCCTGCCTCGACAATCGGTGACAGGCGAAAACAACTTGGATGAAAAATTTCCGGCCGGCTATTTCGCTTGGTCATTGCTTTCGCTGAACGTTTGGCGTGTCTGTACATTTGTAGTCTATCTCCATGCCTACCACGTCACTTCGATGTTCCCGCAGCGAGTGTGGATTGCGCCGCGGAGCTGCAGATCGGATACTTGTCGCTGATGACGCCGTCCCATCGGATGTGATGCCGATTTCGGACCGGACTCGCGCGCGCACAGTGGAATTGCTATTTTGCGGCTATACACGAGACTGCACTGCACTGGGATCGAGTGGAGACTGGAGACAGATCGGCAGGCAAAGACTTGACGCCTCCTACAGCATACACGTCAGAACGTCAACGACGATCGGGGCGACGTCTTCTCTGTGACGATCCAGCGGCCGGGCTACAATTCAATTTTCGTTGCAATTTCCATCAGATTATTGACGGGAGCGGACGGCGCAAGAGGCAAGACAACAGTTCGGCATGGCTGAGATGCGACAGACGTAAGTATACATGGGTCGTCGTCTTCGCGCTTTGTCGATGACACAATCAGATCTCATATTCGTTCGACGTCGTCATCGTGTTCGCCACTGACGACGGCCGCTCAACTACCCATCATGACATATCGGCTCTGTAAATGACGTCCAAAATCATGACTGTGCATGCTATCGAAAATGGTTCCTTAACTTATCTTAGACCTCACGTTTCAAAATATTAACAGGTCGTTTGCAAATCAAAACCCATTTTTTACGTGACGGTAAAGCAGGTCAAAGAAACCGATCCCGATTCTCTGTGGTAAATTCAGAAATCACAGGCTGAACGGTAGTTCAAGCCCTGTGTTAACGGCGACTTCTCTTTCTTATGGGAAAGCCAAAAATTCGATCCCCCCACAGAATCAAAACCCTGATCTGATTGAGATAAAATTTGGCGCGGTTGATTACGTCGGCGAGATGACCCCTCATGCAAAATTTCATGTAAATCCCTCCAAGGGGGGCTTCCGGGCAAATGGGTGAAATATACGCAAAAATTTTTATAGTCATATACCTTTTTTTCAGAAACTCACCTACAGGTCAGACCCTTCGGCGGATTTTTGCGCGCGATGGCTC
>Ga0209367_1004407_pt1 | contig 19396 bp, 7 predicted proteins | sample WorMetLIZISLAND2_FD_187412 | JGI IMG/M metagenome (GOLD analysis project Ga0209367, IMG submission 187412) | Marine gutless worms symbiont microbial communities from Max Planck institute for Marine Microbiology, Germany - Olavius geniculatus... ...
CAAAAATTTTGGTTGGGGGGACGCAAATGCAAGCATCCCCCCAACAATTGCCACTTTTAGCCATGTCGTCCCCCCCACTGTCTAGAAGAAATCGCCGCCACTGCTTTTGACCCCTTATTATGCATTATAATGATCGATCAATATTGTTTGATTGATTTATTTATTTCTTCATTGATTGATTAATCGATTTATTTTATTGTCACAATCACTTAACAGCAATAGGGCCTACAGTGCAATAGACTATATACACTTACTTGTAAACGTCATCGATCTACCAGACTCGCTCGTCGTCTTCCGAACATTCTGAAATGCAGCACATACGTTTCACGTACTTTTAGACGTCATCTGAAACATTTTTTACTTTTTATTCTACTACCTACCGCACCCCGAGCGCATTCGAGGTTATGTCTATTACAATTAACGCGTTATATGGCACTATTTGCTTACTTACTTACTCGTCGACGCTATGCCGATGAGTGCCAAGTCATTCTAGTCGTTGTTAATTTGTGTCTTTTTACTCGTTTCAGGGTGTATCACTTCAGAGACAAATCGGAAAAGCGGCGTCAGCAAATGCCGCATGATCATGGTATCGAGTCGGCCTAACAACACACACACACGGTCTTTGGCAAGTCTGAGGTCAAAACTGGGAGCGAAGGGTGGTTAATCCAACTTCTCCCCCGTCAGCCTGAAACAGAAAACGTTGCAACATTAAAAGGAGCATTTGAAATTGTCACTGTAGCCGTATGATATTAAGTTTATGGCATTGTACCAACTCTACCATTAAATATCACTGGCTTTGGCTAAACTCAACTTTGTGTCCACACAATGTTACATTTTTCAAATGTCCCTGTTGATGTTCCTACTGCATTAAATAACTGATCTATCTTATTTTAATTTTTGAAATATGTCAGAAAATATTTTGTTGCATGAATTGTACAAGATAAAAAGGATGCCCGCCTGTTTGAAGAATTTTCGTTTTTTCCTCAGATATTTCTAGAGCCTAGAGCCTACATATATGAGGTTTTGAAATATGAACCAAGGTTCGAATTTTGGTTGAGTTACTGTATAGCAGTGGTGAATTTCTGTAAATATTTATCCCGTTTTTTCTTTGTTTATTGTTTCAGTTTGTACTAAGCATTATGGGCAGCGCCAAAAAGGCGGGGGGGGCAGAAAAGTGGCAGCTGTATGCGTGTCCTCGCCCTTGCCCGCTGCTCCCCCTTTCTCCAGGAAAGATTTTGATGGTGATAAAGTGCCCTCTGGCAACCATACATATGTCAAGGTGTAACTTATTAAACGTCATTGTAAAACGACACAGATAGGGGCCTATCTGTGATTGTTTGCATTTCCAAATATTTAAAAGCAGGCAAATTTGCAGTTTCCATTGCACGTCCAAAAGCTGTTTCAGCTTTAGAGGACTTCGCCCCCCCCCCTAACCTCCCGACCAGGGGCTCTGTCCCAGGACCCCGCTACATAGTCTGACCCGTGGGCGTGTCATTAAAAAGGTTATATTATGGAAATAAAAAAATTCCGTTATATTTCACCCATTTGCCGAGAAGCCCGCAATGGACGGATTTGCACGAAACTGTGCACAGGACCTTGCCGACGTAATCATTTGTCTCAAATTTTGTCGATCGGTTGAGAGGTTTTAGATCTGCGCGGGGTCGAATTTTGCCATTTTCCATTGACTTAGCCGGTCGCCATTAACACAGGGCTGCGCTACCGCGCGCCTATGATTAAAAGTACATGGTACATTTGCAGCTTTTTTAGAAGTACCATAAGCAATGATATGAAAATAGATTACGTTGTGAAATGTGTCACCGGAGAGTAAATTAGTGCTAATTAACACGGTTACATATCTAACAAGACCGTCAAGACTGATCCTGCTCAAGGCTAAATAGGCACACAAAAATCATTGTGACCCTGATCTTTAACCGAGATATCCAAATGGAATGAGTAGGTGGACGAGCGAAAGTGAAAACAGAGGAGGATCGAGTGTTACGTGGTGGCTGGAGAGAGATTAAGTTGTACAGGTAAGGAGGTTGAGTGGTGTAGAGAAGTTTAAAGGTAAGAGAGAAAATTTTATATTCAATTCGTTCATTTATTTTCAGCCAGTGAAGGGATTTAAGATTAGGAGTGGTATGACAAAATTTAGGAGCTCTGACGACAGCACGAGCAAGGGAGTTTGGATGCGTTGAGGACGATTTAATTGAGACTTAGGAAGATTATAGGTAGTATAAAAAGTTACAGTAGTAAAGTTTGATGGTGACTGTTTTTATTTTTTCTCATTTCAGTTTTTTTTTCTGAGTTTTAGTTTTCATTATTATTTTTTATTCCTTACCTTTTCAGTTTTTTTCTTTCTTATTTCAGTTTTCTTTATTTCAGTCATTTTTCGGATTTTTTCAACTTTTACATTTAACAGTATTTCTATTTTCAGTACGGTATCTCTAATTTCATTTTTCTTTTAAAACATTAAAGTTTTTTTAGTTTATATGCTAAATTAAACTGACAGTTTGTCTGTCAGTTTTTGAGTGCAAACTCTCTATTGTATTGTACTGTATTGTTGAGTAAGTGAGTGAGTAAGGTTTAACGTCCCGCCCGACACAGTATAGGTCATTTCAGGGATGGCCTTTGCAGGCAAAATTGCACATACACATAATAATGAAACAAAAAGTTTAACCTTTACAGAAAGTTTAACCTTTATGAAACACGAAACACAAAGAACGACCTAAAATTGTAAGAAATGCCGATTATAATTGTGCAATATCATGTAACGGCAGTTCTAATAATCTTCCCTGTTATCTATCAATCTCATAATGCTGTCTATTGGAGGACAGAGGAAGGATGTTAAGATACATGTTCATGCAAAACTTCATCAAACTAAGTGCACTGGTTCATGATTTTAATTAAGCAAAGCTGCTGAAAACAATACTACCGTCGCTTCCGTCTTGCAACGACAAATTAACAAACAAAAAAGATATGCAGCATTCAAGACGTGACTTACATGATTCACAAATAAACATGATATAAAATTATCAACAAAATGTAATATCCAAAATATCTCATTTAGCTGTAAACAAAAATACTGTAAAACTATAAAATCAAAACGACTCTACAGTGTGCTAACTTTCAGCAATGACAACGAAATTAACAGACGTCAAACAACACCCAGACTAGCCATATCGCTGTCCTTATGCCTAATTTTTGCCCATGACAGACGTGCCAGAAACTTGTGCAAAACACGAGAAAGCTTTTTTCGTGCTGAACAAAGTTGCATTCCATTCCGTGAAAAAAAACTTCTGCAAAAGAAATCACGTCTTGCGGAATTCGACTTGCACAAAAACGTACAAGTTTTCAAAAACCTACAAGTTTTTTGTGCATGTCGGCGGGGGCATTTATCCCTTGTGAGCGAGGGGTGCAAGTCCCCTCTCCATCTCTCCCTTTCACACCATTTTCTGTCTTTCTTTTATCCCTTTCCTGATCTTGTTTCATTCATATGACCTTCCTCTAAACATCAGCTTTTGGTCTGTGGAGCAATGTACGCTTCCCAGTTCAGGCAAAGCTGTAGTCACTGTTGATAAAACGCATTCAAAAGTATGCTAGAATGAAAGTCAATAAATACCAAATTATACCAATTTCCCTTCGAACAGTCGAAAAACCTCACAGTCATATGGTGACGATGTATTTGCTCCAACTTTTATGTGGAGTGTAGACGCCCTGTGAGTCAGAAAAAATGCAAATCTGTCGTGCATGCTGTGCACGAGAAACTTACACAGGTTTTGCATGTTTCCTGAGTCGTGTGTCATGGGCATTAGGACAAGAAGATACAGCATGCATATGTGCCTAACAGGAACGTCACAGCAATAGCATACAGCAAGCAAAGACAACAACTTTTAATTACATATTAACATACTTTATACAAAATACAATCAACAGCAACTACACAAATTTAGATTCAGTGAGTTTCTCGCTGACATTGTGCGCTTTATAAATTAAATTTACTTACTTACTAATAAATAGCAAATGATGCTACGACACACAAAACACAGAAACATAATTATATTACCCAACAGACAGCCCATTATGAAGACAGTGCAACACTTACATAGTTTTTTACAGTGCATTATAATTTAGCACAGTGACTATTTGACTGGCAACTGGCAAAATAGCCTGTAGGCTATTTGACCAGTCAAAACAAAAAATCGCAGTCGTCACCTAGCGAATGACATTAGGGATAGTGTACACACTAACATTGAACAAAAGTAAAAAAATGCCTCCTAAAATGAGTCACTGATGTAGCATAGCAATTGAACATGCTTGCAACATGACAGTTTCCAAAGTAAAAACAATAAACAGTAAGCAATGATGAACTAAACAGCAGATGTAGGCCTACTTCACTTCTCCACAGGCATGAAAATGAAATCTTTCGGACACAAAGACATTGCATAAGATAGACTATTGTTATTATTATTGTTCATTGCATTTTCTTTATCTATAAAAATCCTGTCATTATTCTAAGTCATTTAATTATACAATAAGATATACGGTAAACTGTAAAAAAAATCTGCAAATAACTACATACATAAATCCAATTTTCTATAACAACAAAAATGCACAAAATATGTCTATAACTTTGTAAATGAATCACATTTGTAGACAGCTTTTCCCAGCATGAAAAATTTACATAAATGCAAAAGCATCTGGAAAAAAATTGTTGCTGCAAAAAAATCTAACCAAAATAGCATTCAAGTGCAAGATGCTAAATACATACGCAGTTTCGGAGATATAGCGATCTGATCAAAACATACAAAAAATGACAAAAAAGCTACAAGAAATGTCTGGCAGACTTGGAGTTGCGACGCAGATTTGATATAAGTCCAATGTGTTTGGCGATGTTTGGGTGTACGAGATAGTTTTTCAGTCCTCGGACATGTGCAAAGCCATCGATTGCGATGTCAACTGAAAAATCGTAGTCGCAGTGGACATGAGACAGATGGGCAGAGAGATCCGAGATGACGTGAGCTGGGAACAAGGTTGCCTGGGTACAGCAGCCCGGTGCAGCAACCACCCGATGTGTCGACACAAAGTACTGCCTCCACAATTCCACATGTTGGCGGCCAATACTCAAACACAGCAAGGCTGCGAACACTGCACCCACCGTAAACCAGAACAGTACCAGCACCATCCGACACCTACGACGTCTCGATAGCAGCAATATGCCAACAGCACTAGCACACAGTGAACCACCCACTACTGCATAGCTAACCAGCTCAACAACCGTCTGCCAGCTGCGACTGTAACCCGACCACTTTTCCGGATAATACAGCTTCAGAAACAACCAGTCGACGGCTGAGAACAGGTTGAGATAGTTCATCAGAAAGAACAACGTCCCAACTGCATTCTCCGCCAGCAGGACATCATCCTCCAGTACGAGGTAATATGGCGACTGAAATCGGCTGGCAGTCCGGAGGCAGAAGATGTAATCATCCTTCTCTCTCTCAAACGTATTTCCAGTGACAATGTCGTACGAATCGGCAGAATTATTTTGATATCGAAACACCGTCTGGACAAATCGTGATAGCTGCCATGCCTCGGGGAATAGGTGCGGTAATGGATCGACGTTGCATGTGATGAGCTTCTTATGTTTAAATGCTGTAGTGTCATCAGCATGGACAATTTGCAGCAGCCGTGCAACTGTCTGCGTTAGATAACCTAGGTTGTATGTCAACAGACGGTCTTCGTCCATCCATGCTCTCTCTCGACTCATTGTTACTACAACTATGACTAGATCATACTCTTTGACATCACTGAAACCAACCTTGCTGCCAACATCAACAACAGAATGATTCACCTCTGACAAAGTCTGCAGATATACCTTTGCATCTGCAAATCGCTCGTCATTAGCCTGCAAAAACAAACAAACTGCTGATGTTAAGCAAATTTTTGAGAATAGAAAACAAAACACAAAATGGCAATAAATGCCAACAATGTTAACGCTGAAAGCATTTAAATGCAGGTTAAGGCCACACTATTTCTGTCAAGACCTATAGTAATTTAAAACATTGCAACTGTCAACCAGCACCTCTGAAATCTGAGGATTTGAATCAAAGTGTATCATCAATCAGGTTGAGAAAATCATACAGAACAATACAAGTCATTCAGTGCACTTATGCCACTGGTTGAGCATGATGAAAGGCAACTACTGCGAGAACAATTCCTATCAGTGTAATGCTAGAAACAAGAATGGGCTGGCTAAACAAAAACATCTGACACAAAAATGCCACAGATCAGCAATAGAAAACATACCCAGACAACTTTCCTGATGACATCTAAATTATCCAAACTATGATTGTAGTATGGAGAGTACGGCCAATCCTGCAGTATTACTGGAAGCAGCAAGCCAAACGTTACTGCATAAAAGACAATAACTCCAGCAATGCTTAGCAGATGTGTATAACGCAACCTTGGAATGATGCGGCATGACAACATATCTCTCAGAATCTGCTACCTACAAGCATTTCAAACACTACAGTTCAGTGCAACATATCACATTTATAATTATTAGTTTTTATGCGCAACAGCAGCTACTACTGTAGCGCATCTTGGCCATCGCAATTCTGTCTGTCTGTCTGTCACACGGGTGATTCAGTCAAAAACGATGCAAGCTAGGACCACCAAATCTTCACCGTCGGCTGCCCGGAAGACTCTAGTTTCAGGAACCCTAAAGCTTTTCCATAAGTTCTAAGGGGGTCACCACGAACGAGGGTGCTAAATGAGAGGGGGTAGGGAAAATCTGTGATATCCAGCTGATATGGCATTGCCAGAGCGAGATAGTGGCGCCTCTGATGAGTACAAGTAAAACACTACACATATTTAGCCATAGGTCATCTGGCGCCATCTGGCGACTGATTCTGTTTTACTGTGCCTTCTGCCTTCTTCTACGGATGAGATCTACAGATGAAGTCTACGGATCACTAGCTTACGACGATGCACCGCTGTTGTACATTTTGTAGCCCTTTGCATTAGCAGGGCTTTCCTTGTATATTACAGCAAAGGCTACTTGTAACCCCCATACATGTGGTACTACACTCTGTCTCTAAAAACGTATGACTTTGTAATTGTCCTTATCTTAGTCAAATATTGACCGACTAAAACAAACACATCGTTCAACATGCCAAATAACCACAAATACGGGTCTAATACAGCATAGCATCATATAGATCGTTCATTGGAATTTTGGTCTGAAGTGTCTTTCATCTTTTAACATGCCTGCTGCCTATTATTGTTAGTTTTTTTCTTGCATTTATATTTCACAAGATAGAGTAACGACATAGTGAATGTGTGGTGGGATATTTAATAACCACCTCATTGCCAATTGTCCACAGAGTGAGCCAGTAAAAATTTAAAAAATTGGTTAATATTTATTAAAGATATGGACAATTACAAAGTGGGACGTTTTTGAGACACAGTGTATAGTGTAGAGTTGCGTCCTACAGGGGCAAATGGAGAAAGCTCTTCGTAAAGTGACTCTGAAGAATTCTGCCAAATAATACAGAAAAAGACACTGCAGACCAACACTACCCAGTAGCTACTTCTACGAGGTAGCTTAAGATGGTTGACCCCTCAGACAGGCTGCTAAAAATGTTGATTTGAAGTCAAGCAGTCAGCGTACAGCAGTTCAAAATTTTTCCTGCATCTTTGTTAACAAACTTTTGCACCGTGATACTTTTAAATTTCCTGACCCTCTGAGTTTCCCCTGACTCTGGAATGCCAAATTCCCTGACTTTCTCTGATCTTCTGATTTTTCCCTGACTTCCCCTGACCGTAGGAATCATGGGTAATGTACGTGACAACTGTTATCCACATATCCATCTTTTACCCACACATCTGCACTTAGCATCCGCAGATTTTATCTGCCTTTTACCTGTTGCCATATCTGAATATCTCACATAGTGCTGTAATATGTATAAATTTTGTTTGCGGTAACTTCAGGCAGCGAAATCGCGGCGAAATCAATTCACTTGTTATTGTTTACATCGGCAAGCGTTAGCAACGGCGGAAGCAGACGATCGGCGTGCAGCGGCGCCAGCTCAGTGACACTGCGTTGTGATTGATTGAGGTTGTAACGTAACGGCGGTTGATTGGCTGGCTATTTTAGCGACCAGAGTTATGACAAAATTGCGAGAGTTACGATGTCGTAAAATCAGCTTCAAAAATTCGGATACGACATTTTTACGACATCGTAACTTGTTGATTTACGACAAAGATACGACAAAGTTGCGAGGATTTTACGCCAATTTTAGGATTGTCATAGGATGTTTTGTAAATTAGGCCCCTGTGGTCTTTCTATGGAGTCCTGCGGTTTTCAGGCATACCGTTTTAAAGTCGTTTCAAATAACTTCAAACCAGTTTAAAACTGTCGAACACAAGTCTCCCTTGCATATTACTACACATAAACGCCTAAACCCCAAAAAAGTTTCACACCATATCAACAATGTAAACAACGACAAAAACGTAGAATATAAATTGAATGTGCAGGTGCCCGATGCAAATTAGTGATGGTCCAATAGCACTCGATTCAACTTTTTAAAAAATCTTGTATTTTATGGTAATCATTTACAGACGAAAACATTTGCATGTACTATGTTTACTAAGCTGTCATTTTAAACTATAAATTTGTTGTTTCAAACTACTAAAATTATCGTTTAACAGCAGTAGGTCACTATTAATTGAGTGGCATGTTGGCTTTCAAATAACAATAATTATTGGCGTTGGATGATCTCGAAGGTCAGTATGCGCTATTGTGGCTAATGGTTGCTATTGATCACCAATATGAAGTCGCATAATGACGTTCAAATGACATGAAAATCATTCACGTTTAATGACGTTGAAAGTCAGTACTGCAAGAAGAACTGAGAAAACAGCGAAAAACTTTAGGGGACTACTTTTTTGCCGCACCCTGTATGTTGTTGTGTTCCATGATAAATTTGTGTTGTAGCTGCATTTCAGCCGAAAATTAGCTGTGAATTTTTGTTTGTGACAAAATATGTCTACTATTGATTTGTTGCCGCAAACTGTTATACCAGGTAGCTGATAGCCTATGGTTTGTGTGTTATGATTTAAACAGCAAATACGTTCTGTCTGTAAGTACTGTTTTTAGCCCAAGTAACGGTCGAGCTGTTCTCACAATTGCCGTCTGTCCATCACAGATGTATTGTGGCTAAACGGTGCACGAGAGAGCTTAGACTGCTAATGATCATTGATTGGAAGTCACATTCTGGCTTTCAAATGACATGAAAATCATAGACCTTGAAAGTCACTGACAACCAGTACGGTGGGCTATTTTAGAGATGACTGGGCTTCTTGTTAGAAATGCTACAAAAGTACCCTACTGCAATAAACTGCATTATTTCTTAAGAGCAGAATCATCATGAAATTAAATGCATTAAGCTAATGCTCCATTTTCCAACTTGTACCGAAGTTTTAAGTTCTGACTCTCTTATGCTTAATGTTGTCCTACAGTTCTATTAGGTTTCATTTAAGGCTACGCAAGCGCAGCTTTGGCCTGTTTATTCCCATCACATCACTGCTTACAACATTTGTAATAATCTGTCTCTTGATCACTATCAGCTACAATGCACAACTACGTGTATTCCACATCTGGACAAAGAATGCAGTGTGTGCAAAAGGCAGAGCAAACGACACTGATGAGCCATCTCATCTCAACTTGCAATAACATTACACATCAAACAGTGCCAAACAGCGAAACAAAATGCAATAAAATCATGCTGTTCCACATTAATCAAGAATACAATGTAATGTACAGTAGTAGCATATTATTTCACAGGGTCGACTCGTTTATGTCAATATTCTCTTCAACCAAGTAGACACACCAGTAGATCTTCACGTCTCCATGGAACAGTTCTGCATCCTGTAAACAATGACAAGAAACTCGTTACTGAGTAATCCTACAGGACAAACATCGAATGATAACCTACATAAGGCCTATGCATACTTGAGATTCCACTTGCAGTCTAGCAAAAAAGTACAAATGGGAGAAAACAAGAAACAATTGCACTAATATTTTTGATAGGTCCAATAAAAATTCTAGAAACAGACAACACCGGGTAGTACAAGATTTTCTTGAAAGCCTTTTGGTTAATTAAACTATAACTACATTCGCTATTGTTGACATTTCAGTAACGACTAATTACTTCTGTGAGATAATGACTTCCAAGTCAGTGGTTCTAGACCTCGCCATATGTCTCAAATGTCACAAACTGCGAGCATGCCAACTTGATCGAAAGCAACAGAATAAATCAACGGTGGATCGAAGAATTAAAACGCGTCACGAAAGAAAAGAAAAGTTAACAAACCAAGACGAGGGTCATACATACTTCATCATATCTACGATTAATTGATAATTTGTTTGTCGGCGTAACAAAAGGAATTTCGCATAATTTCGTTCTGTGACTGAGTTTGAGGTTATGCTTGCCGGCCCAACCTTCAACATGCTGAATTTCACACTTCAACCTTCTAAAGAAAGCAACAACTGCTACAAGAATTGTAATTTAATAAATGTTTTAATTTCGAGGTTGCTGGTGACAAAAATGTTTATCAAATCCACAAATAAGCCTGGTGCATGCAGACTGAAAAAGTATACTTTTGAGGAACAAAACTGTCAAATGCCACAGCAAAGAATAGCTAATCAGCACAAAAAAGATCGACAAAACACTGGCATAAAAAACCAAAAACAATCCGAACTCTGAAACTTCCACCAAAAATGGTGCTGGCACCTGGTAAACAGAACAGTCTCAAAATCCACAACAGAATCCGAACCACTACCAAAATGTAATGACTTTCTTCTTCAACCACGCCCACCCCCTCCAAAAATTTTCATCAAAATCCGTTCATAATTCTTTATTGCTCCTCGACTTATCCTGCACAGAAACGGACAGACACAAAACAACACACTCGGCGAGGACAAAAAGCATCCGACTTACCACAAAAGCTGCAGTGCCTGCTGCACACAGCGACGGTCGGTTGTCTAGTTGCCTTGTTGTGGTGTGCTGGTGTTGCCAGTGCTGGGTGGTGCGGGAGGCATCTGACCGGCACCAGGCCAATGACCCATCGGTGGCATCCTAACACACGTACGGGCCAACACATACATCAACCACTATACTCAGAGTAGACAAACCAGCGGCCACTCACTCATTGACGACGTGCTTACACAGACACAAAGACACAATGGTGGTGGCGTGGCATAGTTGGTAACGCGTTTCGGCTGAAACGAAGTTACTCTATGCCAGGCCCAGTTAGTACTGCGATGGGTGACTGCCTGCGGGCAGTTAAACCATCTCGGTGTGAAGCCTGCCAGCTAGGAAGACTCAGCTTTCTACCCTCCGTGGGACGGTAAAATGAGTAGTAACTCATTCAAATGGGTTATAGAAGGTGAGGACCTTGGTACAGCTGACTGGGGTGGCCTAGCTGGCCGCTGCGCCAGCCTGTGTCTGCAGGCTGCACACGGTGGCCGTGTGCAGGCGGCTCTGATTAGTGACGAAAGCGCATTAGAGGTGTTCGAATGTTCGCGATGATGCGCTATACAAATTGATGACCTTTATCTTTTACCTTTAATGTAAACAAAGCACCACTGTATTTTCGCTATATCATCATTCATAACTTTGAAGTGCAGAAAATTTGCGGCATTTTAATTTGGCACTTTCCCTGTCATTTTAACTTGTCAGGAAGTTAAAGTAAGCACAAGACTTAGCAATATGAAACTGACTCTACATTACTCTATACACTAATCAGTGCATTTAGAGATTTAGCCAACAATAAGCTGGTGACGATAACCATAAATAATGCATGTCTGACAATGTCCAATGACTGTTTTTTACTTACTGATGAAAACTAAACCGGATGCAGTTGTGATTTGCAGTGAAAAAAAGTAAACAAAAGTTAGCAACAAACTTCGGCAAAATTCAGGCACTTTGCAGCAATTTCAAGATGCATCGTGCCGGATCCAAACAGAATACATATATGTGCGTTTATATGTCCGATCGTCATAAACCCACTCATAGGGCAGAGCTCTCGCAATCGTTGGCCAATCAATCGCCTATATACCATAATGTCCAAAAGTGAGATGCCGGCCACAGCTGCAGAAACGTTGCACGTCCGATGCACTACACCGAAGACAAGGACACAGCTCGGTGACAGATCATTCGCCGTCGCCGGCCCACGAGTCTGGAACAGTTTGCCGGCTGCACTGCGAGCCGTAGAGGACTATGAACAGTTCAAAGCGCAACTAAAGACACATTTGTTTAACTGATTGAAACTGCAGCACCTGGTGACTTCTGCTTTTAGGCGCCATGTATAAATCAGCTTTATTATTATTATTATTATTACGTAAATTATGTGATTAAATCAAGCAAACACATACCCATAACCAGGGTACTGTCCTCCGTATCCAGGACCCATGCCATACGGCGGCATGCCACCATACGGTAGGGCAGGAGGATAGCCCGGGTAGCCCCAGTAGTTGTAGTAACCCTGGTGTCCACCATAGTACTGACAAAATCACACATTCTTCACATCAGCCACAGGCAAATGAGCAATACAACAGAGAATAAGCAAGGCCACAGCCAATGGGTGTGACTAAAACTCTTCCCCAGGACCCCCATCAGCCAGAACCACACAAATATCCCCACAAGTGATTTTCGAGCTTGAAATAAACAAAATGCATTATTAGCCGGAGCTTTGCTAGAAAGCCCAGAGGGGAGCTAACAGCACTCCCCAGACCTTTTAGCTTTGTGGTCTACAGCAGGGTCAAACCTCCCTTTGAGAAATGCCCGGTACTGTCCTGATAAAAACAGCAAAACAATAGTAAATAGGGTATTATGTGTATAAAAATTTCTGGATATGAATTGGAAATCTAGATCCTGAGTTTCTACGCACGGATGGCAGCAGAATTTAATCACTTGCTAGTCAGACCACATCCTATATGTCCAAGAAATTCCTCAAAATATGTTCAGAATATTTGGTGCAATCTTACAGTTCGAAAAACAAATGCATAAAACGTAACATCACTCCTTTGGCAGACAAGCAAACTTCAGCTTATACATCGGTACCTTGTCACACTGTCAAATTGTCAATTACACTGCTCCACAATCAGCAATGTTGGTCCGTCAAATAGCGCAAGTCAGTCAACTGTTTCAGATGCCATCTTAAAAACATTTTACTTTGCTCTCCAACCTAAACTGTGCGACACCAGTGTCTGCACGACACGCCCACACGGCTGATTCCGCCAACTGATGGACAATATTCACTGTATGCTACAAATTTTGAGTATAAAAGGCGAATAGAAATGGCAGAGGAAGGGATTCGTACCGACTGCGGAGGTGGGACCTGGTTCTGTGATGTAGATGATGATGATGACGATGAAGATTGCTGGTTCTGTGACTCAGCTGTCATCTCTTTACCCCACGAACACTTCACCGTGTAGCCGTCAATCTGAGCACCGTGGGTAGCTATGATCGCCCGCACTGCTGCGTCCTTCGACTCCATTCTAATTAAACATACACAACAATCTTGACACTAATAACTAAGAACAGGACCATCGTCGAGCAAAAAACTTTAAAAATAAGTAGCTGACTTGGGAAGATCTTTAAAATATTTTTTTAAAATATGCAAAATAGACCCCAGATAATCAAAGCACACAATTTCTAAAACAGCGCTCTACTAATTCTCAAAACATCCCTCTCTAAATTAGCAAAAAAAGCAAAACTGGCCAAACACTACAGAAAAACCATCTAAATGGCATCTAGTAGCACAAAAAGTGAACCCACTCCATGGTTTCTACCACTCTGCAGAATTCATTTTCGCTGACTTTCCAGGACAAAATGAATCGTTTTCCCTGACTAATTTGCTCACGCAAAATACCAATGTTGGCTTTCAATCGCACTAGAAACAAAGGGGCCAGAACAAATTCAAAAGTGTAGATACAAATAATCTGCAAGCAAAGCAAGCAGAAAAAAACTGTGAAGTGTTGTACGCAGTCTGCATAAAGACAGTTCAAAATTTTTCTGCATCTCTGTAAACTTTTGCACCTTGGTACTTTGATTTTCCGACTTTCCCTGACCCTCTTATTTTTCCCTGACTTTGAAATGTGAAATTCCCCGACTTTTTCTGATTTTCCGATTTTTCCCCGACTTGCTTAAAATTCCCCGACTTTTGCTGACCGTAGGAACTGTGCCACTCACAACCACTGTAATCAAAAAGCAGAGATACTTTGTATTAGGCCAAGTCCCCTCCAAAATGCACTTAACACTGCATGAAAAATATATGAATAATGCTCCTGCTGGATATCATATAAGTATCAGCAGAAAATGAACGGCAGTCATCTTTCATTAACCACCAACCAGTCGGTCAACCGGTCACAACACACGTGTGTGTTGAAAGCGGATTGCATTACGTTGGAACCAGTAAAGCCCAAATTCCATTACGCCAACTTTGCGACTTTCACCGAAACTTCCCTGCTGGGAAAGTCGTGTACACAAATCACGAAAGTCTGCGACACAAATCACATCGCCAACTTTCGTGATTTGTGTCCGCAACAAAGTCCGCAGACTTCGTCGCCGACTTTCCCCGTGCACTGTAACGAACCAAATTCCATTAGAGCGACAGAAACGGGTTTGTTGCGGACTTGTCACAGACTTTGTCGCAAACATCTCGAGATTCTTTTGTCTGCAACTTTCATGATTTACGTCCGCGACTTTCACCGAAACTTCATGATTTGTCACTGTTTGCGTCTGCGACTTTCGTGATTTGTGTCCACGACTTTCCCTGCGGGGAAGTTTCGATGAAAGTCGGCGTAATGGAATTTGGGCTTACGCAAATGAAGCAGCAGTAACATACTTTATAAATGCAAAGCCTTTGTCTTTGAAGACCCGCACGTCCTGAATGTTGCCAAACTGACCGAAGTGATCCTTCATCAACGCATCTAGCGGCACACAACAAGCGGCTTGTAGAATACAATTTACAGATTTTGGTCGCAATTGACAGCTCTACAAAATACATCAATGCTGCAACTCACTGCATTACAATAGAACCGCAGCCCTGTGTCATGCATTTGCTGCATCTTATGACACCACGAAACTGTTCACAACTGACAAGTAACAATTTTATCCTACTTACACCATTTACATTTTTACACCACCACACGCCCAATTTCGGGAAATATGACAGAATTCAGAGATTCTCCTGACATTCATCAGTTTTAATGAGATGGAGCTTCATGCTGCAACTCTACAAAGACCCGTTTTCTCTAATAAAAACATATGTGCCTCATTACAAGATCAGCTGCGGACTATCAGACCAGACGTCTGTCTGAGAACAAGACAACAGAACTAAGGATCACCTCCATAATGTTCAGCTCAAGACCACAGCCTCGAGACAACATTCTATGCCTGCCCCAACGGAATAAACAGTTAGCGATCGATGTAAACTGTAATACAATCATCGAGCCCCAGACTTCAGTAAAAACAATCAAAATGGCACATGTACATGGGTTGGAGAAATAGACTATTGGAAGATGTGACTACGAACTGACCCATCGTGAACCAGCTAATGAGGAGCTGCTGTTGTTACATTCGTAGTCTGCAATTAACCAACCAAGCAACATGTTAGCCGAAGCACACGCCCACACCCTGCTCAGCTATGAGCAGTGTTCCATAAATAAATAACTTGCAACCATACCAGTCATCTAACGGTTAATTTTTAACTTATTTACGAAAAAGGCATCACACTAGATATAGCAACGAATATGTTTCACATTATGTGATGCTAACAGTTTACACTAACCCAAGCGGCTGCAGCAGGGCAGGTGGATAGGTAATGTGGAGATTGAAGAAAAGTGTGCTAAAACCTTTGTAGTAGAGCTGTCAAATTAACGCGTTAAGTAATGCATGAACAAAATTAACATGCGTTAAGAAAATTAACGCATGTGCGCAAATGTATTTAATTTACGAAATTCTGTGAAGCAAAGTTCCAATATTCCGCTAAACTGCGGTTATTTGACAATCGAATGAATTCAAGTAACTAAACTGTAGTTGCCATTCCGTCACTACTGTAAATAAATATTATTTATCTGACAGGCTAATAGATTTATATGCTAGCGGTGATGTCAGTTAAGCTGCATTTTTGATGCTTTCTGCGTTAGTGTTTGTTCATAAATAAGTATATTATAAGTATGATAATTTTGTGCCCAAGCCAATGCATAAAAAACAAATTTACTAGTATATTGCCTCAATACAGCAAAATAAGTCTTTCAAATTTTTAGGCAGCTGTGCCACCATCAGAAATGAATACTATTAGCTAAAGGTATTAAAAGTATTATTATCATTAGCATATTTAGCATATGGTACACCTAACTTGTTAGATTATCCAAAATGCAGCTTTATTGTTGAAAAATGTGTTTTTATTTGCTTTCTAACTTTCTATATTCTACAGGCGGGACCACCCAAACGTTGTGGGCCCAGGGTAACTTCCCCCTACTCTCTCTTTCAACGGAACTGGGTGCGTTAATAACACGTTAATTAATGCGTTAAAAAAATTAACGCTTCGACAGCTCTACTTTGTAGCTTAAACAACAAAAGCGACAGACAAGCAAACAGTGAATATACTAACACAGAATGTCATAGTGACTGCAGTGCACAACAGCCGGTGTACACTGCTGGTTGTGTACAACAGCTGGTGTACACTGCTGGTTGTGTACAACAGCTGGTGTACACTGCTGGCATGGCTGGAAGCTGCTTACCGCTAAGACCGGTCTGAATTCCGCCGCAGTATACAGTGCAGTTGGTAGGACCGGCCTGGTTGTATACATCATCATAGTCCAACTCTCGGTGTGAACCTGATTCAGACACACATAACACTTGACAGGACTACGTTATGTTGATGGTGGGAGATGACGTAGTTTAACATTGAGCAGACCCAGCTAATTAACTTAGGCAGCAACTCGACATTAGTTTGCTATACGTCAGTCGTTGCCATGGTGTTGAAGTGAGCACGTCGCTTCGCATTTATACAGAATAAAGAGGGATTTAATCTGAGCTATACACACTGTTGAATGTGTCTTACAGTAGCTTAATCCCCAAACATTCTATGGCCTGTTACCTTGGAGCTAAATAGTCCCCATAGCTACCATAACTAATACACTCGATAGACATCAGCCAGGGTACAACAGCTAGTGTACACTTTGCGTATAACAGCCAACTTAGTGTACAACAGTGGGTGTGTACTGTTAGCATGCCCGGACTGCCTATAATATGTTACATGTTTGCAAAAAGCAGCTACGACAATCACTTTTTATTCCGCAGAAATGTGGTAATCACAAAATCACTATCAACGAGTCATATATCCACAGTCACTGCCATATTGAATATCTCAACTCAATATCTAACTCTGCACATTTTCTACAAGCCAGCTTTCCACTGACATTGTGCGACATATAAATTTACTTGCATATTGACTCACATTTGACAGGTTAAAATAACGATTATGAATATCTTTCAGCATTCAAGAAAAAAGCATCATTATTCTGCTAGACAGCATAACACACGTGAAATGAGATGCAACTGTAGTACATAACTTGTTTTTCCGAAATTTACAGTTGATGATGATGATGATGATGGACAAATTAACTTTAGCGTGGCGTTAAGTCCAAAGACTACAAAGACATGTAACAATAAGCCTAAACAGTGAAGTCACGTAATAGTAGTCAGTGCAATGAGACGTTGTTAGTTATGACTGTAAGACCAGGCAAAAAGTACGGTTTTCAGTCTGCTGCGGAAAACTTGCAATGACGGAGACGACCGGACCGACTCAGGCAGACTGTTGATCAGTTAATAAACAAACTGCGCTAAGTATAAAAGCACAGACACTGACTTGACTGCATTCGCTGAGTGCTGCCACCGCCTTTGCCAGTTGCCCAATTTGTACGCAGAGATCGGCCGCCCAGCCACTGGCCATTCATACCGGCAATTGCCATCTCTGCATCCTGATTAAGCATTACCATATTATCACAGTTATCCATGCAGCTATTACAAATTGCATTATTACAATGTATTACAATGATTACAATGCGTGACAATGTATTACAGTGTGTGGCTCGATAGTCTAACAGTAACGTGTCAGACTTGCAATCCTGAGGTATCTCAGAGGCGCAAATTCGACTCCGGACCGCGACACTGCCGCGTAACGACCTTAGGCAAGTTGTTCACACACATGTGCCTCTGTCACCAAGCAGTATAATTTGGTACTGGCTTCACCGCTGGGACGTAAACAGGCACACCACACAATACACTGGCTCCGTGGATCGCAGTGTAAAAACTGGTGTCTGGCTGAGGGCCTTAGGAAACAGAGATCAGCGCCACCAACCCTATGGGCCGTAAGGCTCGGGAAGAAAACGTTTTTTTACAATGAAAACGTCAATCCCGAGTAGAAAACTGCACTGCCGTTTATAGACAGAGCGACCATGCTATAGTAACATGCTACAACAGTTGGGAAATTGGGATCATGCTAGGATGCCGATGAGCTAAAAAAAAACCTGCAGGCATTCAACAGGCACAACCAAACTTCTGTTTACTAGCAGTCGCACCTAGATTTTCCATGCTCAATATAATATCTCCCCCCATTCTTCAGTGAAAAACAACACTGCAAACTAATTATGTAGCTAGGTCATGTATTTTATTAATCTAGGATGCAAATAATAGCAAGCAGGTTCACATGCCTCTTTATGGACAAAGCAGACGAAGCCGTAGCCTTTTGACTTGTGCGTTTGTGGATCTCGGATCACTTTGCAGTCACTACACAACAGAACGTGCACGAAACATCACAAAATATCATCGTTACCAGTCCATCACAACATTCTTCTCAACTCTCTGAGTAGTAGTCTTGCTAAAAGATGAACGGACAGTTTGACGCAGTCTGTATCCAAATCTGTATTTTCCAACGACTATCTCGTTAAACTATTACTATTTTCAGTTTTTTTCCACGTCATGCCACTACTCAAAGTCTCCCTTCTTGGATTCTACACTGTGTCCCAAAAAAAGTGATATCATTGCAGATTTCTTAATAACATGCAATAATCTTTACCGAATCAAATATAACTTTATAAACATATACCTGCATGTATTGCAAACAGTAATGCAAAGTTTCTGGAAAATTCATCTTAGCGTTACTCAGAAATCAAACTGTAAACGAAATGACAAAAGGGGCGACTGCACAACTATTCAATAACAACTAGCTATCAGTCAAACAATGACCATGTTTAAATCTGATGTTCAAAGTGTCCGCCTTTTTCGCGGATACAGTTACGCAGACGCCGTCGCCACTGGCCGAC
>Ga0209367_1004408_pt1 | contig 19396 bp, 11 predicted proteins | sample WorMetLIZISLAND2_FD_187412 | JGI IMG/M metagenome (GOLD analysis project Ga0209367, IMG submission 187412) | Marine gutless worms symbiont microbial communities from Max Planck institute for Marine Microbiology, Germany - Olavius geniculatus... ...
CCCGTGGAAGGTGCGCTAGTAAGACTTGGTCATTTTCAAGCGCGTGTAAAAATTTAAGGGCGCAGTACCCACTAGGGCCAAAATATGCTCTTCCGGAAAATGCGCTTTAGGTAGGTACGATTTCACATCGAGATCTCCAAGGTTACTGGACCAAATTTCACCAAGCTTGTTTCGTCTAACGCGAAAGGAATCGCGGTAGATAAAATATTCATCAAATTTCGAATATCTTCATCCGTTTCGGAGACATTCGCCGCCGAAATTCGTTTAAAATCAGGTTAAATTTTGCATGTTTTTAGCCCCTGAAATTTTTTGCGGGTGTGCTCCCAAAATTTTGGACCGCATTATAAAACTGGGCCTAGTTTTAACCATCGTGCAAAATTTTACGCCGGTCGGCCCACGCATACCGGAGATCTGGCGTTGACAAAAAAAACTAGAAATTTGGGGCAAAGCCCAACGTGAGTCCGCTCGGCGCCCTAAGTTTGATTGGAAAAAATTAGAGGGGGGTGTAAAATTTCCCTGGCATCAAAGTCACGTGGCCCGATCTCAAATGCATTGGCATACGCCGAACGCGTATTGGCGACTTAGGGTAGGTCAACATGAGCGCTTATAACTTTGTTCTTAGTCGTCGAAATTTCACAAGTTTTTTTTTGTTTTTTGTTTTTGTGTTTTTTGTTTTTGTTTTGTTTTTTGTTTTTGTTTAATCCTTCTCGTAACGCCGTTTAGATTTTGTCGCTGTCTTCATCGGTTTTTGAGATATTTGCGCTCAAACACAAAAGCTGTCGTAAATTACATCGATTTTTGCACTTTTTTGCCCTCCCAAATTTTAAGGGGGCGGTGTCCCCAAAAGTTGTACTTGCGTTAACACAGCAACCTAGATACTTGATCATTCTCAAACGCGTGGGGGCGCAGCACCCCCAAGGGCCGAAATATGCTCTTCCGAAAAATGCGCTTTAGGTGGTTACGATTTCACGTCGAGATCTCCAAGGTTACTGAACCAAATTTCACCAAACTTGTTTCGCCTAACGCGGAAGAAATTGCTATCGAGATCTCCAAGGTTACTAAACCAAACTTTACCGGACTTGTTTTGCTTAACGCAGGAGAAATCGCGGTAGACGGAATGATTATCCGATTTTGAATATCTTTCTCCGTTTTGGAGATATTCGCCGCCGAACTTCAAAATCGTCCGAAATCGGGCTAAATTTTGCATGTTACTTATGTTTGGCCTTTAAATTTTTTTGGGGGAAGGCCCCCGAAAATTTGGACCGGCGTTATAAAATTGGGCTTAGTACTAACCACCGTGAAAAAAATGGAAGCCGGTCGGCCCACGCATCTCGGAGGTCTCGCGTTGAAAATAAAGAAATTAAAAAATAAAAGCATCTGTGCTAAAACTTAATAAAGTTTTCTCTGTTGTGTACATTATAGTTTTAGACATAATGCGCCTACAACATTAAGCAAATTATGCCAACGTTTTTTATTCAACGTTTTAAACATTTTTTTTAATTTTTGCCACGTTTTAACGCATTTTTAATTTTTTTGAAGCGTTTTTACATTTAGGTCTATGCTTTTGATAGCATTTTGTCTAGTCACTGGCGTGGTGAACAATACTTTAAGTACATGTCTGTTATGATTAAAACATTTTCGAAATATAAATAAAATGTTCAAACTTCTGCTACGCATGCACCAAAATTTGTAAAATAAAATCTACACAGGACAAAGTCAAATACTTCGGCCGTTAACAAAAATAGTCGTCCAAAATTACTGTTGCATTGTGAGCACTTTATTTGTAGTCGTGCTATCAAGCATTAATATTAAAAGTAGGCCTACTACAACACTTAGTTAGCGTTTATTTTTTGTGTTAACTAAGTGGCGCCGACTTGAGCCGCGCCGCCGTCGGAAAATGTTGGCGCCGCCGCCAACAGAATTTTCAACGCCGCTCCGGCTCGCCAACTAAATTTTACTGCAGCCAGGCGAAAAAGATTCGGCGGCGCGGCTGAGGGGTGTAAGGAAAAAAGAGAGTACCACATTGAAAATACATGCACCACCCATTGTAGGAATAGCTGGTGGATATTTGCGTATATCGCACCATTGTTTCTTAGCTACTTGGAACCACCGTGTACCTTTTGTTTACAATAACAACTAATGTCTTCAGTATTGTATAGGCTGTTTAAACCACATAACCTTATTTCTTATATTTATGTAAAAACCGTTCAGTTTATTTACAGTGTAAGGGTGACATTGTGGTTGTAGATATAAAACAGCAGAAATTGCAATATAAAAATTCAATCTTTACCTCTACGCAGTCAGCAAAGTTTTGCGACATCGTGTAATGGTGATGTTTGATTTTCTAAATGATTTTTTGCTGTGTTATATATACGACCACGATGTCGCCTTTACACTGTATATGAACTAAACAATTTTTTACATAAATATTTGCAACTTTTTGGGCCGCTGAAAGAAATCTCTAACTAAGTGAAATCAAACAGTAGAAAAATCACTACAGCTACTGACACAATTATTGCTAATTCTATTTTTACTTCGACTATAGGTAACCGCTACTTTACCATTACCATACTCTAACCATTATCTTACCTTACCTTTATTGTTGTCATAACCTTACGGCCACATTACCACAATCATACCCCTATCACTACCATTTCTAGTCTACTACTACTACTACTACTACAATGTAAAACTGATTTGCAACACACATGGTTGTTTAAGCTTTGCGCCCTAGAACTTACGCCGTTTCTTAGTCTTCTATTTACTCGCTCATTTGCTGACTGCGCTGCTCCTCAGTCATATAAAGTTGCGTATGTGACGCCGCTTCTAAAGAAGGCAACATGGATCATACAGATGTGCGATCATATCGACCAGTGTCTAATATGTAGGTCGTATCGAAGCTGCTGGAGCGCATTGTCGCCCGTTGTCTGCTGTCGTAGTGTGGCTGGTCTAATGCCGTCGCTGCAATCAGCATATCGTGTCAATTATTCGACTGCAGTTTTCCGCGTTTTGGCTGACATTCTACTGGCCTTGGATCGTGGCGACTTTGCCGCTCTGGTAATGCTCGACTTGTCGGCGGCTTTTGACACCGTCAACCACACTACCCTTCTACCCCGGCTTGAGTGTTCCTACGGCATTCGCGGCACTGTTCTGGGTTGGGTGAGGTCTCACCTCACTGGGCGGACACAGTACGTGCGGTCGGGATTAACTAGTTCTCTGCCTACAGTACTACAGTCTGGGGTCCCCAGGGTTCTGTCCTGGGGCCCATACTGTTTTACTGTACACAGCTGACCTCATTGGTCTTGTCACCGGACAGGGTTTGCGCAGCCATTTATTTGCTGATGACAGCAGAGCATATGGGTCATGTCTACCTGCCGCCACTGTTGGACTTCAGAACCAGCTGTCTCTCTGTGTTAGCGACGTTGGTGAGTGAGTGGCAGCCAATGGTCTAACTGAACGCTGACAAAACGGAATTCATGTGGTGCAGTTCACAACGGCGGATTGGTCAGTTACCTAGTAAGCTTTTTTGTCGTCTGTGGAAGCTGAGTAACTCCGTCCAATGTCGTGCGCGACCTCGGCGTGTGGGTTGACAGTGGTCAAGACCGTCGCCGGGTGTTTCGCCACTCTGCGCCAGTTACGTAGTGTAACTTACGTCGGTCGTTGTCGCGCGATGCTTTCACTCGTCTAGTAGTGGCGCTCGTGCTGTCAAGGCTGGACTAATGCAATGGAGTAGCCTACTGGCGGAACTATCTGCCAGCCAACTAAACCGACAGCAGTCTGTCCTGTATGCTTCAGCGCGATTCATCTACGGTGCCCGTCGACCTGATCACGTCAAGCCACTGCTACAACGACTTCACTGGTTGTCCGTTCATGAACGCGTGGAGTTCAAACTGTGCGTCTTGACGTATCGTTGTCTCCACGGTCTTGGTCCGGACTACCTCTCGAGTGACTTATGAGCGTATTTGACCTGCGTTTAAAACAAAAACTACGCTTAGCGTCTACTGCAGCTCTGATGGTTCCAGTTACACGACATTCCACACTTGGCGATCGGGCTTTTCCTGTTATTGCTGCCAAGTTGTGGAACGCACTGCCGAGCGACATCACATCTGCTACATCACTTTCAACTTTTCGACATCAACTAAAAACATTTTTATTTTGTCGATCATATGGCGCGTGACTGTTTTGAACCACCTGTGTTTTTGTCTTAGCGTTTTATTTTTTTGCTTTTTATTTTTCAGTGTTTCCATGTGTTTTTATCGTGTTGTAGCGTGTTTTTGAAGTGCAGTTTGCACTTATAACACGCAAATCATTTCGTAGTGATAACGATGATAATAATGTGACGAAAAGTCACATTTTTGACAAACCAAAGTAATATTTCAAATTTATCCAACACTAGCATTAATGTTGTCTCCTGGAGTCGACATGTATACCGTAAACTTCCGCTAAATTAAACTACTTAAAATCCGTCTGTTCTGTCTCCAAACTCTACTTTTAGTCATTATCTTATTTATTTTTCTGTGTTTCAATGCCTCTAAAGTCAATCAACATACTAACGCTATGTAAATTTGTTTATTATTATTATTATTATTATTATTATTATTATTATTATTATTATTATTACTATTATTTTTACCCTTCAAAAAAAATTTAAAAACAAAAAAGTAAAAATTTAATCAATGGATGGCCAGAGGTCTGAACACGTAAAAAAGCTGTCGTGGAGGATGACTGCGTTAAATCGTCGCACTGTGACCGAAAGTCTCTGAAAAAGAAAGGCTGTTTGTCGCTCGTCATTAGTTTTGACAGAGATCCTGCGCCCCAGCTCGCAGAGAAAGTCAACAGCTGACTCATTAATCGGCCCCAGCTTTTCAACAGCGATTGGCTGGAATGAGAATGAAGCCGGCATGTCAACATATTTGGCTTTTTCTTTTGTAGCGGCTGCCTCAGCTGCCGATGCTGCAAGTGCAGAGGAAGCTGGGAGGTAAAAGTCGGCCAGTGTGGTCGCAAACGTGACATCCCATGCTACAACCCTTCCAGACTGCCATGGCACCAGTGTGATGCCATCCGGACGTTTAATACTGTCCCGATAGACCCAAGAAGGTTCCTTTGACACTGGGATCCCAGCAGAAGCGAACAACCTGGCAACAATGTCATTAAGGGCATGATGGCGCTGGGTTCGTCCCGAATCGTGTTTGCAGACAAAAGCGTGCCAACACCAGGCGTCTACGGCTTCTTCACAAAAACATAAGTGTGGAACGCAGACGCCCAAACCCAAACGCAAAGCCACCGCCACTCGAACTGACTTATCGTCCATCCGCAGCCCACAAGAAGCAATCAAAAGGGCGCTGACCCAGTTAGTAGAGTGAGGAGCCATGGCTGCTAGAAGGACGGCTTTTTGGCGGGGATCAGCACGGGTTGTCATAAGCTCGTCCTTAACGGCAACAATGCCAGGTCTATCCCACGCTGCATGTTTATGGGAGACATTGCCTGTTGGGAGTGCTCCAAAGCTCACCGACCACAAAGATATGTAAGACTCAACAAGAGGGTCATCAGGCCGACAATGAAAGTCAAAAAGTATCTCATCCTGGAGACAGAAAGTGTTAGCCGCTGAAGCCAAAAAGGCACGAAGTGCAAGCATAGACACTCATCTGACCCCAAGACGCCGTCTCTAACTGGCATAGTGGCCTGGGACCATTCAGTGTCCGACAAGTCGCTGTTGGTCAAAGTGCTGACCGCTGTACGAAGCAACTGATCAAAAGTATCAAGAGCTGTATGGCCGACCGAAGGCGAGCAGCGCATCAAATGCAGCACGCGAGGTGCACTGAATGAGGACTTCAAAAAATAAGAGCGTTCTGAGCAGAAATAAGTTTCACCTATTCATCGCTCTTACAAGATCGTCACAGCGCTTAGACCAGGACTGGTCCAAGGCCGGGCCCTGAAACAGTGGTGCACCAAGCTGAGTTGCCTCCGAAATCGGTACGGTGAAAAGTTGCTCCAAAATAGAATTTTTTACGATAGTACCAAGATTAGAAATAAGCTCGCATTTGCTAAAGTTTAGACTCAGTCCCATGGCTTGGCCGACCTCTGCAACCCTCTACACATCCCTGGCCACAACAGACTGCTCGCCTCCAAGTGTCAGATCATCCAAGTAGCCCAAGGGCAATTCGGATTGCAGGGACTGCAGCAATGGCTGAATTGTGTTGCAAAACGGCAGAGCCCATAGGATCCCCTTGCTGTTGGCCCTCATCTAACATCACCTTGTGCGGCCCATAGAAAAGGATCGATGGGTATGCATACGCCGAAAAGCTATATGGAAACAGCTCTAGCAGACTGTTTCTTACAGCGAGCAGCATGTCGCGGAGGTGCAAACTAATAAACGCATTAGAGAAGTCTAACTTCACCATGACGTGGCTTGCCGGCATGAACTTCAAAAACGACGTGCACAATGTACTGCTGTCTCGCAGCCTCCAGCAATACCCACACCAAGCTGACGTGGACTGAGCCTTTTTTAACCCGTTCAATACCGATGGTGCTAGCACACTTGGAAGAAAGGCGGCGAAAAGTCAAGCCTACTGCAATGGGTCTAATCCCCCCTGACTTCTTCTCTAGAACAATTAGGCGGCCTCCAAAGAAGTAAGAAATTACTTCCCGAGTACAGCTAACTGACAAAACCATGTTTACAAAGCCTGTCAAAGCGGTCAGGAAGTTGGGACCTTTTTTCTGACAATTAACCATGTCCTTGAGATGTTGCGGGCGTAGACCATCAGGACCAGCACAGGTGCCCGCAGGGAACGACATAATCGCCTTGCGGACATCTGACTTCGCAACTGAAAGGACCGAGTCAGACTGCGGCACCGGCAGTGTATCTGCATTGACCGTGGCTGGTGGGTGCTTTAAAAGCAGCTTGGCTAAGCCATTAGTGGACGGTGCAGCATAGGTTTCGTCAGACACCAATATGCGTATTGCTGCTTTAAGGTTGCCATCTTCCAGCTTTCCTGCCACTGCCTGAAAGAGAAACTGCAAAGGGTTACACCTATGATGCTTACGCTTAGCGGGTCCGCTTGGTTGAAGTGCCTTAATGGGGCCTAAAGCGTTAGTCAAGCTAGCGACTTGCTTCCTTATAGTCGAAGCCACATTGTGCTTGCGACCCCCTTTCTTTGGCGCAGTAAGAATAGCCTGACCTCAATGGAGGACGTCTTGCCAGTGTGAAAGGTTCCTCGGGTCACTGACTACCGAATTAAGCAGACCACAGAAATGGCTGGCACAGACTGCTCTTGCCCACTTCGGGATATGCTTAATAATCCCGCAGTCGACCAGGAAAAAGAGAAGTGGCCAGATGCAACATAGCCGGTCTGTTTAGGTTCAAAGATAGCCGCGGTAACAGAATCTGGCTGGCTGTGGGACGCCTGGCTGGCAGCTTGAACTGAGGCGTCAAGTGGAGGCTGCTGTGACCCAGGACACGGATTGTTTCTAGGACCATGTCTATGTACCAATCCGTCTATGTACCAATCCGTCCCTAAGATGCAGCTGGAAGGTAGCATGGCAAACGCTGCAAACTCTGCTGTGTTTATTTGCCTGCTGTGAAACGGGCCACCTCGCCTCTGTGACATGAGATCTATCGACCACGCCCACTAGCGACACGTGCAACCCGAAAACAGAGACCTCGGTCACGAAAAGTAATAAGAAGTACACTATGCGGAGTGCAAACGAATACTGAATGAAGCAGTCAACGCAAGAACGCCAAAAGGCTCATAAAAAGAGGAAAAAAAGATAAAATCTCGACAACGAAAAATAAACAAGCCAAAATAAACATAGCCACCATAGATTTCAATACGTGTCAATTGAGCCACCCAGGCTGATATCATCTATTATATTTATTTTTTTTATTTTATTTTATTTTTTTTTAAATTTTTTTAACCCTCGGTACTCCGTTTCCTAGGAAGCCTAAAAATTAACTACGAAATACAAAGGTGGGTACAATTGTCAGTCCGTGCAGTCAGCGGCGGGCAAACTGTTGTGCAACAACACAGCATTGAAGCGCTGCACCAAAACAGAAATCCTTTGAAACAAATAACTGGTCTCACTAGCCTCGCCAGTATTAATTGCGATTTTTTTCTAAGATCAGCTAGGAGCTGGCGAGCTGATGCGTTGAAAACTCCCAATGTCTCAATGGCAATGGGCTCAAAGATATAACGAGCGCCAAGATCAACATATTTGTCTTCTTTGCGAGTGGCTGCCAACTCTGCTGCTGAACCTGCCTGGTGAGATGCTCTGTCGACGTATGACTCGGCCAGTGGGCAAGTGACCGTGACGTCCCAACATAACGACTTGTCGCTCTGCCAAGGGACCAATAAGACGCCATCTGGACGTTTCCCGTCCGACTGGAATAATCCGGCTGGTTCTTTAGTGACGGGAACTGCGGCTAAAGCAAAGCTACGAGCTACCGAGTCGTTAAGAGCGTGATGTTTTGCTGATTTACCCGGAGCTCTCTTGCATACAAAGCTGTGAAGACCACGAGCGTCAACTGGAAAGCCACAGTGGCAGTTGTGTGAAACGCAAAGGTCCAACCCCAGCCTCAGACCGACACCAACTCTCACTGCCTCATCGTCCAACTTGAGCCCGCACAAAGCAATCGGCAAAGCAAACAACCAGTCCTCGCTGTGTTGTGAAGAAGCTGCCAGAAATGATGCCTGGTGATGTGCCGTGTGCAGATTGGCTTCTACTAATGCCATGTCCTCCCGCACACCAGGGCGGTCCCAGAACGGTTGCTTATCAGGTAAGACGTCCGGCACATTACCAAACTTGAATGACCAATCGGACAGATAGTTCTGAAGAAAGTCATTATTAGAACTCGGGCATTCGGTCAACATGTCAACTTGGAGGGACAGTGTGCTCGCTGCTAAAGCCAAAAAAGCAAGGAGTGCAAGCGAAGACACACGTCTTACTTCAAGGCCGCCGTCTTTGACAGGTAGACTGGCCTGAGTCCATTGGATGTCGCTGAGGTCCGAATTGGTAATAAGTTGTATGAAACATCTTAGAAGGTCGTCAAACTTCGCCAGAGAGTTATGCCTGACTGATGGACAGCATCTGAAAAGACGAAGAACTTTTGGAGCACTAAAAGACAACCTCAAAAGTATTAAAGCATTTTTTGAGTTAATGGCGATAAGTCTGCCAGCTGCTCTGGCAAGGTCGTCGCAACGTTTGTTCCACGCCCTGTCGAGTGCTGGACCAGGAAAGAGAGGCGCTCCTAGCAGAATGGCATCCTCAATCTTTACACGGCTGAAGGACTGCAACTCCGCATCGTTGACCACAACGTCATCGTGAGCCATAAGCTCACACTTGTCAACGTTAAGTGACAGACCTATTTCTGCGCCAACGTTGATGATCTCTGCCACGTCGGAAGCCACCGTGTCAACTGAGCCACCCAGGCTGATATCATCTAGGTATCCCAAGTTTAGTTGGGCTTGCAAAGACGACAGCGTCGGGTGTATAATGTTGCAGAACAGTAGGGGTCCGAGCGGATCGCCTTGCTGGGTGCCTTCCTGGGACAGAATGGTGTAAGTACCAAAGTGTAGAACGGACAGCTGACTGTAAGCTGGCTTACAGAACGCGTAGAGTTCTGGGATGCTGTTGTACACAGAGTGGAGCATATCATCTCTGTGAATCTCGTTGAATGCGTTTGTAAAGTCTAGCTTTACCAGAACGTGGTCCCGAGGCATAGCCTCTATGTACATGCGCGCTGAATGTATAGCTGCCTCACAACCACCGGCTGTACCAAGGCCAAGCTGATGTGGGTAAAAGTATGGTGCTAGCTTCTTAATGCCAAAAGCATTGGCAAACTTTGAAGTCAGTCGCCTTAGAGTAAAACCGATGGCGATTGGTCTAATGCCTCCGGTTTTCTTGCTAAGAGCCGCAAGACGACCACCAAAGAAGACTGCAGCGACGTCCGTAGGACCGCGACCAGCTACAACTAGGTTCACAAAGTCTGTCAGAGCGCTGAGAAACTCGGTACCTGCCTCTTGACTCATCAGGACGCAAGCCATCAGGTCCCCCAGCTGAGCCTGGCGGGAATGAAAGAACAGCTTGACGAACCTCGTCCTCATCTACTGACATCCACTGTACAGACTGTGCTGAGGGCAGGTTGGACAGACTGCTAGACGCTAGTGGATGCTTCTGACGTAGCGCCTGCAAAGACTCAGCAGAGGGTACAGCCGGACTGTCTTCTGACATCAAAATAAGGATGGCTGCCTTGACGTTGCCATCTTCCAGCTTAGCTGAAATAGCCTGACTGAGCGTGGTGGTAGAGCGTTTATGCTGCTTGGCAGACTGTGAAGTATTTGCTGAATCGCCGTCAGAATGTCCCGCAGCGTACAAAGAGAGCCGCTGTTTGATAGTCTTTGACAAACTATGACGCCTTCCGCCGCGCTTGGGTGGGTGCAAGACAGTGCTACCCCAATTAAAAAGTTCTATTCAGTTTGGAACAGTATCTGGGTTACAAACAACCTTACGCAGTAAAAAAGCCACATGAGAGGCACAGAAAAATCAGGCAGATTTGGGTATGTGTTTGACCAGCGTGGAATCAGCTGGCGACCAAACAGCTGACGGTGGAAGATTGGACTGACTCGCTGCTGCCGTGCTGGAGTTTGTGTCAACTGAAGGCGACTGAACAGCTAAAGACTGCAGTGGCGGCTTATTAGATCCAGGGCATGGGTCATGACAAGGACCGTGTTTGTGGACAGTGCCATCCCGCAGATGAAGCTGCCGAGTGACAAGACAAAAGCTACAAGTGCCGTTAGATTTATTAGCCAACTGTGAGAGAGGCCAGACCTGAGACATAACAGACGCGCGAGAGAAAGGCTGCTGACGGTGCAGCAATCGCACCTGTATTGCCGGTTTACCTGACAGACATCGGGCAACGCCCACTGAAACGAGCAATAAACAAGGCTCAAACAAACGACATAAATCATTTATAGATAAAACAAACGAGCCAACGCTATCTTCAAATGTCTCTGACGAAGTAAAATAACAACAAAAACAACGAAATGCGCTAAAACCAAAACGAATCGACAAAATCGACTCAAAAAAAATGTCAACCGACCGCACAGGAACTAGATCGTTCCCGTATTATTATTATTTATATTATTATTATATTATTATTATATTATTACATTATTATTTATATTATTATTTAAAAAAACAACAAAGTAAAGTTAAAAACTAATCCATGGATGGCCAGAAATCTGAACACGTGGGAAAGCTGTTGTGGAGGATGACTGCGTTAAATCGTTGCACTGTGACCAAAAGTCTCTAAAAAAGGCTGTCTGTCGCTCGTCATTGGTTTTGACAGAGATCTTGCTAACAATGTCATTAAGGGCATGATGGAGTTGAATTCGTCCCGAAGCGTGTTTGCAGACAAAAGCGTGCTGACCCCAGGCATCTACGGCATCTCCACAGGGACAAGAGTGTGGAACGCAGACGCCCAATCCCAAACGCAAAGCCACCGCTACTCGAACTTGTAAGTTTCTGAAATATAAAGGAGTTTATGTTGTATTTATTGTTTTGGTATTTATTATTATTTTATTTCTTATTTTATTCTTTTCTTATTTTTTCTAGTTTTTCAGGGAAATTAGCTAATGTTATGGCTATATTGTTTTTCCTCTTTATTTGCTTTCTATTCCACGTTCTCATCTTCTGTCTTCTCGGCTAGTTCTGTCCCTTCTGTCCATCTGTCATTCTGGTTTTGCTTAATTGATCTGTTTATTATTCTTTATTTTGAACCTAACCTTCTTGTCATAGCTTATTCATTTTGTGCTGATTAGAGCAACTCACTTAGCTAGAGGTGTCGAGATTTTTATTTTTAACATGGAGTAAACGAGAGTAAAATTAATATTTTCATTCTTTTGTTCTAATACACGAAGCATAACATAACGCGACACATATCGGGGCCCCCGACTACGGTGACAATACGGTCACCGTCGTTGGGAACATCCGCTACATGTTGACTGTCTCGCTGCTTGCTGACGACTATCACCGCTGACTGCTAACTGACGACTGACTGCTGTCTGCAACGATGCCGCCGCATCGCTGCAATGCTGTATCCGCCCGCTAAGCTGATTAATTGGCTGGCCTCCGAAAATTTTTAAAAAAATTTACCCTCAAATTTTTTTTTACTTTTAAAGAAATTAAAAATTCAAAGTTAAAATTTATAATTTAAAGTCAAAATTTAAAATTTAAAGTTCAAAACTGCAAATTGAAATCCCTTTTCATTGTAATGAACTTAACTTAATGTAATCTTCATGCAGCCAATGAAAATTTCGAAACTTTATAATGCTAGTCAGTCGTCAAAACGAAACAAACGATAAACGAGATGTGTAGTCGCTGCATTGACATTCAATAGATGGCGCTACATTTGCAAGTCATTCAGTAGTAACATGCGAGAAATGCAAGTAGAGCATCAGACACATACGCTAGAGGCGCCATAGTATCATAACATGATCGGTCGATAATGACACAAGACTAAAATTTCAACTCTTCTAACCGGGCGTTGTAACGGCTAATAATTAAACAAATTAGCAAACAATTTAATCACTAAACTAATTAAACATTAGTCATCATTGTTAATAATTAGCAAATGACCTCATTAATGAATGTTCATTAAACAAGTAAGGTGTAAGCAAACGCTATGGAAATATTGTAGTAAAGACAACATTCGGTAGATGGAGTAATCAACAAAATGTCAGCCGTGTCCAGTTCTTAAGCCTTAAATATCAAAATAAATTTTAAATAAACACTAATAAATAATTGTCAAATAAACTATGTGAGGTTACATCGTTAATACATCGTTAATGGTTATCAAGTATCATTCCAATAGTGAACATGATATTTTTGCAAATGGTGTGAAATACAGCGTGTGGCCAAAAGTATGTCATAATGGCGGCGGCGCGAACGCTCGATTCGTTTTTTGCCAGTTAAATTCAAACATCAAAAACAACATCATTTCAACAAAAGCGCTTACCTGACGTTTCAGAATTTTGTTATAAATCTTTTGTGCGCAATAACAAAACGAAATCGTTGCGGAATGGATGCATAGAGCTGACGAATAGAGGTTTAATGAACTTTGCTTCAGGTTATTAGAGCAGACTTGATAGGGTTCTGTCAAAAGTTAATAGCTGACAATTCCTTCTGCGCATGAGATTTTATGACTTTCCACACACTGTTAATAATGTTTTTGTCCAGTAATTCTGCTGACCTCGTAAAACCCAAAATGTGATTTTCTATTTTCCACAGATGAGTAAATACTAAGAGATGTACAGGGGCTATCATCCTGCTAAAAAAGTGCTTTCCAGCAAAATGTTTGCGAACACCTGGCCACAAATTTGCACCAAGTGCATTCGCATAGTTACAGCAGTCAATATTTCTGCCAATTAGTACAAAAGTACCCACTCTTTCGTAGCAAATACAGCTCCAAAACATGGTGATATATTTCGGCTGTTGCTGCCTCTCAAGACATTCTAGATTCCAGACTTCGTGTAGCCTTTTCCATAAGTAGCTTTAACTTTTCTATTCTGTCATATTACTATCTGAGTTTCGTCTATAAATTCAACTGATTTCCATTTATTTACCTTCCAGCTCAGCTTCTGTTTACACCAAAACACATGGCGAAGTTAATTCACCCTGTTTGTTGCAGTTTGCTTCCGAATATTCCGTCTGGTTAAACCACAGAAACGCAAACCACGTCGCACCATTCATGGTGATAATCGTTGAGTCAGCATATCATTTACATAGTTTATAATTTTAGCCGATGTCTTTTTTGTGCGCTTCGACATGACGAATTATTGTCTAGTTGCTCCTTCAATCAGATTGGGTGGTCTGCCAGTTTGAAGCCACTTTTCTACGTTTTGTCAACATTTCCATCACTTCAGAAACTTCCGTACACAAGCCTGTCTTACGTTTAATGTATTCGAGATGAATCCTTGGTTAGAATTACTATTACTTAATTTTATAATAATTCACAAATGTGAGTACGATTTGCAGTTGGGCCAATGTGGATTATGGCGAGCACGATATTGTTACGTTCGAAATTTTTGAAATTGTCACTCGCCATCGTACAAACGTATGTGCTTAACACTGAAAGCAAAAAATTGCCCTAATTCCTGACGCAGGAATCGCGGGTTGCATCCGATGAGTCCGGTCACCTGCACGTCGCGGCGTGGACAACGCCGACCGCATGACCTGCCGCCGTGCTGACACTGCCTCGACGCAGACGTATCCGTCATAGGGGCGGCGTGTCATCGACGGAGCTGGTCAACCGTCCCTGCGGCCGATGACCCCGAGTTCACTCAGTTGTCGCATGGGCGTCGCTCAGAGCCTGTAATGTCGGCCGCAGCGAATCGCGTCAGTTGACATTCGCAATCATCAGCTTTCTGCTAAAACTTCATCTGGACATTCGTTTGGTGGAAAAATAAAGCGCAAAGCATAATAACTTTAGGAAGGTGCATTAAAATCTTTCTATTTGAACTTAATTATTGCTTTTACTATTTGTATTGTGGTGCTCGTTCGTAATTGGTGTTCATGATCGTATGATGCAACAGTCTTGCTTTGAACGTGAGCTATACACATGCTTAAGGACCTACATATTTAAAGAAAACTTGTATGTTTAGCACAGGCTCGCAGCATCGATATGATTGATCGCATATTTGACGCGTTAATCGTATTATTAGTTTTGTGTGGTCGCTGTTTAAGTCTTCATTATTATTTGTTTTATTAATTTTGTATTTTGTCATCTAAATTAATTATTTTGACAATTAAACCAATTTATACTATTTTTTTCAAAAATTCTCATTTTCCTTAACAAAACTAAAATCACACTTTAGAATGTCTTATCATGGCGTACGCATGTTTGCATTTTCAGTACTTAGTATCAGCTATTACATGTGTAAGGCGAGTAGGCCTACATTTGCTGTATTGTATTTCTGAGTCGAAAAGTCTGTAGCGAATTCTTCAGTAAAGAACAAAATTCTCTCTTCCTCAGCATCTGTCTAGTATTAAGCTTCCTCTCATAGCAGCTCGCTGTGAGTGAAAAACAAAAAAAACAACAAACGCTAGTGCCAGTGCTTAGACGTTCCTACAGCGAACGTTATCACGTCGTATTTAACGCTGCTGCCGCGCGTTTGCCGACACGGCACGGCCTTACACAAAACAGATGTACTTTGGCTTCAGCATATCACGGCGTCTGACACAAAAATCGGCATAAGAACGCCTAACCCTTACCTGACACTCGAATATTTCGTCATTAGGCAGACCCCCCATAAGCGGATTTCTAAGCTAATGTAAGCCTAACTATGCGACGAAAACAAAATCTAGTGAGTTAGTCCCGTGGGTTTTTGCTCAAAAAAACATCCTGGAATCCGTGACATCACCACTTAATATATCTTCTTTATTGCTGCGTATAAAGGCCCATGTATTTAGCAAAAACTTTAGTCGTGCGCTTTTTACCCTCTTGACAGACGAACGCACGACAGGGCTGGAATCAATTTAGTACTTTTGCAGCTCATCGCCTAAGGCCAACGCTCCCCAACAAATTTCTCGAATGTCAGTTGCTTTTTAGGCATGCAGGTTTCAACTAACAACGCCCCTTAGCTGTTTTTCTCTTGTCACTAAAGCGAATACTTCAATGCACGTTTTCTCCACTACAGCATTCTACTTTTAAATTGCTTTCAAGTTTCCGAACCTTGATTCCATTTGGCAACTTATTGTATTGGCCAAACTTTATTGAATACCTTTTCTGCCCAATGTTACCAAATACACCAGACACCAAAGATGCTGCATCCTCGCAGCTAGGCTCACTAAAAGGCACTTTTCATGGATGGATCTTTTCGGGCAAATATGAAACAGCTCATATGTGAATGATGGCACTTAAAGAGTGAAATATTATTTGACTAACGCAAATTAGCGTAAAATAAATAATGACATTATTTTTATTGTTTTTCTTAATGATAATTGCTGAATGCGTACATTAATTACCACATTATCTTAACGTTTGTTGCACAGCCGTGATATCATTTTTTATGAATGCCACTATTTTATTAGTTATAAACATACGGCTCGACCGCAGTGCATTGAACTGTATTCACGCCCTAATAGTCCTATTGGTAACCACATGGAGTTATTGCGGGGAGTTTATAGCTCAGTCGGCCCCCAACCGAATACAATGCTATTAACTATAGTTGAGTCCTTATTGTGTGGTTCATCTTTAATTAATTAACTTCACTCTCCCAGCTACACTATACATATGAATCGTAGTGTGACGCTCGTAGTGTGCAACAGATCTTAAATATTTTGAATTGTGTATTAATTAACGACCTGGAAAAATCAAAGTCGCATTTCAGTACAATAAGTATGCAAATTGCTGACACAGTGAGTGCCGCATTCGACAAGGCTAACGACGTGTAAAGACGCAGCCGGGAAAACAATGAACAGTAAAAACATTCGGCCCAAATAGTAGGCTGAATAGTGTATTCGTATTCGGCCGAATAGTAGTGCAAAAAATAGACCGAATACGAACAATAAGCATATGCTGTGCCAATTGGTGCTCCTGCATATAGCCTTAAAGATAGCTGCTGTCAGCCGACAGTCTCCGTAGCATTAAGACTTTTCCTTTGCAGTTTAGTATATAGCATGTTTCTTTAGTGTCATCAATCTTTATTAGTATTATTCGTTTAACGCGAACACAATTAGGATAACCGACCTGGATTTTTTTTACAGTGTGCGTAAGCGTTAAATCCAGGGAATTGCGCAATGCGTTTGAACCTGCATCAACTATTTGTATTTCATTCGTATTCAACCGAATAATAAAAATAATTATTCTTATTCGGCCAAATAGTAAAATCTGCTATTCGATACAGCCTTAGTTGTAATGACTCTGTCAACTTTGTATGCTTCAGCAAACAGATATATACGTTAAAAAAGTCTAGATATTTGACTAAAGGCTCACTCCGATACAGGATGTGTCATCTTCAAAACGGCCTCCGCTGACTAGCATGCTTTGCGCAGAGGTACATGTAGCATTGCATCATTCGATGGTTCATGCTATGATTAAGGTAAGCAAACACAAATAAATTGTAATCAATACTACGTTATAAAAAACAAACAAACAGCAATTTAATATTAATTACACATGAATTGAAGTGATAAACGAACAATATGGCGGTCGTTCAGCTGCGAGCAGATCGCACAATGCATGCTAGTAAAGCGGGGTCGTTTTGAAGACGTTGGGTTTGGCTAGCGTCCCTTTTCCTGTGCTTCAGCCCACATACATGACCCCTGTGACCTTGACCTTTGGACCTGAAATTTTTATGCATTAATTACTGTCCCGATATGCATCAGTCCTGATAGTTTGGTGAAAGCGTGTGTTTAGTAATAATCCAGTTGCTTCAAAAAGTTTTTTATGTACTTGTTTACTGAGGAAATAAATTTATTTTCTCATTTATTCTGTGAATACTACAAAATCATTGAAAAATTTTTTCCACCTAGAGACCATAATGAGAGCAACATGAAAATCACCTCAGCTAACTGTGCCAATCACTACATTTACAGGTCACAAACCAGCATTCTGGCAGAATGATTAAAGGAGAAAACATTACAAAATCTGTAGTCAAACATGTTCAGAAAATGAAGATATAAAACTACTACAAGTATATGTTAAAACAACTAAAACAAAACTAAATGTATACTAATACCTAAATTTATTATGAAAATCAATGTTCCTTTCGGAATAGAAATCACAACATCATCTGGCAAACAAGAATTCTCCAGCATCGACAATAAACCATAAACTGACGCTGGCGGATCTGACGAAGGCTCAGACTCACACATCACTTTTAGTGGCATCACTGACAGCTGCCCAACCTGCTGCTGCTGCAGCACAGATTCGGCTTCGTGTGGTTCATCAATGTCAAACAGGTGGTCTAACTCCTGCTGCTGAAACACAGTCTGGGCTTCATCTGGTTCTGGTTCATCAATGTCTCTCACGACTAACTCCTGCTGCTGAAGCACAGACACAGACAATTGTATACAGACCATATACCTCTCAAAATAAGTACTGATGGCAGCCACTCTCGGGTCTGCAAATGCAGGTACATTTGTATTTTTTGTATTTTTACAAACTTTCCGCGTAATGTTTTGGCAATAATTTATAATATTCTGACCATTTCACTCTCTAAATCTGTGAAAGCAAAGTTATTATTTTAAGTTATGTCATGCAACTATAGGCCTTTAGGAAGCTTTACAAGATAGTTCGCATTTTGTTTGCTAAGGTGGCGGCAAAAGTTAATGAACATGGCTCGTTCAACTAATTGTTGCAGCTATTTGTTTCAGCTTTTAGATGCTAATAGCTGCATATAACAGCTGCATCAACTAGCTAAAACTACTGGGACCAGCAACTAGCACCCTCTATTACGAGCAGCTGATTCTTAGTAAATTGTGTAAAACAGCCTATTACGCATAGTTATTGATTACTGCATCATTATTAATGAGATTTTAATGAAATTCAATACTTTCTAGCGATATTTCAAAGACAGATATGTTCCTTTCTCAATATGACACAAATATGTTTTTATGTAACAAACATTCTTACACAGCGTTACAAATGTGCCAAAATGCAACATACAAAATGTCACAGGGTGGCCAAAAAGTAAAAGAAAAAAATTTATTCAGTTTTCCAGGAGTTGTCAGAGCAAGAAACTTACTTTTTTCCTGGATTAACGCAACAAGTTATGTAATAATGGTAATCTGTGGAGCACTCTAAGCTCCCCAATGAAGACCGCAGTAAAGCCCTAGCTGCAAACGTATTTAAAAACATGTTGCACTGCAGAAACCGCATTTGGTGACACTGTTTTTGTTTGTTGCAATTTTTTAAAGGATATTGCACATAATTTTCTGATTTTTTCGGAATTTTTTTAGGTTCCGAGAATTTCCTAAAGTAAAAAAATAAGTATATCAGATTTGTGGCTACCCTGTAACCAGCAATAAAAACAAAAAAAAACTGTTAAAAATGCTCAGACGTTCTGACACAAACACAATAGAAAGTGTGTAAATGTACCGCTGGTGACAAGCACTTCTTCTTAGTGATCTTAGGCTTTGTTCGACTTCTGTTAAAAGCCTAAAACAAAACCAATATTACACATTTAAAATTCAGTGTTGAGTAATGGGCAAATGACTTGGGATATTAAACAATGTGTACAGAAAATAAACATTACCATGCATTTTCTTTTATATCTACGTGAAAATGTTTAGATTTCTGTAATGGTTCAGAGCATTTGCACTATTTTCTTATTTTCCAATAAGGCACTTTATAAGAATGCTTCTTCTTTTATTAAAGATAATATCCTATATCTAAAAT
>Ga0209367_1004409_pt1 | contig 19393 bp, 11 predicted proteins | sample WorMetLIZISLAND2_FD_187412 | JGI IMG/M metagenome (GOLD analysis project Ga0209367, IMG submission 187412) | Marine gutless worms symbiont microbial communities from Max Planck institute for Marine Microbiology, Germany - Olavius geniculatus... ...
CTATGAACTTGCAGTATTCATACTCGACCGCCAAGCGCACTAGAGATTTCTTCGAAATGATAGTGCGCTATATAAATGTTCTCTTATTATTATTATTATTATTATTATTATTATTTTATATTATTATTATTATTATTATTATTATTATTGCACCCCACACTCGGTAGTGAAGTGGATTGAAGTCTGGTGAACTTGGTAACCATTCATCTTTTGCAATGAAGTTGGAACAGTTAAGCTTTAGTGAAATATAGAAATTCTCTAGGTGATCGTGTTTAATATGCCATAACTTTGTCAAAATTAGGTATAATTGTATGAAACTCTGTAGTTTAGAGTAGATTTGAGTGTAGAATGTGAGTGTAAAATATCACTAAATTTTTTTCATTTTTTGAAAAATAAAGTTCCGAAAACTTTAGGGATAGTGATGGACTCCAACTGTGTGTTGTGTGTTTGCCTGGTGGCAGTTAGTGCATGTGAAGATGGTGACAGCTCGAGGCACTCTGGAGAAGAACTGTCTCGTGCCACGAATATCATCTGGTCCCGACCTTCACCACTTCATCATGGGATCTGAAGGCAAGTCATACTTTTCTGCTTGCTGCCACCATTAGCACCAAAATGACTGAAACTGTTTTGAACAGAAGTGAAACAGCTCTGCAAGAAATACAAAATGAAGATGCAGTTGCTGTGGAAGAGATACTGCTGTCCATACGTCCATGCATAAAATTGTCTCTACAATATCACGGATGGATTTTCACCAAAGTTTTTTCTGCAATGTGATTAGTTATTGAGGTCAAAAGGTTAAGAGTTAAGCTTTTAGCATGACCAAACGTGCTAAAAGTATTATGTTTTGTGATATTTCCAGTATGACTGAGTAGTTACCTCCGCCAAGGAGGTAATGTTTTTGCCATTTTTTGTTTGTTTGTTTGTTTGTTTGTCTGTGAGTCAGCAAGATAACTCGAAAAGTTATGGACAGATTTTTCTGAAATTTTGAGGGTATGTTGGGCATGGCATAAACTACCAGTGATTTAATTTTGGGCGTGATCCGGCAGGAATCCTGGATTTTGGATTACTTTGAAATTTTCGTTACCATTGCATTAAAGGGGGCATAAGGGAACCGCTGGCAAAGCGAAGATGGTGACGCCACCTGGTGAATAGCTTTGCCTTGGTAAAGGTACCTGCGGGCTATGACTGCTTTCTAGTTTTTTTTTAATTTGGCTCTGCACACAAGAGGCCATTCCTTGCTATAATTATGTTAACAGTAACTGATTACATATCTACAAAAAATAGTTGTGTACAAAATCTGTCAATCAAAGCAGCAAAAAATGATCGATGCTGTAAATCTGAAAAAGATTAGGTAAATGAAAGCAGAGTTGTGACTGTTGACCGTTTGCGAAACATTTTCATAAGCTTGTAGTAGCTGCTGCATGTTGAATCAAGTGTAGATAAGAAGTTATCTTGGACAGGATGCATTGATGATGTGTTGATGCGCTGTATGTATAAGTACACTGAATTACTTCAGTGTACTTATACAATACATACAGCGCATCAATGGACTGTATGTGCATATGTATATTTTGTATATAGGTACGCTGGGCATAGTGACAGAAGTGACGTTAAAGATCAGACCAATCCCCGACTGTCGCAAGTATGGCTCGATTATTTTTCCCAACTTCGAGTCGGGAGTCGCGTGTCTGCACGAGATTGCTCGACAGCGTATTGCTCCGGCGTCAATACGACTCATGGACAACCAACAGTTCCAGTTCGGTGCGTTTCTTCTCTTTTCTACATCTCCGTCTCTCTTTCTGTTTCTCTCAGTCCACATGTCTCAGCGCTACACCTGCTACATGAGATGCCCAAGTGGTATAGATTTCATAGGAAACTCATCTCAGAGCAAGGGAACGTCACCTGCCATATGAGTTCACAGAGTGTTACCTGCCACCAGATACAGGTGAATTAGTGGTCGATGTCATGCTCGGCAGTACTGTACTGCATGTCTTATGACACCCATTATGTGCATAGCTACGCCTTGACATCTATGCTATGCCCACTGCTGTTATCTTGATACTTACTAAACAACAGTTTGAACCACTTAACTGACAAGTATAAATCATGAGTTTTTGCGTTATACCTGTGTTTGTCATTAAAATATAGAGTCATTTAGATGAAATTGATATAAGTGCTAATGCTAGAAATACCCTTAATTGCAGCAAAAAAAAACCTTCGTAACTAAATTACATTAAATTTCTATAGGTCAGTGTAACAACTGACAGATTTTTTAATTGGCAGATGAGCATGACAGTTGGTTAATCGATTGAAACATGCTAAAAGTATGCCTGTGCTTTGTAACTATGATGTATAACAAAACAAATATCAACTGTCATCTTTGGTCACTGGTGAAAATTGGTCTTCCCTTAGTTCGAAATGCTACACTCAGTCTGTCGACCTCGTGTAATATTTTTAACTTTGTGTCACTAGTGACTTCAGAGCCAGTAAATATTTGTATAGTACATTTGTATATTGCAGGGCATGCTCTAAAGCCAGAAGTGTCATCTTTCATGGCCTCTTTTGTTGAAGGTCTAAAGAAACTTTACATCACGAAGATCAAAGGCTTTGACCTACACAGCATCTCAGTTGCCACGCTTCTTTTTGAGGGAACTAAAGAGGTGCATTCTTTGTTCTGTACTCACATTAGCTACAGTGTTACTAGGTAGTAGGCATAACACAGGCAAGCCAACGCTAGTGTTTCTGCTAGGTACACTTATACGAGGGCCATCCCAAAAGTTTCCGGCCTCGACGTATTAGACAATAATATTCTCTACAATCTATACATCGGTGAAACGTACATCCTTTACGAACTATAATGAGTCGATTGCGGATATGACGTTGTTGTAATTTATGACGTCATATAGCTCTAAACCAAAACGATTTGGAGCGCTAACGCAAACAACATAGAATCAGGCTCACTGTTGCATGACAATTTTCCAGTCCGTAGCTAGGTGTACCAAAGTGGAGCCCCATGCCATCTGATTTTGTGAAAGCCCTAACAAATACGTTTTTGAATTTTTCATTTGCATATGTGAATATGCAATAGCATACATTTGCGCTAGCCGCAAATAAGAGCATTTGAGTCACTTACGACTTCATGCAAAAACGATGGGCATTCAAAAAGTTTTGATCCTCAGTATATTGGAGAAAAAAATTTTATTATCTGTATATCAGTAAAAGGTACCTACCTGACGTATTCGTGTGAGCAGATTGTGGAATTTACGTCATTGTAATTTATGGCGTCATAGGGCATTAAGCTGAAACGATTTGGTGCGCTAATGCAAGCAGCATTTGAATCAGGCTGATTGTTGCATGAAACTTTTTCAGTCTGTAGCTGGACTTGCCAAAGTGGGGCTCCTTGGCATATGATTTTATGAAAGCCCTGATATCTAAGATTATGAATTTCTCATTTGGGTTCGTGAATATACTATAGCCTAATCTGTGGTAGCCGTAAATCAAAGCACTTTAGGTAAAATACGACGCAATGCCAATATCTGATGGTATCAGAAAAAATATTTAAAATTTAGCTGTTAATTATATCAGTTGTGTTAGTGAAAGGCCAATCAGAATTTGTGACTAGTTACGTGGGCCCCTGATGGACAGGGGGGGCAGAGAGGGGCCCGGAAGCAAGCCATGCGCAATTTCCCCAAATTTCGGCACTGCAGTCCAGTCCAAAGTCTACAGTTACCCAGCTGGCTGTTCATGACTATAGACTTTTACACCAAGACCACCCAGCATACAGCAACGACCTTACCCCTAGTGACTATTATTTGTTTTGAAATCTGAAATTTGATAATGATGGTGTCCGCTATCCATGATGATGAATGACTCGAGTCATTTTTTATTGATGCTGGAAATCGCTTCTGTTTAATGCCCTGTGACGTCATAAATTACAATGACGTCGTATCCGCAACCGACTCATTAGAGTTCGTAAAGGATGTACGTTTTACTAATGTATAGATTGTGGAAAATATTGTTGTCTAATATGTCGAGGCTGGAAACTTTTGGGATGACCCTCGTAGCATGTACATAGCACTCTGTGTGGTCATGTTAGCAGTAGCTTTTTATTACAATGGACATACGAGGGTTGATCAATAAGCAATGAGAATCAATGTATTAAAGTTAAATTTTTTTCACAATCTATATATCAGTAAAAAGTATATTTTCCATCTGTCAGTGTGATGCGGACAGTTTTTGCTGTTTTCGATGTGCGAGTTCTTTAATGTTGCCGTTAACAAGTGTATAAACTGATGTTTTGTACATTTATGCAATATATAGGCCATTACTGTTAAGAAAGAAAAAATGAATTATTATTATCTTAACTTTAAAATTCACTGTGCATTAAATTACATTGAGTAAAAACTTACATAACGAATACGGATATAGGCCTACACATTCTTACAAGCGGCTTTCAAAGTTTACAATGCTATGTAAGGGCGATATGAGTCAACACTTGAAAACGGCTTTGACTTAGCTTAGCTTGGCAGCTAGTAAAAGTATCTACAACAAAATTTTGTTTAGGATATAGGCCTACAGTAATGTTTTTCAAGTACTTAGAATGGCTAGTCTAGTAAGAACCAGTCTGAAATTCAACACGCGATAATATCGCCCAAAACCATTTTTGCTGTTTTCGAGTTTTTGACGCATATCGCCTTTACATAGCTTTGTCAACTGTTGAAGTTTTTTGCTCTGATTTTGTCATAGGTTTTATGACAATATTTGTGCTTGGTTAGAGTTGCAACCGACCCTGTTAGTTGTGTGTTTATGTCTGCTAAAATGTTTTGCTAGTTTTGTTTAGAATAACTGACAAACTTTCTTATTTTTACGAGAAATTGATGCTGTGTAGGAGGTGTCAGCTCGTGAGAAAAAGATATACGAGGTGGCTGCAAAGTTTGGGTGAGATTGTACTCGTTGCAACACATAATGCAACATTTGTTTTGTTGCTAAAATATATCCCATTTTTATGTCCGTCATCGTGATCATGACCTCAGTTTGGCAGCAGTCTTCGCTACAAACAACCACGCACACGACTAAAGTTCGGACAGTAAACATTTTTATATGCTGCACTGGCTGCGTGGAACAGTTTGCCACCATTGCTTCAACAGCTATCTGACACTGTTTTTTTAAACAGAACTTTTAAAAAGCTTACGGCTCAGTGTCAGCAAACAGTGACGGTGGGGCTGGCTTTGCCATTTTTGTACAAGGCACATTATGTGCAGCTGATGCCAGTCTAGCAGGACATGGAGTATCCGAGCCAACAGACACCCTGTAGACCAGCTGTGCATGGGTGGACAGGCGGTAGGGGGCAGCCCTCTTCCTCTTGCCCAATTCAGTTAGTGTCAAAAACTGTCACACTGTCGATTGACTGTAGACCGTTTTAAACAGTTGATCGCGACTCAACAAACACAAACAAAACGTTATTTGTTGCGCTCTGTTCAGATTCTCGGAATTCTTTACAGAGGAGAAATATAATTCTCGAGCTCGAGATTTTTTTGGAGTCTCGAGCAAGTCGAGTCTCGTTAACATCCATAACTACAACTATACTTGTGTTACTTAACATACATAGGCCTATAATTTCTGCAAATAGAGTACTGTAGGGCTTAAATGTATTTAGTGAAGTGAACTGAATGCTAGTTATTTTTCCGTGATGATTAGTGGACAAGTCAAGCGCAGAGTTTTTTTAAGTGCAGAGTAGTAACTCTGCACTTGACTTGTCCACTGTGGATTTTATAAACGTTATTAATTACGGTACATTAGTAACCAAGAGTAGTAAAATGTGTGGATATAATTAACGGCAATTATTTTCATCAAAATAATGATGGGAATGAGGACAAAACGTGCAGGGATGGGGTGGGGATGGGGATGTTAGTTCATCTCCATGTCACTCTTTACTATTGAGATCTGAAAGGGGAAGAAGGAAAAGAGGAAGGGGAAAAGGAAGGGAAGGGGGAGGGAAGGTAAATGGACTGGGAAGCGGAAGGTAAAAGGAAGGGGAAGCAGAAGGGAAAGGGAAGGTGGAAGGAAGATGGCTTAAGAAATGTTGGACGCACGGACGCACGTGTGCATGCACGGACACTCAGGTGATTTTATACTCTGTCCAAGCTATGTATAGCATTGGACAGACAATAACAAAAAAGTTTATGAAGATGGGTCAACATCCCACTCTTAAGTCGTTAGTGCACGTTTTGAATATGTTTTCGCTCGTGGGGCGTTCGGAGCTGGAGTTCGTCATCTAGTTGTCTGTATTTTTAACAGTGTCTTGACAATGAGAGCTCTCTGTGCAGCTTGAGTGAGCTATTGTTGTTGAACACATGTTACAGCTTCTACTAGACCTCATTAGTATGTGCTATTTGCAGTTTTGATACTGCACGGCAGAATGCAGCTATGTAGAATACACCTGTTGGTGCTGATGGTGATGTGGTGCTGCAGTTCGCTAGTATGCAGTAGTATGATGTTACTGTGTGGAGGTTCTGTGGAACTGTCACTAGTACTCTGGTGTGTTGTTGCTGTTCCATGGTGTAGTGGTATGCCCGGTGGTGAGGAGAATGGTCAGAGAGGATACATGCTCACCTATGTCATTGCCTACCTCCGAGTATGTACTACTGTCTTGTAGCAACAACTGCATCAGCAGTAGCAGCAGTGACAATAATAGTAGAGCATTGGAAGTAGGAATCACAATATGTACCCATGGACGCTGGACACTTAGGTCACCCAGCACGTTTCGCAGCAATCTCATCACGCTAATAGCAACTGCAGCTGATGACGATTGACTAATTTTAGTAGTTGTCTTTGTAGACTTGGTGCTATTGAGAGCTGTCTGTTGATAAGTTTAAAAACTGTATGTGAGTATTATTCTTTGTTTGCCACTGGTGCCAGTCAGTCAGCTGTCAGCTCTCACAGATGCAACACAACGGGCCAAAAAACTGGACAGTTTTTATGTTGACAACTGAGCAGTGGTTAGCGTTAGCATTACTGCCAAATTCAGCATAATTTCGGTTTAGTGAGGATTTATGCAAACAAGACATCGAATATCTATGCACACTGATGTGGAAGCTCTATACTTTCTCTGGCAAAAATTCCAGAACTTTTGACATATCATGCATTTTTCTACCACTAACTGTTGCTAAGTTATCAATGCTTAAAAATAGTCCAGTTTTTTGGCATACCTTGTGGACTGTTAGTGAGTGCTTTCATCCAGTCTTGTACATTGACTAAAATGTTTGCATCAGTACTGGTAGAGTGAAGCTGAAATCATTTTGTTTTTGTGGAGATGTGAATATTCTTTCAGATGTCTGTTGTAGGATGTATCCTGCAGCTGGGTAGAGTCTAGTTGCAGTGAATGGTGTGATCTGTGTTTGTTTGTGCTATCTCTCACCACTGAGTCTTTTATCTTTGTCAGCTGTGTACTAATGACCAGACTGTATCACACTGGTTACTGTCTAGATTTGTGTGTCGTGATCATCTAGTTAATTCTGTGACATGATCTGTTTTGTAGGACCTTGGTTTTGACTATTACGTCGTTTCGGAGTCGTTTGAAACATCAGTTCCGTGGGATCGGTGCGTCATGTTTCTTTTCTGTCATTGCAGTGTCATCTTGTTGTTGTTGTGTTTTTCTCTGTTCACACATAGGAGATCTATTCACTGGCTAAATTCTCCTTAATTGTCGGCATTCATAGTTATCAGCTCTTGGGGCTGGCTATGAATCACGGCTTATAGCAGCTTATGATAGCTTATTCACGCTATTGATGATGAGCTAGGCCTCATGCTGGTCTTGCAGCTGTAGAATAGGTGCATTTTTCCTGCATTGGCAATGCATAAAGCAGGTTTTAGGTTTGTGTTGCTAGTTAGCTTGTGTATCTGTGCATGTGTGCATCTTTCTGTTTGGTTAGTATTATGTTTACATGTGCGTACGTTGTTCCTTACTGCTATCTGAGTTGTTTATGTTGTTAGTTTAATTTTTGCTGTCGCTTCTGCGTTTTCTGTACCTGGTGGCTCAGTGAACCTAGAGCATTGTATTTGTGATCAAAAGGTCATGAGTTCAACTCCCAGCAAGTAGCAACTCTGGGCAAGTTGTTCACACCTATGTGCGTCAGACTCCTAACTTTCACAGCAGGTCATTTGTTTGCTAACTTACTGTGTGCTCAGGCCAACTCAGCCTCCAGCCTCAGTGGGATGGGAAATGAACACTAGCTTACAGGCTGTGGGGTGAAGGCCTAGTGTGGCTGATTGGAGTGATGGTATGCTTCTAGCTGCAAACTGTGGCTGCAGTTGTTTGCCGATGCGGGCAATGGATGGCTGCATAGTGCGCTGTGGTATCATTAGCTTCTGCTAATCATTTGCCAGTTCTGGGATTGTAAAGCACTCCTGGCCGTGAGTCTCGGCTGTGCTATAAGTAGTACCCTGCCTGCCTTTCTCTTTTGTTTCCAGTAATTGCCTGCCAAGACTTGTCTGTGTAAAGATGTGATGTTGTAGGTTGTTGGATTTGTGTCGTAATGTGAAAGACCGAGTGACTCGTGAGTCTAAAGAACGTGGCATTCGGAATCCCTACGTCACATGCAGGTAACAATAACAAGCATTTATTGGTATTGCAGCCAAATGTCTGGATTACATACAACATGCATTAAAACATCGCAGGCACAATAAAACATAAATGTCCAATACAACTGACATATTAAAAATGCACAAATGTAAAATATATAGGCCTACTAAAATTTTTTAGTAGAATACAGAATAAAAGAGTTTAAAAATTGTTTTATGTTTGCTTTAGTATTTTCAAAAAATGTCTTTTTTTCTAGGTTTTGCAGTAATGTCTCACGTTGGTAGTAGCAGTTAGTTAAGACAACATGTTTTGTTCTGCACGTGTTGAAAAAACCGTGGAGTAAGTTCTTCGTGACGACATTAGTGTGTGTTGACACCATGGATAGTCAATAACGTTTGATAGTTATAGTTTGGAAATATAATGTTCATCGCTTACTTCTGCAGTGACTCCAAAGTGTCAGACTGAGACACGGTCAGGCTGGAATGCCAGACTGGACTTTCATATTCAGTAACTGGACACATGACTGTGCAGTAGAAACAAATCAGATCGCTGGATTCGCTCTGGCACATTTTAGTTGTCTCTGAAAATACAGACGCGATGCAATCTTCACCGAGACTGCATCAACGTGTTGTGTCCATTTCAAATCATTGGAGATGTGAACGCTGAGCAACTTGAGTGTGGATACTCGGTCCACATCAGTATTCTGTCTGTACCCTATACAAGGCTAGAACCACTTTGCTACCAGCTGAAGCCTTAACAGATGAATTTTTTATTGACCAAGACTCCGTAGAATGGTAACTTAGCCAGATTAACATTTTCAAGTCGTTAGGACCAGACTGAATGCCTGGAACTGGCTGCTGATGATGTTGCAGGCTGGGTTGCCATAGTCAATGTTTAAAAATAACTGCATACTGGCCTAGGCAGTAGCAAGTCATTGCATTGCAGGCTCAACAGTTCGTCAGTTGAGTAGCTCACTTGGACAGTTGTTGACAGAACAGGTGCAGACCCATCATGTGACAGAATTCACAGCTGGTCATGTATACAATTCATGCAGTTGAATGTCCAACGAACCCACTCAGATACAATGGATCAAAAGCATCTTCAAAATATCAAGAACCAGAGATCAGATGACAAAATCATATAGTTAATATATAGTTAATTGATATGCAAAAATTCAGAATACAACTTGAACAACAAGTTTAAAAAATAACGTAAAAACTTATGACTCGCGCTTTCGCGCACTAGCGCTACACAGGTCTGTTCGCTCAGTAATTGAGTTGATTAATTCTCATCTCTCTCTCTTGACTAGAAACGGTATTAAACTTGCTCATTATCAGTATTCTGTTTTCGTTTGATAATTTTCAGGTAGTAATTTTCTCCGTTTACAAATATTTACCAGGGTTTGTTAAACCAAATAGTCGCATTAATCATCAAAACCAGACATGCCCGAAATGTGTGTTAATTATTATGATTTGGTGGTCATGACTACCTGTGCTTATTGACAGGTAAACCATTTCAGCATATAACTAACCATCAAGGTCAAGTCTATCCCTTAAGGGTAGGAAAATTGAGTGCCAGTGTGCCTGGCTGGGTTTAAAACAGGGCCACATTTACCATTGTCAGCTGTGTGATCTCGTATGGCAGGTGACGCTCCATAGCTATGAGATAGGTTTCCCTGAACAGCTGTCGACATGTGTTGTCTTGTGTACGTGATTGAGTGAGTAGTGGTGTTGTCTGTGACAGAGTAACCCAGACCTATGATGCAGGTGCGTGCGTCTACTTCTACTTTGGCTTCAACTACCGTGGCATTGCTAACCCAGTTGAACTTTACGACACGATTGAAGTGAGTTGTTTATTCCTCCTGGTTTTACTTTGATTTGACAAATTTGTGTCAGTTTCTGCTTCTTTGCTCTATTTCTCTTCCTTTGTGCCAGCAAATGATTATATTTGACAGTGTGAGCTTAACAAAATCTTTTCAGCATATAGAGTTTTCTAGCAAGCAAATAAACAAATGTACATAGTTTTACATACATTGTACTTTGCTGTTACGTAGGTATCTTGCAGTCAGATTGCTGATAGCTAACTTTGTTATTTTCAGATGATGTAGGCTATTACTAAGGGCTACCTGTAAGCACTCTTTTATGCCTGGTGTGTTTTGCCAGCTGTGCTTTATAAGTTTTTTTGTGCGCGACAGCAGAATGCTTCGCGCGTCTTTGCCATCGTCTGGTCGTCCGTCTGTCTGTCACACTCGTGGGCTGCCCTAAGGTCTTTAGTTTATCGTGACAAAATTTCGTGCCATTGGGTGCAGGGGTTCCCCTCGAACGAGGGCGTCGAAGAGGGGTACCCCCCTAAAAAGACGTCATTTTGCCGTTATTGGCTCGAATAATGTGAAAACGGTTGCAGATAGGCACAGACATGCTGCATATCGTAACAAGCACTGGTGACAGGCTTTTTAAATTTATCAATATCGATGACCTTGAATGACCTTGAACCTCCCCAAAAGGGGTTTTTAGTGAAGTTTTCGCAATTTTTGGATGCTGCGCACACTTCAACACTGAATTGCGACGAAATGGCTGGAGATAGAGCAAGACAACCTGCATATGAAATTTTCAGCATTCAACGTAGATTTTAGCAGTCTAAGTCCTGACCCCCTAGGTTCAAGGAGGCCGGCGCAGGCGGACGTCAGAGATGGCTACGCCCCTAAAAAGTGGTTATTTTACCTCATTTATCTCGTGTAGCATGAAAATGGTTGCAGATAGGCACAGACATGCTGCTTATCATAACAAGCACTGGTGAGAAGCTTTTTATTGCTGTCAACGTCGATGAACTTGAATGACCTTGAACCTTCAAAATAGGGGTTTTAGTGAATTTTTCTGCGATTTTTGACTGCGACACACATTTTAAGACTGAATTGCGGCGAAATGGCTGGAGATAGACCTGGATATTTTGCGCATGACATTTTTTAGCATAGAACATACATTTTTAAGAATCTACAAGTAGCTATTTTACCGCTATTGGCTCGTGTAGCTTGAAAACCGTTGCAAATTGGCAGTGACATGCTGCTTATAATAACAAGCAATATGGTGACAAGCTTTTTATTGGTGTAAACATCGATGACCTTAAATGACCTTGAATTTCTAAAATAGGGGTTTTAGTGTTTTTTTGCAATTTGTGGCTGCGGCGTAGATTTCAAGAGTGAATTGCATCAAAATGGATAGAGTTAAATCATGGCAACCTGCAAATAGGAACTGCTAAGGCTGTCGCGCGTCTCATGAGCTTTGCTCAAATTACTTGTTTATATGCTTGCCTTTTGCAAATAAATGGTGATGATGACGAGGTTTTATCAGAGTCGCGACTCGTTGTCGTGCAGATACTGTTATTATGCGTGCATTGTTGGTGCAGCTGTGTTGTGGTTTTGTTTGCACCGCAGGTTGCAGCCAGGGAAGAAATTCTAGCGAATGGTGGCAGCGTCTCACACCATCACGGAGGTCAGAAATGTTTCTTTCTGTCTTGAAGGTTAAGTGGTAACCCATCTCAGAGCGTTGGAGCATCACCTACCATATTGATCACATAGTGTTAGCTGCCTCCTGACACAGGTGAACATGCCTTGCCTTAACCCCAGTCAGACTGACCGTGATTCATCCACCCCAGAGGGATAGAAGGCTGAGTTGACCTTCGGGGTTGGTTATACTCAATAAAAACAGTCAACACTCTTTTTGTCATAACTTTGTCAAATTTTCACTAACTTTGATGATTTTCGGCACATGGATGGCCAAGATGATAGAATTATGCAAGATGCACTAATTTTTCACCTCACCTAATATATGTCAATGCATTACCAAGTGACACAGATGTTCCAGATTGTTATATTACATGGTGTTTATTTGTATCAGATTGCTCACTTTTGTATCATCAATTCGACAGAGGGTGCCACATGATTTAATAATTTTGTGATATTAAATATTTTATGGTGAAGATAGCAGACAACAAAATAGCTGACTCATGAGCTTAAAGACGTCTGATTGATAGGTGAATGCCGTTTGATCAGTCGATCGTTGATTTCGTTATCAGTCAGTGGCATTGCATCTAAGCTGCAGACCCATCTGTCCGTGGACCTAGATCCGCAAGATTTTTTGCGGTCACGGACTGACACGGATTCTGTTTCGTGACAAAATTTGCGGACACAGACTGATCTTGTTCTGTGACGAGTTAATTTTTTTGTAATAAAAATTAAGAAAAGAAAGTAGTGATGTGTGTTGAAATTTTTGTAGCATCGAAGCACTTGAACAGGTAAATTGTAATCTGCTATGGGCCTAGCCGTAGTGGACTACCTTACGTACTAATTACTAAAGGCCTAGGCCTATTCATTGCGGACGCGGACTGATGCGGATCCAATATTTCTTTTTTGTTGCGGACGCGGACTGACAGCGGATTCTTGGTCAAAATCTGCGGACTGACGTGGACTCAAAAATTTCAGGATCCGCACATCTCTGATCTAAGCCATTGTGTCCGTGTATTTGGGACACACTTTGGGCGTAAACTGTGATAATTTGCAAGCGAGTTGTTATACAAACTTATAATACTGCTAAATGAACCACAGTTCAGTTTATTATGTGCTTAATTAAGTCATTACAACATTTACTAGAGACAACAACTCAGCGTTATGCAACAAAATGGATCATCTATGTTTCACACGGTAGTGCATTGTCATAAATTAGATGAGGTGGAATATAGGTACACCTTATGTAATTGTATCATCTTGGCCATCGCTGTGCCAAAATTGTCAAATTTGATGAAAATTTGACAACGTTGTGACAAAAATAATTTTGACTGTTTTTTTATTGAGACACAGTGTATATTGAGATGGCTTATCTCTCCCATCCAGATACTGTAAAACTTCAAATAGAAGCCCCCGGCTTCTATTTGAACATTTGACTTAGACCCCCGGCTTGTATTAAAGACCTGCGGCGGTATGCGTAACAACGTCATAACTTTACTTCCAAACTAAAATCGATTTACGTCAGACATAGCGCTAAGTCGGTATGCATAACGATGACGTAGCACTAGTCAGACGCCTATGTCCGAACTAACTCTAGTCGCTCTAGCGACCTGTGATAAATATTTAGTCGGTCGTTATCAATGTAAACTAATGTTGCTGGAGAAGCTGCAATTACGTCATGCGTCGTAAAGGACTTATGGCAAGTCATTTACACTATTGAAACTAATTGCAGTATTAAAAGTTGCCGAATAAAACGTTTAGCATTTGATAAGTTTCACTTATTCGCATCGTGCATTCTTACTTAGCCCATGGAGCTGTAACTAGGCTCAAGCACGCCCGAGACTGCAGCAGACGATAAGTCAGGCCATATCTATTTTTAGCTGCAGGCCGGCCAAGGCAGAGTGCGTTTAGCCAGGAAATTCCAGAGTCAAATTTACCCGACGTCAACTAAGTCGTGACTAGCTAGTTGCTCGCTACGACAGCGTTTTGCATGCCGTCGAACGTAACTTTCTAGTTTAGAAGTAGTTAGTCGCGACGTAGGCCTTACGTCCAAACTAAGCTACGATGTTGTTATGCATACCGCCCCTGGCTTTTATTTGAGATCTGGCTTCTATTAAAACATTGTCAACCTGCCAGTGTAATGCACTTTTATAGATAATGTGTGCAACACTATTACAACACAATTTAGAATGAGTGTATACTATTACTCTGTGTACAACTAATTAGTAAAACTACTACTACACTTACAACTACAACAACAACTACTACTTGAACGTCTGGCTTGTATTAGAGACCCGGCTACTATATGAGACCGGACTTGCAGTAGCAGTTTCACGGTAATAGTGACATGACTGGGAGTTGAACCTGCAACTTTGGCACGAAGCCACCATGTATATGTTGCCACAGGATGGAAAGACTTATTGTCGGGGACTTTGACACTCAGTCGTCAGTTAGGGAAAAGTCTGTCAGTAAAGCAAATGTGGGGCATCACCAGTACTTGATAGCTGGATAGCAACACATCTGTTTAGATGCTGCGTTATTGCAGTAATTGCAGTAATTGCGTTGCTACTGTTAAATTTTGTTATACCTTTAGTATGTAGTAAATGAGTGTCAGCAATGTGTAAAGTAGTGGCATGAATTTAGGGGAAAAATGTCAATAAGTACTGTAATTTTGTGATAAACAGTCTGCAGTGCAAAATTTTTGCCTGTTGGAGTGAATTTTCCTAACAAATTTGCACATTGAATGACAAAAGTGTTAATTTGTTAATAAGCCAACATTTTAAAGGTCCATGGCCACAGTCAAACACACTTGCACAATTTATGTAGGTTTAAATTAGACATCTAACCTCGCATATATAATATGTTCATTTGAGCTTCATAAATATACAAAATTAATGTGCAATTTCAAACGAAATGCGGCATTATGTTACGTTAGGCGAAACATTTTAATTTACCAGTTGCCCCGTTGACGTCATGAGTCTAGCCTAGAGACATCGTGAATATTAATGGCCTAGCCTGTAACGTCATCATTCTAGGCTAGGCCATTAATATTCATGATGTTTATTGGCTTGCGTGATGACGTCACCGGGGGCGCCTACATGCCAATATGGCAGCACGTTGTCTATGTGATTTTCAAAGGTAAATTTCTCCATTTGACAAAATGCTGGGCGCTGATATTACTGTGAAAATTATCATAACATCATGCAATTTTAGAAAAATGGATAAAATATATATGTTAATTTTGGGGTCTAAGGATCTTTATCGTGTGTCTTGCCACAAATCCATTTGTTCGCTGTAGCAGTGTGTTTTCATTGAGTGACTGACTCTCAGTCAGTAGCTGTTGTGGCTGTGTGTAGTGGGTAAGATCAGGAAGCAGTTTCTGGAGCGGACAGTTTCATCGCCGGGACTTGGTCTGTTGCGAGCTGTCAAACATTACCTCGACCCTCAGAACATCTTCGGCAATGGCAACCTGATGATACCCGATGCTCGACTCTGAATTCGCTGGTGACTGTACAGTGTACACTGCCGCAACACACAGCTGCTTACTACCGACTACTGACAACCTGGAAGATAGGGCATTATGCATTATGCATTATTATGAGGTAAATGACAGCCAACACTTGACTCTGAGTATGCTGGAGACGTCTCAGCCGCAACACAGCCACTGACTACTGACAACTCACAACCTCATATGCTCGACTGTGAATACACCGTGTCTCAGAAAAACAGTCAAAATTGTTTTTGGCATAACTTTGTCAAATTAACACCAACTTTGACAATTTTTGGCATGAAGATCGTCAATTATGTACGGTGCACTCATTTACCACCTCATCTAATCTATGTCAACGCACTACCATGTAAAACACAGATGCTCCAAATTGTTACATTACGCAGCGATTATTTGTATCAGATGGCTTACCTTTGCGTCATCAATTCGATAGAGGGTGCAACGTGCTTTAATAATTTTGAGGTATTAAATATTTTATGCTGAAAACAGCAGACAACAAAATAGCTGGCTGATGAGCTTAAAATGCGTCTAGTCGATGAGTGAATGGATTTGATCAGTTGATCATTGATTCTGCTATCAGCCATTGGCGTTGCATCTGAGCCATTGCATCTTTGTATGTGGAGCACACTTTGGCATAAATTTTAATTTGCAAGCAAGTTGTTATACAAACTTATAATTCTGTTAAATAACTAACATTATAGTGTTTTTTGTGCTTAATTATCTCGTTACAGCATTTATTTGAGACAAAAGCTCAGCATTATGCAACAGTTTGGAGCATCTATCTGTTACATGGTAGTGCATTGACATGAATCAGGTTAGGTGGAAAATGAGTGCACCTTACATAATTTCGTCATCTTAACCGTCAACGTGCCAAAAATTATTAAAGTTAGTAAAAATTTGACAAGTTATGACAAAGACAATTTTGACTGTTTTTTGAGGCACGGTGTACATTGTCCACTACGGTGAAAACATAGCTACTGATTATGGACAACTTACAACCTCATGATAGTCAACGCCCGACTCAATACGTTCTAACATACAATCAGCCAGTGACCCAAACAGAGATACAATCTGGAATGACTGACATGACGGCAGGCAGACGGGGAACAAGCAACTGAAAGATAGGCTGTACGGAATAAGAAAATGGGAGTGAGGCCTAACTTTTGACATTAGTTACCAAGTATTATTTTAGGTAAAAGATGCAACAGTGTGTGGGAAAATATCATGCTTCTAGTAGTAATGTGCTGTGCAAATCTGTAGCAAATTTGCGTGAATTGTCTGCTGACAGTTCCCCTTGTTGCTATGCTTTTTATTACTTTTTACTTCTGTTATTTATGTTTTATTGGTTACACATTGTTTCTACCATAATAGCGAATAAAGATTTTCATAACTGAAGACACTATAATGGGATGTACAGGGAGAGAGGGGGGGGGGTTGAAAGAAGATAACAGAAGTTAGAGAGTGCACAAGTCACAGAGAGAGAAAAGAGGGAAAGGCATGAAGAGGAGGGACTGAGGAATAGGAGGGATAGGCTCCTATGAGTCAGAAGCTTTATTGTCCTATCCATTGCGTCTTATGCTAGTAAACTGAAGACTTGGCCCGATGGATTTCTAGTTTCATAAACTCCTATTGTTGTTATCTGTTGATCATCTGTGTGTTGAGTACTTAAGTAATTAACTTAAATAACTGAATTATAACTATAGCATGTTGGTGACTGTAAAATAGCCTGGAGTGCAGTAAGTGTTGAAATACTTAACAATAAATGAACATAGAGAAATGCACTTACGTTTGACTGGGTCTATAAGTAGATACCCGAGACATGCAGCACATATGCTAGTATTGAGAAAGCATTGCAGCTGGCAGATGTTTGTGTGTGATAGTAATGTTTGCATTCCACTTCACACTTTTGTTGATACGTTGAACTATGACATTTTAAGCACTCCAGTAGGTAAATAAGTAACTAAGTGTATCCGTAAGGTGCACAATGTTGGAGATATGTTCACTCTGTCTCCTGTCAGCCTACGCTTTTACCAGCCAAATTTACAATGACCAAAACTGATTTGGCGAGTCACTCGCCGTCATTATGTGTGCTATATGAATTTATTTACTTATTTATCTATTTGTGGCATTTACAATCTCAGAGTCAGGTGAATGATAGAATAGCCTATTAGTACATGTAACATTGTTATTTTTCCTGTATAAATAATTACTGTTTGCAGTAATGTTAACAAAGGCTGGACTTGTATCCTCTTCTCAGCTGTAATATTGACTGTTGTAACAAATCTGTAACATATTAAATTTTATCAGTTATTGTTTGTTATGTTCTGCTTTTGTTTATCATAGCATCATAGCATCATAGCATATTGTTGGTGCTGACAATCAGGGTTTTTAGCAATAATGACAAAAATTATTGCAATAGCAATGGCAATTCTTGATAAAAAATGTATTGCAATACTGATTGCAATAATTTTAACAATACTCTACTGTCCGCTCCCGCAAATAAATTTGATTTTTTTTGCCGCTGTCTAGGCCTACAACTTTTTATAAATCTTGGGTTAACTACAGCCTACGTGATAGTGTGGTCAACCCAGAATTTAAACCATAAACAGATTGTGTTGACATGTCATCTTTCATTCAGTTTTGTTCACGTGATAAAACATTAATCTCTACATTCGGTATATAATACAGAATGCAAAGATTCTTTGCATAATCAAACAGCATCCTCACCAAAAAGTATTGCTTCTAAATCAGTGATTTTCAACCGGTGTTCGCAGAACCCAAGGGTTCCACGAGCATATGCCAGGGGTTCCGCGGCTGGTCAGTAAAAAAATTAAAAAATAACCTAGTGCTGTGTCCATGCAAGGTGATCCAAAATCATTGCTTTTGGTGCCAATCGACAGCGCGTGAATGACTTCGTATTAGTGATCACATCTCACACGATAGTGCGAGTGTTGTAAGGGCGACCTTCAAAGTCTATGGGAAAAGGCAAACTTTGACCCTCAGCCAACCAAAAACCTCTGAACCGATCGTCACCATATTTGAATGGACGTGGACGTCCCCTACCAACAAAAACAGTTTGGGCTTAATCCGCCCCTGGGTTTTTGATCCCCATATAGATGAAATATACACCCCCTCTTCGAAATTGACTACACTTTTTTGGTTCTTCAACTGCCTACAGGCAAGTCCATTAGACCGATTTTTACACTTAATACGTCAAATGACGCGGTTCTGCGCAAGGAAGTGCTTTTATATTGTTACAAAATTGCCAAAATAACGAGAATAAACGGAAAAACGACAAACTAACCGAAACAAACAAACTATATTGTCGTAATTTAACAACACTTTACTACAGTTCATAGTTAATTTTGAAGTTTACTGACACATTTTAGTATCTATGTAAAGCAAACTGCCTTTCTGAACGTTCACGTCTTGTTCTTGTGCTTGTATAATATTTACATAGGCCCTACTTATCATTTTAAAAAATATTGATATCGATATCGCGATATTTTCAAAATATTGTATCGATATCGTATCGAAATTGAAATCATAATATCGAATTATCACTAATAGAGCAGTTCAATAAAATTTAATACTGTTGGTAATTTGCGGAATGCGGAAAGTAATTTGCGGAATGAATTCTGCGGAAGTAGGCTGCGGAACGGTGGGTAATATGCGGAATGACCGACCGAGCGAGCGATAACGCCCCCTTAGATTAAAATACGCCGCTGTCATATCTCATCTTTGTCATTTTACATTCTTTTAAAATAATTTATTGATTGCTTGCTAATTGTTTAAATTATAGACC
>Ga0209367_1004410_pt1 | contig 19392 bp, 13 predicted proteins | sample WorMetLIZISLAND2_FD_187412 | JGI IMG/M metagenome (GOLD analysis project Ga0209367, IMG submission 187412) | Marine gutless worms symbiont microbial communities from Max Planck institute for Marine Microbiology, Germany - Olavius geniculatus... ...
AAGTTAATATACATACCAAATTCTCTATCTGGATCGCATAACGATAGTAGCGTGGCGCCACCTTGTGAATGATATAGACTTGTGTCGCAGCCCGAAATCGTTAAAAAATCTACAAAACCCCCTATTTTGGCATTCAAGGTTGTTCAAAGTCATTGAATTTGGCGCCAATCGAGAGCCAGTGTACGACTTTCTATTAGTGATTAATAGTAACCTAGGCGCTATCTCGCGCCGTTACTGAGATACAGTGACTTATTGGCCAGAAATAGCAAATTTTGCCCATCCCCTCTTATTTAGCGCCCTCGTTTGGGGTGTACCTCTTCAAATTTATGGAAAAGCTTTACGGTTCCTGAAACTAGAGTCTTCCAGGCAGCTGCGCTGAAGATTTGGTGATCCTAGCTTGCTGCATTTTTGTCTGATCCACCCTTGTGATGGATGGACAGACAGATGGATGGACAGAATTGCGATGACTAAGATGCGCTGAAAGCAGTAGCGTAAAAACACTGTAGTCATTTGGCGTCATCTGGCGACTGACTTAGACTTTGTTTTACGGGACTTTCAAACGTGCACCCCTATTGCGCGTTCCCGTTTGTGTTAGCATGGCTTTTCTTGTAGGTTGTAAACACTGTGTTCTTATGTGCATTTTTCTAATTTTCTTGGCATTACTTTTACTTTGATACTTTATCTCTAATTGTAATCCTTCGCTTCTTTGATAATGTTGGTTTCCGGCAGTGTCCCGAAAGCCATTTGCCTTCAGTCTTTTGTTCACATCATCTGTGGTGACTGAAAAACTGCACAGTTAATTAACAACTGAAACTGAATGATGCTTTGGGAAGTATGACATTCTGCTTTATAAGACATGAAAAGTTTTCCCAATCATTTGAGTGGGAGTCGTGCATGAAATATAGTCTCATATTGTTTTTGTTTGGCAAAGTTTTAAGGTACAATACTGTAGTGAAAAAACCACAAAATATGGAATATTTTTAGAATTTGTGCTTTACTCTGTGTTGGTAATCTGACTGAGAGTCATGTTTGTTGTTAAAACAGTGTATGTGCTTGTTCTTACGTGGTGATGATCGAAAAAGCAGATGTTCATGATTTATATGCTCAATGCTCATGTCTTCTTACCAAAACTTGTTTGATTTGCTGTTCGAGGCATTGACTGACAGTGCCTCGATGATATATTGTGAGATTTGATGCTAAGTGTAAGTGGTTATTTGATAAAACCCTATAAATGATGTTTGTAGCCAACGGAGAAGCATAACTGGAACGTGTGTGTCATTTATATCAATGTCATTGCATCCAGGTATGGTATATATGATTGTCTTAACATTTGACACATTTGAGACTATGTTGCTGGTATGCTTCTGAATTATGTGTATGTAGCTGAGTGTGCTAGATTTTCTTGGCTTTTATGTCTGTAATTTGTCAGTATTTTTGTCTTTTACTTTAACTTATCTAGCAAATGCGGCTTTGACATAATTTTGGCTGTATCTGAGCGATTTCAATCATGCATTGTGCATGGACTAGTCGACACATTTTTGGACGTATTTTGTTTTTACGTACGAAAACAGCTATTTTGTCTGTCTGTTCGTCCATTCATACGTTTGTCACATGGGTGGATCAGTCAAAAATGGTGCAAGCTAGGATCACCAAATCTTCACCGTCACTTCACCTGGAAGACACTGGTTTCAGGAACCGTAAAGCTTTTCCAATTCCATAAATTCGAAAGGGGATCACCCTGAACGAAAATGCTAAATGAGAGTGGGGTAGGAAAAATTTGTGATTTTTAGCCAGTAAGTCGCTGTATCTCAATAACGGTGCGAGATAGGGCTTAGGTTACTATTAATCACTAATAGGAAGTCATACACTGGCTTTCGATTGCCACCGAATTCGATGACCTTGGATGATTTTGAACGACAAAATAGGGGTTTTTATGGATCTTTTGGCGATTTTGGGCTGCGAGACACATTTCAATAGCGAGTTGCGCCAAAATCAATTGAGATAGAGATGGAGAAGCTGCATATGAAATTTTCAGCATTGAATGTAGATTTTGACAGTCCAAATCTCGATTTTTAAGTTCAAGGAAACCTGCGCACGAGGGCATCAAAGAGCGGTACCCTTGTAAAAGTCGTTATTTTCCCCGTTGTTGACCAGTCTTTCGTGAAAACAGTTGCAGATACACATGGGCACGCTGCCTATCACAACAAGCACTAGAGACGAGCTTTTTATTCGTATCAACATCGATGACTTTTTAAGACCCTGAACTTTCATATGAAGGGTTTTTATTGATTTTTGCAATTTTCGGCTGCAGCGCAGACTCTAAGAATGAACGGCGACAAAATGGCTGAATATAGACTGACAATTTGCAAACATGAACTGCTACAGGCTTTCGCACGTCTTGAGAGCATTAGCTCAAATTTCTTGTAATCTTTAGAGCTGAAATTGGCACACATGACGTTTTTCTGTGCTTTGTTTTTTTGAGTTATGGGGCCTGCACAAGACAGCATGGATGGGCAGAAAGATGTATGGAATTCACAATAGCTGTGATGCTGAACACTGGCTTCTGTGATTATTTGATTATTTATGTGTCTGTGTCCGTAAGGTTGCCGTACGGTCCAGCGGATCCCCAGAGGTCACAGCTTGATGGTCTGCCCATCTCTGTCACCGATCTGCTGCAAAAGTCCGGCGTTCGGTTTGTGCCTTTCTGATTGTGCTTTAGTTTGTTGCAGTGAGCATGTCAGTTTATGTAAAAATGTACGGTTTACTTCATACATATCGGTTCGATGCTCGTTCTTTGTGCAGCCTTTCTCTTAGTTACTTTCATCCACTGAGATGCACTGTACGATTATGTTCTCAATTTTTTACACGCGAAAGCAGCAACTGCTTTAGCGCATCTTAGCCATCGCAATTCCGTCTATCTGTTCGTCACACGGGTGGATCAGTCAAAAATGGTGCAAGGTAGGATCACTAAATCTTCACAAGTTTCAGGAACTGTAAAGCTTTTTCATAAATTTGAAGGGTGTCACCACGAACAAGGGCATTAAAGAGGCGGGTAGTAAAAATTTGTGATTTTTAGCCAATAAGTCGCTGTATCTCAGTAATAGTGCGAGGTAGTGCCTAGGCTACTGTTAATCACTAATAGGAAGTCATGCACTGGCTCTCTATTTCCACCGAATTGTATGACCTTGGATGACCTTGAACGACAAAATAGGGGTTTTTATGGATTTTTTTGGCGATTTCGGGCTGCGAGACACATTTCATGAGTGAATTGCGCAGAAATCAGTTGAGATAGATGTAAACAAGCTGCATATGAAATTTTCAGCATTGAACGTTGAGTTCGATGGTCTAAGTCTTGATTTTCTAGGATCAAGGAAACCTGCACATGAGGACATCAAAGAGTGGTATTCCCGTAAAAGTCGTAGTTTTACCGCTGTTGGCCATTCTTTCGTGAAAACAGTTGCAGATAGGCATGACTATGCTGTTTATCACAACAAGCACTTGTGACTACCGTAGCTTTTTACGGTATGGCGACACTTCATCACGCGACAGTTCATTGCGGCGACAGTTAATCTCAGCGACAGTTAATCGCGCGACTGTTAATCACGCGTATGGATTAAATGACAAAACACAATAACAGAACATTTTGACATTGAGAAACGATTATTCCCAGCAAACTCAACTTAACACAAAATTACTTTACAAGTGCGCGATAGAACAAAGATAAACCAGTACTTCGGCGCGACCATACGCTGCGACGGCTCGGGTCACACAGTCGTTCAGTGCCCGATAACTTTACTTCGACAGATGACTTGCTCCCGCTGTGCCTTGAAGAAACAGACCTTTTTGGCACTGAATGTCTTGCTGAATCCTGCTCATGAAAGTCCATATGGTCTGGTGGTGACACCGGAACAGTGTCTGTAGCCCGTGGTGCCACCCTTTGACGCATTTGGTGCTGCGAGCGATGCCGACGGACCCCGCAGGGCCGCAGTGTGCTGAACTGACATGTTTTAGTTTTTGACGAACTGACTTTATATAGTGCTTCAATAATAATTCAATAATAATAGGTGTGCTGCCAGTCGACCAAGAGTGAGGTTAATTACGGTTAATTTCGGTGCTGGATGCATGGACGACTACTCACCCGATGAAGTGTTGCGCGATGAAATTACACGCGTTTAACTGTCACTGCATTTAACTGTCGTCACGATGAACTGTCGTCCGATGAACTGTCGCATGATTAAGTGTCATGCGATGAAGTGTCATAGAACCCATTTTAGTTGTATCAACATTGATGACTTTGAAAGACCCTGAACTTCCAAAATAAGGGGTTTTATTGATTTTTGCGATCCTTGGCTGCAGCACACACTCCAAGAATGAACTGTGACGAAATGGCTGGAGATAGACTGACAATTTGCGAACAGGAACTGCTATAAGCCTTCGACGTCTTGTGAGCATTAGTTCAAATTTCTTGTAATCTTTTGAGCTGAAAATTGGCACACATGGGGTTTTTCTGTGCCTTGTTTTTTTTTGAGTTATGGGGCCTGCACAAGACAGCATGGATGGGCAGAAAGATGTATGGATTCACAGTAGCTGGTATTCGGTCCATTAGGACAGCCATTATGAAGTCCATAAAGCCTGACATTGTGATAGAGATATAATTATATGTTTTGTGATGATCTTGTGTGCATTATGCAAGTGTAATGAGGCATAATACACTCTAGACCATGTTCAAATGCACTTTTTTCATGACTTATGTTCTGCTTGTCATGGACAAACTGAAGATGTGTTTCAGTTGTTGTGCTAAAGCATAAGATTATTGACAGTTATTGACTGCAAACACTGGTGAGAGATAGGAAATAAAACCAGTCATGACATTTTGCCACTCTGATCTAATTCATTTATTATGTGTCTGCATGAGAGTATTAAATGTGGAGTTTTGTGTGCGTAGAATTGGAGATTTCTTTCAGTCGATGAAGATGCTGAAAGACCGCTACAGTGCGCGCTACACCATGAGCGATGCTGTACTGCAACATCTGTTGCATGTGGAACGGAAATTCCTCATCGCCTGCCCACTCTTCAAGAAGCTGGAAACGTAAGACAGTGTTCCAAGATTATTTAGAAATGTTCTTAATAGATCTTGTTATTTCCTTTTTTCTGTGGGTAGGAATTTCTCCTTCATGTGTGGCATACAGTAAAACTTCGTTATAACGGACTCGGTTAAAATGTACACTCGGTTACAACGTACTGAATTCTACAGTCCCGTCTGTGTACCAGGGATGCGCTATATTTGGAATGAGGTATTGTTCATGGCTGAGTGTAATAACTTTACTAGGCATTATGTCGAGTTGTGTTTCAGTGTTGGTGGTTGCTGGTTGTTTGTTTGTTTTTTATGTCGCAAATTTGCATTGCATTTTGTGTGTTTACATTGAATCTGATGCACACAAGTGCAGTGCACATGGACTATGACATCTGTACTTCAGTTGTCAATTATTTGCGTAGTAAAGTGAGCTTTACTGTATCATACAGCATCGACGTAGGCCTGTTTGAAGCAGAAATAGTTCTATTTGCCAGAGATTGTTATGAGCTATTGGATGCTGTCTTTTGACAGTTCGGAAAGACGACCTACTATTGATATTTGCTGTTGAGAAACTCAAACTATACATGGTTTCTACGGTCAGGGAAAGTCGGGGAATTTTAAGAAGTCAAGGAAAGTCAGGGAAAATCCAGACGGTCAGGGGAAGTCAATGAATTCAAAAGTAGCATGGTGCAAAAGTTAACAAAGATGCAGAAAAAAACAGAACTGTTGCACGCACACTGCATACAGCAGTTGAAAATTTTTTCTGCTCGCTTCGCTCGCAGATTATTTATACTTTTACTTTTTCATTTGTTCTGCCGCCTTGTTTCTAGTGTTATTGCAAGTGATTGAAAGCCAGCATTGGTATTTCGCATGAACAAATTAGTCAGGGAAAACAATTCATTTTGTTTTGGAAAGTCAGGGAAAAGTCAGGGAAAATGTATTCTGCAGAGTAGTAGGAACCATGGCTATAGCACGATCAGTAATTGTACGGCATGTTTTTTTATGTGTCTTTGTGTTATTGTGTCGTGTATAGCATGTTTGAAGAGATATTTGTAAAAGACATCTCTGCTGTCCATGGAGAGTAAGTTGGTCTCTGACTTTTACATTTGGAATCATTGCTGTTTTTATATTGGTGGTTTTTCAACTTGTTACTAAGTAAGTCTGTAATTTGCCAGCTTTGAAAGTTACCATTGCATTTTGTATTTGAAGTTGCTATGTCATCGATGTCATATCACAGTAATTTGATATTTTTATCTGACCGTACTTGAGTAGTGGTCGAGGTATTGGCATGATTGTTGTTTGCCCGTCTGTCCATCCATCCGTGACGGATGTACCCTGCCTTGCAGGTAGGTCATAGTAAAAACATTTTGCACGAATAATTAGCCATTTGTGTGAAACTCAGGCATGCAGAATTTCAGCAATTTACTCCAAAGGGAACATTTTGAAATTGGGGGCTAGATGAAGGGGGGTAGGAAAAATGTGTGTTTTCAACGGAAAACTGGTCATATCTTGGAAACGATGAAAGATACAGCCAAGATTACTATTGATTACTAATAGGAAGTGGCATACGCCCGTTAGATTAGATGAAAATCATTGACCTTGGAAGACCTCGAAGGCCATTATGCACTGTTGTGGCTAAATGGTGCGAGATAGGGCTTAGATTGCTATTGATCACTGATAGGAAGTTGCATATTGGTGTTCTAATGACATGAAAATCATCAACCTTGGATGACCTTGAAGGTCACTGACAACCAGTATAATCAGCTATCTTAGCGACAGCTGGGCTTCTTGTTGTATTTGAAGTTGCCAGTTTATGGGTGGCACATTGCAGTAAGCTGATATTTTACAACACTTGCTGTCATAGCATTGTGTTTGCTGCTGTATCATAGTGCACTCTGAACGTGTGTCGTTTCAGTGCCCTCGGCTGCAGAGATGATGGCTACCAGGAACGCCTGAAGTTCTGCTGGATACTCTTCATCTATACCAAATGTATGTTGCCTTATGATCTAGTATTTTTTGTATTTTTTAGAATCATGTTGTATTCTAAGGTGTTTTTATATCAGGTACTGGGTCTGTTGCTGTGTTCTCAAACTTTTGTTAATTTGGAATGTACTAGGTTTTTTTTACCCGGGCTGTAGTAGGAGTGGTGTCAGACCATTTTTAGTGAATTAAGGTTTGGCAAGTTGTTAGCAGATTTTGGCCTTTGCAAAATTTTTGGTTGATGTCAGCAGAGCAGAGACTGTTTAGAGCCAAAAGTCATGAAACATCATCTTGTTTTGGCTCTTCATCATTTGAGCGATTTTATGGTATAGTGCACTTTAATCAGAGATACCTCAGCTAATGTAGTGACAGTTATTGATTACAATGTGTTGATTTTCTTATTTTGATGTAGAACTGTACATTTAATTTGTGTGTTTGGCTTTGATTGTGAAAAAATAACAGTTATGTAAGTGCGCTTAATTTGTTCTGCATCTAGGCCCAGCTTCTGCTTTATAAAAGAGCTTAATCTGCAGTTTGTCAAGCAGTGCTACTGTCTAAGGATGCTGGGCCTTACTGGCCATTGTATTTAAGATAAATGGCATGCATGAAGCCACTTGGAAAAAGAAACTCCGTTGCCTACTACTGGCAGTTTTTGTAGTTCCAGCCTACTTTTTGTAAGGACCGCTCATGCTTTTTGCAGGTTGTCCAATGTTTTTCTTCACGCAACCTACATTGTTGATGCAGTAAACTAAGTGAAGTGCATAAAATGCACGGAAAATTGAGAAGCACGGTGTAGGTAGTTTGACGTGGAATTGTGATGTCATTTGCAGCTATGTCACGCGAGCAGAGAGGCGGCAGAAGTGAACTGGTTTTCTCGTTTCATTTGCTGCTTTGCTGTGTAGAATACGTCATTCTTCTCACTCCTTCATTCCAGCTGAAACCACCATTTGGTACCCTCATCAGTCTGTTTATTTGAAATTTAGTAACTCGATGACAGTCGACCTTAACGTCATTGTGGCCACTTTCCTGGAAAAGCTGGAAAAGTCAGAGAATTGAAAAGTGGTCAGCAAAAAGTCAAAGAAAATAGGAAAAGTCAGGGAAAATGAATTATTACAATTATTCAGTTGCCGCGAGTATTGTTCAGACAGAAATATGCAACAATGGAGTTGTTTACGTGATAAAGTTGTTCATCAGATGCTGTCTGAAAGAAGAAATTGCATTTCTTACATGCAGGTAGAGTTATGGCATTTACTTACTTGTGGCTTCCTGGAGAATGTAGTTGTCATAGATATGTCTGTATATATGAGTGTTGCAGAGAGAAATAAGTGCATTTTTATATCTCTACTGTTATGAGGGGCGATACTCCATCTATGTTCCCTTAAAATGTTTGGGAAAAATCAGGGAATTTGATCATGACTGGAGAGTGGCCACCCTGTAACGTAATCCACATTGTTGTGAATATTGAGTGTGCAGTAATATCTGTTGTTACTATTTTGTTTGTTTTTCTGTTGCTTGGAATAATTGTGGAAGCTTTTGTTATCATTTTACTTAAATTTTGATTGTCCAAGTACAGTGTCTTATTGTGCATTTTTTCAAGCATCAGTTTCATGTGTGGCCTTGCATTTCGATCTCATTGATGATTACTTGATTATGTGATTAAATATGTTGAAAAACCAGCTAGTGTTTATTGATGCATTAGGGATTTAATTGCAGTTAAAAAGCTAGTACTGTTATAACATTGACACCGTGAAAAATGTTACTTCATATGTGAATTGAATTAAGTTTGAATTGGAAAGGATATCAGGTCGTAATTACATTACGTTTTTGGCTAAAGATTCAAGTGATGGACTGTCGCTTGTAACTGCAACCCAGATCTCATTTTCCCCACCATCATTATGAATTAGTGATTAACTTGGGAAGAATACTGAAGTCCGAATTATATCAGTGATTTAGAGAAATTCACCCTTGACGTGAAAGCATATCTGGGCTCTTGAAACAGGCCAGCATACAAATCGTCAAAAGCTGTTTTTTAGCGAGTATGACATGATGTTAGGTGTTTGGTTTCAGATGCTGTGCGTATTGCGCTGAATGCACCGAACATTGGAACTGGTATTCTGCAAGAGCTCTGCGAGCGATACCAGGCCAACTTTGCTGAGGTCTGTAGGTTTAGTTCTCATTGTCGCATTCAACTTTTGCAATCTGGTATGATTATAATAAGGGCTATACCGAATAATCTGTTCGGCTCAAGTACTAGGCTGAATAGTGTATTTGTATTCAGCCGAATAGTAATGTTATAAATATACCATATATAGGGTGACCACATGTCTGGAAAACCTGGAAATTTCAGGGAATTTGAAACATGTCAGGAAAATGTCAGGGATTATGTTAAGTCAGGGAAAAAACTAAAAGACTTTTCGTTAAACTGTCAGGGAAAAAATCTTGTCAGGTAAAGTGTCCCAAAACTATTCATTACTAATTGAATATTTGCGTTCAACTCCATTTTTTTGCTCGCTTCGCTCTCAGACTTGTACTCCCATACTTTTAAATTTGCGGTGCTAGTAAACCGCTTTTGTTTGCCTTTATTGTTTAAACTGCACTAAATTTGGTCAGTTAATTTTCTGGAAAATAATTAAAATTGTTGCCTATAGACGTCATATCGCTACTGTTGCGAGGGACGATACTCCGTCTATGTTCCCTTAAAATGTCTGGAAAAGTCAGGGAAAAGTTAAGGAATTTGATCATGACTGGAGAGTGGCCACCCTGCAAATACGAATAATTCATTATCGAAGACAGCTGACTAGTACAATCTGCTATTCGGTACAGCTGTAATGGTTATGTCGTTGTATATCAATTGTTGCTGTGTTCATTTAGATTACTACAGTTTTTACGCGCGAAAGCAGCTACTGCTTTCAGCGCGTCTTAGCTATCGCAATTCGGTCTGTCCGTCCATCTGTCACACGGGTGGATCAGGCAAAAACGGTGCAAGCTAGGATCACCAAATCTTCACCGTCGACTGCCCGGAAGACTCTAGTTTCAGGAACCGTAAAGCTTTTCCATAAATTCAAAGGGGGTCACCCTGAACGAGGATCCTAAATGAGAGTGGGTGGGCAAAATTTGCGATTTTTGGCCATTGACTCGCTGTATCTCAGTAACGGTGCGAGATAAGGCCTAGGTTACTATTAATCACTAATAGGAAATCGTATACTGGCTTTCGATTGGCGCCGAATTTAATGACCTTGGATGACCTTGAATGCCAAAATAGGGGGTTTTATGGATTTTTTTGGCACTTTCGGCCTGGACAAGTCTATATCATTCACCAGGTGGTGCCACGGTACTGGCGTTGGTGGCGTGGCGTAGTGGTTAACGCGTTTCGGCTGAAACAAAGTTACTCTACGCCGAACCTGGTTTGTACTGCGATGAGTGACTGCCTACGGGTAGGAACTGCTATAGGCTTTCGCGTGTCTTGTGAGTGTTAGCTCAAATTTCTTGTCTGGTATGTCATCATGTTATTTAACTAAGCCACCCACTCAGGCCAACTCAGCCTGACTGTCCTTCTGTGGATGGATGAAGTGAATTAGCATAGCACTGGTGATGGTTACATCCATAGGTATGTATAGGACCTTTGACCAGGACTGCTGACTTGATTAGTGCTGGCTGTTAGCCGGGCCTATGGCTGACTTGTGTTCTAGAGTGTATGCTAGCTTAATTGGGTTTGACCCTCGCTAGCTCAAAGTTCTACAGTTGAGATGAGCTCCCATGCAGCATACCTTGGCTTGTGCTTATGGTAATTTTTTTTCTGACATAGCACCTTTGAGTTTGAATTATACAAACTAACATTTTAGACATTTTGTCCTTCTTAATACAACAGTTTTTGTAGTTGTAGTTATTATTACTAAGAAGTGTAGCATTCTGCTGTTATTTTTCTAAACTTTTTGACTAAGACTGAATGTTGTATGTTAAGCTAAAAATGTAGTTGTAACGCGCATCTTAGCCATCACAGTTTTCTCTCTCCATTCGTCTGTCCATCTGTCTGTCTGTCTGTTCATCACACGGGTGGATCAGTCAAAAACGGTGCAAGCTAGGATCACCAAATCTTCACCTTCGGCTGCCTAGAAGACTAGTTTCAGGAACCATAAAGCTTTTCCATAAATTCGAAAAGGGTCTCCCTGAACGAGGGCTCTAAATGAGAGGGGGTAGGAAAAATTTGCAATTTTTGGCCAATAAATAGCAGTATCTCAATAACGGTGCAAAATAGGCCTTAGGTTACTATTAGTCACTAATAGGAAGTCGTACACTGGCTCTCGATTGCCATTGAGTTCAATGACCTTCAACAGATTTTTATGGATTTTTTGGCAATTTTCGTCTGCGAGACACATTTCAAGAGCGAATTGTGCCGAGATCAGTAGAGATAGACATGGACAAGCTGCGTATGAAATTTTCAGCATTCAAGTCTCGATTTTTTAGGTTCAAGGAAACCTGCGCACGAGGGCATTAAAGAGTGGTACCCCATAAAAGTCGTTACTTTATTGTTGTTGGCAAGTCTACCGTGAAAACCGTTGCAAATAAGCATGGATATGGATGCTGCCTATCACAACAAGCACTAGTGACAAGCTTTTTAGTTGTATTAGCATCGATGACTTTGAAACACCTTAAACTCCTAAAATAAGGGATTTCATTGTTTTTTTGCTATTTTCGGCTGCACCGTGCACTTTAGTGAATTGCGATGAAATGGCTTGAGATAAACACAATTTGTGAACAGGAACTGCTATAGGCTTTTGCACATCTCATGAGCATTAGCTCAAATTTCTTGTTTATGCTGTTATTGGTTGCTGTTTGCATTTGTGTGAAGGCAAAGCTTGTTCAAGACACATACGTCAGTTCCGTAATTGAAAGTCTTCCACAACTGAATGGTGTTATTGACGTAAGTCTGATTTTTGTTGACATTGTTCACTGAAGACAAGAAATTGATGGTATCATCGCTTATTTGTGCAGATAATCTTGCGATACGTTTTGCATTTTGGTGTTTATTTGTTCTGAATTATGGTTATTTTTTGGTGCTGATTATTTCTGAAGCATTCTGACTGTAAAACAGTGTACCACATTGTTCTGCATTTAGTAACTTGTATCGTGATTCTGAACTGGATTGCTGCCCAATATCTGAGTGGTTATGGTGGGTCCTTGGGCTGGTTCTTATTTATCAGTAGAAGTTTATCAGAATTGTTGATAACTTACCGAGATACACCTCAAAGTGTATGTTCATGCCTAGGCATGTGCGGTTTTCAAAATATGACTTTCCTTCGGTTTTTTATAAACCACGGTCTTCGGTTTTCACACTGGAATGTTTAGTGTGTTTTATACAAAACTGCCAAACAACAGATTTCAAATTCGCACTGCTACCGTTGCAGTTGAGCATTTGCCTATTGCATATAATAGGAGTCACCTACTGCACATTTAGGAGCGTATATGGGACAAACTTGTGGACAGACTGGCACGAACAAGTAAATACGTAATTAAAGTTGTTTCATTATAACAGTAAGTGTGATGCTTTACGCTGTAATCTGGTATAGGTTGAACATGTGGTGGCAGCTTATAGAGCTAGTTATTGCACAGCGGGTGACATAAATGAGCTGGACTTTTTGTCTCGCAAGGACTATCTGCTAATTCCTTCGATAGCAGACAGGTATCATCAGCCAGTTTCTACGCACTTTTAAACACTTAGGTAATCGTCTGCAAAGCTAGGCTCCTACTGCCTTTCTTGTTTTTCGGGCCACTGCTCCCAAATTGCAAAAATTGGAATATTTTTTCCGTTTTTCCATTTAAGACTTCTGTTTTTACAATATTTTGAAATGCTGACTGAAAAGCCATCTGTGTAACCAAGCTTTTTGTTGATCCACTTGAAGTTGTGATTGGCACCGCTGTTTCGCGGTTCCAACAGCAAATTCCAGGTGCCTTTGAGGGAGTTTGGACACCTAGGCACATACTGAAAAGGTCACCCCAACTGTAATTTTATTTCAGTTTCTTGTTCCAATAGTAACAAAATATTTCATTACTGTTAAGCTTCTAGACTTTAGAAATTGCAAATATCTGGATATTCTCTGCTGATAATGTGGACAGCATCTAGCTGTGGTTACTCTAATAACTGAAAACACATGAAAACTTTGAAACCCATCAGGTTGGGCTTTTTTAAAAAGATTAGTTTATCTGCAGAAAATCAAAGCACAATAAAACTCATCAGGCTTTTTTTGAAAAAAAAACAATGTTTTTAAAATCCCGCTTGGTAGAAATCCATGCATAAGTCTTAAAGCACTTTGAGAGGACGTGAATTATTTGTTTAAACCTGCCATGTCTGTTCTCGCTACTGTTCATTATATTAGTTTTTCTGTGTTTTTTTCTGCTTTCAGGCAATCTGCTCATGAAGCTGCTGCAGCTGGCCAAGTGCAGCCACCTCCACTGACCCCTGTGAGGTACTTTCTTCAGAATTTTCACCTTTCCAGACTGATTATTCAGTCACCAATCATTTGCTTGTGTTTTGATAGGTTGCTGCTGGCACCGGTATGAGCTGCGTTCTTGAGTTTCTGCTTCGTTGATTGATTTTTCTGACTTACTTTATATGAAAGGTCAGAGGTCAAGTTTGTACTAAGAAACGGAAACACTCCATTTTGTTTGATTTGTCAGGGTGCAGAAATTTGGTTCATAGGTCGCCACATCTGTCACTTGACAGGTCATTAGCTGGCCTGCATAATTATCTAAGAGAAAAGCATAAAAATATTGATGTCTGTCATGTCTGCTGTTTATCACCATTATTAATAAATTAACAGTATTTGCATTGTTCTGGCCCACAGTGATTTCAAGACCACGTTATGTGGTGTATGGCTGAATAAGTAATTGTGCGCCACTGGTTTAATTAGTCTGGTATTTCTTTGTAGTCACTACATGTCGGGCAAGTATCCAATTGTGCATTGGAAATTGTAGCAGAAAAGTGGGACTCTTTAACAACCTATCCAACGTCATCAGTGCAATTAAAGATTTTGAGTAGATGCGTAGAAACAGTATTCTGTGCCTTTTATGCATTTTCTGCTAATTAGTTTGTTATATGGTACATTTCAATGTCTGACTGTGTGCTATATGGCAGGATGGCGATGAATTCAGTGCAGCGTCTTGCCCAGTTGTTGCAGCAGTCACAAGATGGTCCTTCACCTGCGCTTGTTGCTTACTTTGAAGTATGTACACTGCTTCTGTGTTCAGAAAAAAAACACCGCCTCTTTCCCTTACATTTTCTTTTATATTTCAATGGAGAATGTTTAGTTTTCTACATAAATCTTGCTGACTCGCAAACATTTCATTAAAATGTCTGTCTTCAGCGGTAAAACCCATAATTTACAAACATGGAAATATGACGTCAGCGTGACGTTACCGGTACCAAAGAATATTTAATTTTTTACTGTTGGAATAATTGATTCCTTGTAAACATTCCATGAACATTTTGTGGAAATCTAAACATTTTTTATCAAGATATAAAAGAAAACGTAAGGGGGTGTTTTTTCTGAACACAGTGTGGTAGTACTTTTGCCAAATACTGCTACTGTGACGACATTGCTACATCCACTAATTTGACTAGTACTATAACTACTACTTTGACTTTCGTTTATACCTTACCATTTGTGACAAAGCATTTTTAGAGTTTACTGTTGGGCCAATGAAACAAAAATTGAAAGTAGCGATAGTAGTTTTGCCGATAATTTGAATGAAGCATGTCTCTTCGTCTCTGCACATTGTTCATTGGTGTTTCACATGCATATATTCTAACTTGTGAATTTGTTTATATTTTTAAATATTTTGTTTATATTTTTTGTCATTTTAGGTGTATTTTTTTCAATTCAACTTGATGCTGATGTAGTGTGGAAGTTTGGTTGTGGCAACAGAGATGTGCCGTCGATCCATTGCCTGCAATGAAGGAACAGCTGCTGAAGCTTCAAGAAATCTTTGTCGCACGGTTTATGTCGGCAACTGGGGACCAGCTTGGCTCCATCGCAAGTGTTCGCTACAGCTTTGCATCTCGACTGTACTACCGCACCCTTCTCTCGATGCTGAAGCAGGTTGGTTGTCGACTCGATATGCCAACAGTGATAACTAAGGCACTATGCTAACGATTTTGTCTGTAAAAATTCGGCAGCAGTTTGCATCGAGTGCAAATTTTGACTGTGGTTTCTAACTTTTTGCAAGTCAGTTGGTGAGTAGAGCTCAGTCGGTAGAGCGCTGAGCCTTGGATCAAAAGGTCCCAGGTTCAAATCCCGTCATGGTCGACTCAGCCCTTCATCCATTGTGGTTGATAAAATAAGTAGCACAACGTGTGGAGGTAGCAAGGAGTCTCTGCTAAAGACTAATCCACCCAACAGAGATGTATGCAATCTCGAGTTTACTCCATGGCTCAAGCATATCGCAAAGGGATGAGCTCCTCTATACTGTGGCTACTGGCCTTGCGCAACATAAACTCCTTTACCTACCTAATAATATTTGTTATTGGGTACTTCGTGGCTTTTTTTGGTATCGTTCTGAAGTTCACAGTTAATGTTTAGGTTAGGGTTGCAAGTTCAGTGGGTGAGTATGTGTGGCCAGGCGGCCAGCCACATATGATGTTGTGTGCGTGTTTTGTGGTGTATGTTGACAGGAAGAGGATCATTTGGGTGAGCAAGATTTCAGCCAGTTGCTGCACAAGGCTTTGTTTCACAAGTGCCTGCTTGCGTGCTGCGTCGAAGTCGTGCTCGTCACCTACGAGTGCCAGAGTTAGTACTCATATTACCGGTGATTGGTCACTAGTTCGAAAGGGAAAATTAGGTCAGGTTCCCATCCGCCATAGCATAGGGCTGCCAAAGCCAAAGATGGAGTTTATTTCTATTTTTAACCTTATCACTAACCCTATTCCTATTCTTAACCTTCACACTGTTTGGACTAGTGCCCTTTTGGACTGGTGAACTTTTTTGACATGTTCTGCTTTATTAGACTTTTGCTTGCTAGCACTATACTGCTTGGTATATTCATGAACTGTCAGAGCAGTGCTTTTTTTTGTTGCAGCGTATCACTGACCTCTGACAGTTTATGAATATAGATTTTGTGGTACCTTATCTAGCCTGGAGTAAGTCGGGAATTTTTGGATGGTTAAATGAGAATTGGTAGTGGTGTTTTCTTACGTGTGTGTTGGAATTTTTTGGAATATCCAGTTGTTTTTGAGACATTTGTTTATTCGCATGTGTACAGTTAACTCAAACATTCAGAGTCCCGTCGGACAAAGGACCGATGCCTCAAATGTTCTGTTTCCGTGGATTCTGCGCGTGTTTGACTTGAAGGCGATCGACTTCTTCAAAGTCCTTGATAGCTTTGTTCACGCCGAATCTCATCTTGCTCCTGAAATAATAAAGGTTTTTTTTCAAGATATTATGAAAACTGCAGTAATGCTTATTGTGGTCACTCATTTGCAAATTGCAGCACATTAGACAGCATAACTTTTCCGCAGGCTTTAGTCTTTGACATTTTTATTTTTTGTCATCCAAGCAATATTCAAATTATAGTCGATACCACTTGCTTATGTCTACAATTGTCACTAGTAAGCGATGTCTGCAGCATTTATTAAGTTTTCTGTGTCTGCCCAATCATGTGAGTCTTAGTTTTTTCCAGAATATGTGATTATCTGTGGTATGGTTTGCAATGATTTTTTAAAAACTTTTGTCTTCATTGCATCTCGGGACAATGATCAGCTGATTAGAGCTTGTTGCTTGATAATGGATGAAAATCTAACCATCCAGTGATATGTGTTTGGTGTTGTTGCTGTATGTATGCACTGACCAGTAGACAAATGCACTTGACCACTAATCTGTTAGTAGAATCTTTTGTGTGTTTTGCAGCATCTGAAGCTCATAGAAGAACGGATTATGGAGGATACTGCTTGGCAGAATGTAATTCTAGTTATTTTTGCCAGTTATGACGTTGGTTTTGCTAATATTTTAATTCTGCATGTACAGTTGACTCCACTTATATGCACGGCCTGATGACCGCAAGCTGACTTGCATGTAAATTGAGCATGCATTTAACCGTAGTTAGCTTATAGGACCATTGCAGTCAGTTACAACATGCAGCCGATAGGCGGCCGTCCACGCCACAGGAAACAGTCGCCTCACTCATCTCCTTGGTGGACATCAGGCGCCTAGCATGTAGCAGCTGAAAATGGTCACTTCAGTTGTCGCCCATCTGTCTGTCGTCTCAATGTCTCAATCACTCTCACAGACAGCAGGTGGCCTAGCACTGTTGACCCGCAGACTGCCGTTTGAAGTTCATTATGATGCTGCATGCTGCTGGACTGGGGAGATGCACTGTAGCCCACATGATGCATGGTGCTCACTAGCTCTGACTACCCGCATAATTCTATGGTTTAGACGTCGTCACCGGCATCCCAGTGAGCGTTAAGTGGCTGACTATACAGGTGGTCTTACGTGCACTGTGTCAACCAAGTTGCTTATAACCAAAATAAGTTATGGCGCTGGGACCAAAAGGGTGCGTACTTATAGCCAAATTGTGCATATATTGCTGGTGCTTATAAGCGAAGTTGACTGCCATTGATATAGCATAAACTCAAACTGGACTAGACGCACATCGTGCAAATAGACAGAGTGTGCTTATAACCGACGTGCATATAAGTGGAGCCAACTGTATGTGAAAGTAGGCATCTTTTCAGCTTTCCTGAAGGTAAGGCTTGTAACCAGTTTTGTCGCTGTTATGTTTGGTTTCTGTTTAAAAATTTGTCAATGTCATTTAGTATATAGTTGTTAGTCAACATTATATTGTCTTAGAGGCATTTTCATTCAGCATGGCTTGGTAGTTTAGCAGTAGCATGTCGAACTAGTGATCGCAAGGCTGCCGCTTCGACTCCTGGCTGGTACAGTGTCTGGTAACAACCCTGGGCAAGTTATTCCCACGCATGCGCCTTTGTCACCAAGCAGTATAAATTGTTACCAGCTCACATTATGTGACTTCCCATATATCTGAGCTGTGTTTGCACTCACTGCCGGCTTGGGGCCTTGGAAACGGAGATGAGCACCGCTTGCATCGGTCATCGAGATGCGAGAGCAGCGATTGTCAATCTGCATTTTTACTTTTTATTCTGGTAATTCGGCAGTCTTTGCCAGTTTTGTGATTCTGTCAGTGTGATTTTTTTTTTCCGGCAGGATTCTCCATTGTTTGGACTGTTGACAAACTACAGTCCACAGCATCAGACATCACTCAGTGATACTCCGCCAAAGTCTGGTCCCGTTGACAATGTACCATCATTGCCACCACATGAGAATGTCGTTGCTTCATCTGATGTTTCTGCTGCCATGAGTACAACTGTCACTCTGCCAGCTTTACTAATGTCACCTTCGCCATCTCAGAAACAGTCACTTTCTCTCAATCTCTTCATCAACAAAGGTATTTATTGTACACGACAGATTATTTGTGAATATGTGCATCCATTGCTAATTTTTAAACATGTTGTTGTTGTTGTTGTTGTTTGATTTTTTTACTGTTTATTTGTTCATTTTAGACTAAATTTTCCATTTTTTCTTTCAATACTTCGGCTTGGTAAAGCGGATTGAACACTCGTCTGGAAAAGTTGCAGAAATTGAAATGTCATATAATTCTCTGTGACAAACCTTTACCTTACCTCAGTATGTCACTGTCAGTAAACAGCTTGAACATCTTCAAAGGCTGGCATGCCTGTATATAACAGGTGCTAAAAGAACAACTCCTACTGCTGCACTTGAAATTGTAACAGGCATTGTACCATTGCCTGTTTTCATTAAAAGGGCAGCTATGGCAGCATGTTTTCGTCTACAAATTAACTCACAGTGGGTTCAGACCACTGGTGGTCATAGCAAGATCAAACATATCTTGGCCACAAATATACCTCTTTCCCAGCAACGGATTGATCGTATTATTCCAAAGTTTGTGTTTGATAAGAACTACACAACCTTTGTACCAGACGGAACTGACTGGCAATACAATGGCGTCATCTTAGGCGACGAGGTCGTCTGCTTTACAGATGGCTCAAGGTCTAATCACTCAGGCATGGCTGGAGCTGGAGTGTATGTTCCAATCGATGGGGAAGAACTTGTTCTTCCCCTTGGCCATCACACTACTGTGTTTCAGGCTGAAGTTTATGCACTGTTAATCTGTGCTAAACTCAAAAGTCTTTTACACAGAAATAACTGTTCTATTGCAATTTGCTCTGACAGTCTGGCAGCCATTAAAGCTGTCTCAGCACACAAGGCCACATCTGGTTTAGTTGCTGATGCCATGTCTGCACTAAA
>Ga0209367_1004411_pt1 | contig 19389 bp, 14 predicted proteins | sample WorMetLIZISLAND2_FD_187412 | JGI IMG/M metagenome (GOLD analysis project Ga0209367, IMG submission 187412) | Marine gutless worms symbiont microbial communities from Max Planck institute for Marine Microbiology, Germany - Olavius geniculatus... ...
ATATACTAGAGCCTGATCTGTTGTAGCCACTAATCAAAGCACTTTAGCCAAAATACGACACAATGTCAATATCTGGTGGTATCAGAAAAATTTTATTAAAAATTTAACTGTTAATTATATCAGTTGTGTTAATGAAAAGCCAATCAGAATTTGCGACTAGTCACATGGGCCCCTGATGGGCAGGGAGCTGGGAGGGGCTCGGGAGCAAACCCTGCGCAATTTCCTCAAATTTCAGCAGTGCAGTCCAGTCCAAAGTCTACAGTTACCCAGCTGGCTGTTCATGACTATGACTTTCTACACCAAGATCACTCTGCATACAGCAACGACCTTACCCCCGGTGACTATTATCTGTTTTGAAATCTGAAATCTGACAATGATGGTTTCCGCTATACATGATGAGATGATGAATGACTAAAGCCTCGTTTGTTGACGCTGGAAATTGGTTCTATTTAATGATTTGTGACGTCATAAATTACAGTGACGTCATATCTGCAACCGACTCATTAGAGTTCATAAAGGATGTACGTTTCACGGATGTATAGATTGTGGAAAATATTGCTGTCTAATATGTCAAGGCCAGAAACTTTTGGGTTGGCTCTCGTATGGGTCATTTCGTGTCAAATTAACCAAGACAATGAAAACCACAGGTCTCTATTTTGTCTGGTTCTCTAGATATCTGCTTCTGAAATTGCTTCAAATTAACAAGTCATCACATCATGCTCAACCCCAGGCAATTACAAATGAGCATAATTCTGTCAGTTTTAGGAATGCAAATGCCAGATTTTGTTTTTTTTTATACAAGGTATAAAAATGTCGGGAAAAATTCAGAAAAATCAAAAATTTTGAGCGAGAAGATTGTAAAATTTGGGCTGATTTTTTCTGAAACGACCTCTATCTGTCCTTGGGTGCGTTTCTCTGTCGTGTAGCTTGTTAGCATGATATCTAATTCAGTAGGAAATCCAACAGAACTTTTGTTAGTTGATGTAGCTGAGGCCAAAGGTGAGCTTGTTGGGTTCTTGAGGTCAGCGCTGAAGGTCAAGGTCAGTCCAAGGTCAGATTTACAAAACTGTGGAAGCCATATCTCTTGAATGGTTTGGCCAGTTGACAAAATGATATGGAGATATATTCTTTTCCAAGATTAGACTAATCTGCAAGATTTTCAAGAATGCCAGGTCAAAGTCAAGGTCACTGGAAGGTCAAACATTAGTGAGTTCTTGTGGCAGGCAGAGGCATGCTTGGGTTTGCAGAATGTGTTGGTCATTACAACCATGCGGTATGTAACTGGCATTAACTGTGCATATTCTGCTGTTTGTAGAATATGAAGGACTTCAGACAGAGGGAATTAGAGACATTAAAAAGAGAGTAAGTGTTATTGGATTCACTTAATTTGCTTGTTTCTAACTGTGCTCTGTACAAGTATTTGGTGTACATACGTGTTTATGTGTTTTCAGTGCTATTTTGTATTTTTTTTGAACATTGACATGGATAAGATCTGTCAGTTTAGATGTTGTAAAGTAATCTGTGTTAAATATTTGGTGCATCTTTTTGCCGTTTCAAATTGCATTTGTTGCGGTGTTGCAAAAAATGGGTTTTTTAAAAAGGTGAATTTGCGGTGTTTGGGGTTTGAATTTATTTTTTGGGGGGGGTTTGGTTAAAACAGTTTTTGTAAAAAAACTCAACTTGATGGTTTGGGTATTTCCATTTGTTTTCAGTTGTTAGAGTGAGCACTGTTGGGTAGATACTTTCTGCATCAAATTAATGTGAGCCACAGCAGTTCTAAGCATTAAATGTATCAATATTTGCAAATTTGAAGGTTCAAATGTTTCAAAAAACTCAGCCATAGTAAAATATTTCTGTAACTCGTAAGTGAAACAAGAAAATAAAATTGGATTTAGTTTGGGGTGGCTTTTTAGTAGGTTGTTTCAGATGGGTTTTCCAAAAAACCACCGGGTTTTTGGGTTGTGTGCCTAGGTGTTTTAACCCTGATCTGTTGTGGCATTGCTACGACCTGGCATACTCACCACTACTTTACTGTTTCAGGTTTAATCTGTCTAGCGATACAGGCTTAGTATAGCTCGCATCAACTGTGGCCTATAGGCCTATCTAACAGCAGCAGCGGCAGTGTTAGCATTTTAGTCGGCAAGTTATTGTCACACAGTAGTTTGTGGTGTACAATAAAAGCTTTTTATATATGCGCATTGTGCGATATACTCAAATCATTACCTTTTGTTTCGGTGTAGATATGACCTGCTATCCCAGGAAAAGGACACACTGGAGGCAGAGTTTTCCGAGTATCGTGAACAAATGGCTCATCAGCTAACTGACGTCGATGCAGCCAATGAGCTGCGGATGCTGAGAGGCGTGGTACGAGGCCTGGAGGAAGAGCTGGCGACCTCACAGGCCAAGCATCAGCGACTGATGATGAAACGCACCAAACAGTGTCGACTGCTTATTGACGAGGTTAGTATACCCATCGATAGCAACAGAGTTTGGATTGGTCCGGCTTTTGTGACAAGCATAGGAGTTTTATGTTGGTGTTTGGGCTGTAGCGTCATGGGTTATAAAAGTCGATGGGGTAGGGAGTTGCAATTTTCCAACAAACAGTGCTACAAATTTCGGATGGAATTCCATCAACACAGTTGCAAATTTGTGACATGGCAAATTATAGCTGCTCGAGATCTTTCCTTTCAATTTTGCCAACATAGGTGGTTTTAGCCCCATATTTTGCATTGCTAGATGCATATTTCGGATAAGATGAAGATTTTTTAACAGCCCAAAATTTAGGGGGGGCAGCTGCACACCTGCCAGCTGTTTTTTTCCAGCCACTGTGTACATTATGGGCCATAAAAAATCGTGTTGCTTTATTTTTGTCCATATCTTCGCCAATTATTGACCGATTTTCAAAATTCTTTGCCTAGCAAACTCTGCAGGGAGTTTGCAATAATGAGATTATTATATATCCCACCACACAGTAAATGCATCTCTACACAACCTTGTGAAATATAAATGTAGGCAAAAATAACGATGATGACAAAAATTAGGTAAATGAAAAAAAACGCTTCAGACCAACATTGTGATGAATGATTCGTATGTCACTAGACTGTGTTGTACCCACACAGTCTAGTGTCATACAGACCATTCACTGCAATGTTAGTCTAAAGTGTTTTTTCAATTTTACGAAAATGTTTGTTTGTTATTATCGTTATGTATGCATATTTCATTGATATTTTACAAGGTAGTGTAGAGACGCATTTACGGTGTGGTGGGATCTATAATAATTGCATTAATGCAAATTGTCTGCAGAGTGTGCCAGTAAAAAGAATTTTGAAATGGTCAATAACTGGCGAACATATGGACAAAAGTAAAGTGGCACGTTTTTTGGCCCACCCTGTAGTAATAGCAAAAGACAATGGGTGACCCATCCAGTACTAACCGGGCTTGCATTGTCCAATCAACAAAGTTTTTGGTGTGGCTTCGAGGTGTGGTAGTCAGGGGTGTGGACTTGTGATCTTCAGTTTCTGGGTTTAAATCCCGATCTCGTCACTGCTGGGCAGTGATTTGGGTAAGTTGTTCACACGCATGCCTCTTTCACCAAGTAATTTAGTTCAGTCAGGTGTGAAAATGCTAAGGTAATGGCGTTGCAAATTCTTCTTTTTTTTGTTAATCGTATTTTTCCGTATCTTAATAAATTGCTTTTTTCACTACAGTGCAGTGTTTAATCTGTAGCTAGATGAGGTGAAAGCAAGAGAAAGAAGTTTGAGAGTTCGAGTAAAAAGTCTCACAAATGAACTCGCTCAGTTCCGAAGGTGGTATATTAATAACAGATGTTTTATAGCAGCTTTTTAGCACGACTGTATTTCTCTGCATTTCTGTGTGTATCGGCTTTTTGTCTTTAGTAAGCTATGTTTTTCTATTTAATTTTTACACGCGAAAGCAGCTACTGCTTTCAGCGCATCTTAGCCATCGCAATTCTGTCTGTCCGTCACACGTGTGGGTCAGTCAAAAACGGTGCAAGCTAGGATCACCAAATCTTCACCGTCGGGTGCCTGGAAGACTCTAGTTTCAGGATCAGTAAAGGTTTTCCATAAATTCGAAGGGGGTCACTCTGAACGAGGGCGCTAAATGAGAGGGGGGTGGGAAAAATTTGCTACTTTCAGCCGATGTGGCGTTGGCAGAGCAAGATAGGTAGCACCCTCTGGTGAGTGCAAGTAAAACACTATAGATAATTTAGCCGCCGGTCATCTGGCACCCTCTGGTGACTGATTTTGTTTTACTGGGCTTTCTCTGAAACTGTAGCCGTACGGATGAAGTCTACGGATCACTAGCGTATGATGGTGCACCGCTGTTGTGCATTTCCCTTTGCGTTAGCTGGACTTTTCTTGTTTACATTATTATTTGAAGCTGTTGGTTTGGTATCCGGCATGTAACAAGTACTGTCCAAGAATTCCCAAAAAGTTCATGTTTGTGGAATCTGTACTTTTCTGGAATGCTGAGGTACATTTGTGAGGACCAGTAACACATCGTGTTAGATAGGGGTTATTGACCCACTAGGGGAAGGGCAGATTTGGAGATCGAACCCTCTCCCCCAACCAAAACATGCAGTTACAGTTAGTGCTGCCACCTAGTGAATGGAAATGAGGAGATGCGTGGGCTGCTGGCAGCGATTCCGCTTCTTACCAGATTACCTTGAACCTGCTGTGATTGTAATTTCTCAGGCGAGGGTCGCGAGCGTTTCCATCAATGTCATCATCTTGTCGTGAAGCGTCTCGTAGCTTGTCACGTGAACGAAGGTCGACGTCTCGAGACAATGCAGTCAACAACAACTCACGGTCAGACACATAGCTGGCTTGCTTGATTTTCGCTTTTCCATTTTTCTTTGTTGCTTGCAATTTTTTTTTAATTTTAGGTTTTTTTCTGGTGTTATTTCTTGTTATTTTCTTTCTTTCTAAAAAGTTTTTTGATATTGGGTTTTTGTATTTCCTGGAACTGTCTGTTTTGCAGTTTTTTTGGTTTTTACATAGCAGTGTCTGTTCTATTTCTTTCATCTAAGTTTTGCTTAGAACAGTTTTACTTCAAATTTGCAGCAAAAACTGCTGTATATGTCGTGGTTAAGTATAGGGAGGTTAAGTGTAAGGCATCTCATTGAGTGGGTACATTCTTTACTTATAATTTGAATTATTGTGTAATGCAGACAATATGCTCGATTTGTTTGCCATTTAAAAGTTAGGTGGAAATTTGAACGAGGAAATTTGCCAATGAAGTTTTGAGTAGACACAAGTTGAGTTGATTGGCGTTTGTTTTCATACAGTAATTTACATGTTAAGTTAAATAGGAGAGATAAGTAGGCCCAACTATTGATTGCCATTTGGATTTTTGGTTTACTGATTTATTTCTATCTCCACCATGATGAACGTAGTGAACATTAGTGAAGATATAAGTTATCCCTTTTTCTGTGTGTCCATCTGTGCACGTGATGACTCATAATGCGTGAGTGATGTCATAACAGCAGTGACGTCATTGCATCAACACTGCAAGCAGCAACGCTGGCATCTACTGTTATTACTTGTCTTTTTCTTTTCCCTATTGCGAAGCGGCTCTTTCCTTTTCCCTTCCCTTTCCTTGTATTCACTTTTGAACAACCCCCGTTGCCATAGCAATGAAATTTGGGACAAAATGGGTGGTAACTCGGCTTCTACAAGAGATATCTTCCTAATCTTTGTGTAGTATTAGTAATGTTTAAATTACTCTACTTGGCAGAGATATGCACTCTCACGAGCGTCTTCTAGTTGATTAATTAGTTTATTTATTATTTTTTATTTACAGTCATTCAGCAGTCAGTAACCCATCATCACGTCTAGGTGTTCAGTCAGCTAGGTCACACGACAGATCAACTTCCTTTGAGCGTCGACAAACAGCCACTAGAGGTCACTATCCGGCCACGACCCGACCTACTTCCCGCAGCAGATCCGGGTCACGTGAACAGACAATCACTAGAGGTCGCACAGCAGTGACCCGATCTACATCACGTAGCAGATCTGGGTCACGGGAACTGTCACAGGCTGACGGAATTTCCAAAACTTTTTCTCACATGCGCATGTACTCGCCAGCAGCGGGTAAATTGTCTGTTTATTGGCTGGTAAGAAATTTGATTTTTAATTTTTAAAAAAATTTTTCATGCAGTTTTTTAGTCTGTATATTCTCTTGTGTTGTATTATCTTTTTTACTTTTGTAAGTTATCGCATAAGTTTCTGCTTGTTTTTTTTCTGGTGGAAAAGTGGTGTTGTTTGATATTTGCACTCTTTTAAAACAGATATACAGGTTTAATGCTATTATTATCAACATTTTATTTTACAGTTCATTTAATTAAGTTTTGAATTGCTTCCAGTTTTGGACAAGATAAAAATAAATGTTTAGCTGTGATCTTTCCTGTGTTGGCAAGTGCAGTGGCATTAAAAGCCGGATAGAAAGCCAATAGTTTAGCCTGTTTAACCTTGTTTGTCAGATTGCTTTTTGTGTTTGGTATGGAATAGTAAGTACAATACAATGAAAATTAAAAGTGAAAAATGTCTATGGCGTTACAGTCACTTCACAGTCAAGTACAGGAAAGAGGCGGAAAACAGGTTTAGTCTTAAAAGTTCGCAGACACTTTGAATTTTGACGACGTCACTTCTGATTAATGATGATTTGATATATTGAAAATATCGATGCATCATTTTGATATTTAATATTTTCTACAGATTCTTCGCTATGCTGCGTGACTGGAAAGAAAGAGTACAAATGGGATTGAGACAAGTTAATGGTGTCGTAATAGTTTCACCTAATATAAAGACATATTTTATTATCTAAATAGAGCATACTGAAATAGAGCATTGCTGAATGTTTATGTCTTGTTCCTATGCTTGTATATAAGATTTACATACTTATTATTTAAAAATATCAATATCGATATTGCAATATTTTGTAAAATATCGTATTGTATCGAAATTGAAATCCTGATGTCGAATCATCACTATTTCTGATGGCACATGATTCCAAGTTAAAGGGACAGCTTTATGTTGAATTGACTTTGCCAACAATATCTATGCTGGTTTTCAGCATGTGGCAACTGACTAACAGCTGATTTTTAGCAATTTCTCAATTGGCATTGACTAACTGATACAGAACATCTTTGGAAATTTTCCGAGATTTTCTTAACTTTGTTTTAAGTTTTTTCAAAAGTTGCAACATGATTATTTATAAGTTTTTCTTCTGAGTTTTCACAAATCACATATTTTCCCAACAATATGTGTAAGTCTGATTATTTTCTACATTTTTGTTTATTTGTATCATCAACTGTTGTGAATTAGGCTTTCGAGCGCCCATTGATTGAGATTATTATTTTTTAGTGTATTTTGCTCGGTGCTGTTCAGGGTCTCGGTTCACGCGGTTTGATCCGACTGCTTACAAAGCTGAGAAGGACAGACAGCGCAAAGAGGTCGAACTCAAACGGTTTGTTTTATTACTCTTTCTTAGACCTAACCTTAGTTCAACCCACATCCTGACACCTTTTTTGGAAGACAAATAAACCGGAATGTATTTGCAAAGTGCCATACATAATGCCATAGTTTCCGGAATGTTTACAGTCACAAATTGTCGAGGGCACCTTCAGGCTAGACACAGACAGCGCAAAGAAGGTGAATTCAAATGGATTGTCTCACTGTTGCACATTGTATGTGTTGCGATGCAGTTACTGTGTGGTGGGGTATTTAATAATTACTTTTTTCCAATTGTCTGGAGAGTTTGCAAGTAAAATAAGTTTAAAAATTGGCTAATATTTAGCAAAAGATGGACCGCACCAAGTGGGAAGTTTTTTTAAGACACACAAAAAGAGTGTACTTTTAGTAGTTGCAGTTGTAGCACTAAGTTGTACTGAATGTTGCTGTTAGTAAGCGTGATGTCCAGCAGAGAATGTCGGGGGGGGGGAAGGGCAGTACTGAACATCCTACCACCACTACTACTACTACTAAAACACCTAAGACTAAAAACTTGCATCGAGACCAAAAGTGCCAGTTTTAGCACAAACTTAAAAGACTAGTGCAGAATGATTGTCTTCGCAAGTGTTTTACATTTTGTAAAAATTTGCCAGGTATTGACGATTTTGCACTTATTTATATGGGTTTCGCTAATTTTGGGACACGGTGTAGTTATAGTAGTAGTAGTTGTTGTTGTAGTTGTGCTGCTACTACTACAGAGTGTTGTTGTTGTTGTCAGTGAGCGTGATGTCAGGCAAAGGATGTCTGGGGGCAGCACTGAACGTTCTCATAATCTCAGTCAACGCAGACCACGTTCGCGCGAACGCTCTTGGGAACGCTGCACTTACAATGGTATGACATACTTCTTTGTTACTCGTACAGTGAATTGGGATCCACAATGCAATCATGTAATTTTGTGGATCTCTTTCTAGAACTGATCCTACCGAGTTCGTACAAGTCTACAAAGAAGTCGGGGCTGCGTTTAACCCATCAGCGGACTATGGCCCTCAGTTTACTGAGCATCAGAATTAACTGTAGCACGTCATAGCCATTGCAATTCTGTCTTTCCATCCATCCGTCACGCGGGTGGATCATTCAAAAATGGTGCAAGCTAGGATCACCAAATCTTTACCGTCAGCTGCCTGGAATACTCTAGTTTCAGGAACTGTAAAGCCTTTCCATAAATTTGAAGGGGGTCATTGTGAATGAAGGTGCTAAATGAGAGGCAGTATGGAAAATTTGTGATTTCCAGCCGATACGGTGTTGGCAGAGCAAGACGGGTCACGCCCTCTGGTGAGTATGAGTAAAACACTATAGATAGTAATTAGATAATTAGCCACCGGTCGTCTGGCGCCCTCTGACGACTAAGCTTTCAAACGTGCACCGCTCTTGCGCTCTCCTCTTTGCATTAGCTGGCCTTTTCTTCTTCTTCCTTCTTTTCACTTTCTCTATTCCACTGCGAAGCAGCCTCCTTAAGAAAAACTGGAAGATCGAGGGGAGCACTGTAAGCTCCCCCAGCCTCTGGTTACAGCATTTCGGGTGCAAAATTGCGACCCCCTGATGTCGGCGGCCTTGTTTGGCTAAACAGCTCAAACATGCCTAATGCTGGCCCTGGAAGGAGTGTCCAAGTAATGACTGTTATCGTATAGGATTTCCGATTTTTACGCGCGAATGCAGCTACTGCTTTCAGCACATCTTAGCCATCGCAATTCTGTCTGTCTGTTCGTCTGTCTGTCTGTCCATCTGTCACATGGGTGGATCAGTCAAAAACGGTGCAAGCTAGGATCACCAAATTTTCACCTTTGGCTGCCTGGAAGACTCTAGTTTCAGGGACCGTAAAGCTTTTCCATAAATTCGAAGGGGGTCGCCCCAAACGAGGGTGCTAAATGAGAGGGGGGTGGGCAAAATTTATGATTTTTGGCCAATAAGTCGCTGTATCTCAGTAACGGTGCGAGATATGGTCACTGGCTCTCGATTGGCGCCGAATTTAGTGACCTTGAATGACCTTGAACGCCAAAATAGGGGGTTTCGGGCTGCGGCACAAGTCCACATCATTCACAAGGTGGCGCCATGGATCCCGATAGAGAATTTGGTATTTGTATATTAACTTAGCGTGAACACCCCAATTTTCAGCTACACTACTGAACTGAAACTGCTATAGGCTTTTGCGCATCCCGTGAGCATTAGCTCAAATTTCTGGTTTAAGATATTACCTTGCATTTGTTTATTTGACACCTAAACCACTAGCAACAGAACTAAGCTGGTTCATCTTCACTACTGAAAATTTCCAAATATGTCAGGCCATGATTTGACAAATAAGATTCAAGAAATGATAACTTCATATTACTGCTATTTTTGGTTTTTCAACCAAATTGTTTTTTTGTGCCAATGATTAGGCTGCTTGAACGTTAGCAATGGGAACCTTTATGTTTTTACTTTGACTTTTTTTTACTTTTTCATTATCTTTTCTTCCAAAATCAGACAGCGGACCCAAGACTGAAATTGGGGAAGGATGTTCCTTATCTGGGAAGAATTGAGGCCAAATTTCAGTGAGATCTGTTGAGGGGTTTTGGAGGAAGGGGCATTTTATTTGATTTATAATCGACAGCTTGACAAATCAGTGGTTGTGGACCAAAACTTTTCCAGTCGGACTCACAGCACTGGGCGGCCCTGACCTTAGCTCTGCTCCCAAATTTCTGCTTTTGCTTGCTGTTTTAGGTCACAGACGTCTGACGTCAAGGTCACCTTCAGGTATGCAAATTTCTGTCTGTATTCTTTATATGTGATATATGTAAAAAAAACTTAGCAGTTTAAAACTGTGTGTAAGGACGATGTTATGATATCAGTCCTCTAAAACAGCAAAAATCATTTGAGTAACCTTAGCTGCGGCTATGCATATGGCGTCCTTACAAGCTGACTTTAGTAGTCACTTGGTAATCACTAACATAGTTTAAAGCCTTCTTCATTTGAAGTTATTTGTTGTATTAGGCCTACTTGCCCATTGTTTACCTGGAAATCAGGGTTGGCTGTGGTAGACTTCGACTGACGTCATCTAATTGCCAAACCCTCAACCCGCACCTTCGTCATATGCAAGGATCTTGGTGATATTTGTTGTACAAGCCGAGGTATAGCCCATTTTGTCATAAATTTTGTTGGTCGGGGTAAAATTCAGTTAGTAGCATCCGATGGCTCATTTCCAAAAACTCCTCCACAGATGCAAAAATTCTTGCAGATATCTCTTACACAAGGCGAGTTATAGCCAATTTAGTCCCAAATTTCGTTGCCATGGCAATGGGGGTTGGTTGGGGGAAAATGCGATTGGCGGCGTTCAATGGCTCATCCCCATAAATCCCTCTATTCAAGCGAAAATCTTGCCGAAATTTTTTACGCAAGCCAAGCTATAGCCAATTTTGTTCCAAATAATTGGTTGGAGGAAAATGCGATTGGCAGCATTCGATGGCCCATCCTTGGAAACCCCTCTATAGGTGCAAAAATCTCGCAGATATCTCTTATGCAAGTCGAGTTGTAGCCAATTTTGTTCCAAATTTCGTTGCCATGGCAACGGGGGTCAACTGGGGGTAAATATAAATTTCACCATTAATTAGGTTGACCTCAAAAACTCTATCTTAGAACCAAAAATTACGACTCTATCTGCACACAACGGAAGTTATGACAGTTTAAAGAATTTTTTAATTTTCCCCACAGGCACCATTGTAATTTTTTTCGAATTTTTCGAATAAATAAGTCAAAAATTAAATTTTTATTTTGTAACATTAAAAAGGCACTTCCTTGCACAGAACTGCGTCATTTGATATATTAAGCGTAAAAATCGGTCTAATGGACTCGCCTCTATTCGAGTTGAAGAACCAAAAAGGTGTAGTAGATTTCGAACAGGAGGGTTGTATACTTCACCTATAGGGGGAGCAAAAACCCCTGGGCGGATTGAGCCCAAATTTTATTTGGTGGTAATCGTCCATGACGTAATCACGCCATTCAAATTTGGTGACGATCGGTTTGGGGGTTTTTGGTTGGCTAAGGGTCAAAGTTTGCCTTTTCCCGTAGACTTTGAAGGTCGTCCTTACAACACACACTACTGTGTGAGGCGTGATACTGATCGTTTTGATAATGTAAGCATTTTTTTCTTAGTAACTGTGCTAAAGTAAGTATTTATTCTCATCTGACCTTACTAACAGTCACACTGATGGTGTGATGACGTGTTCGTCTTTAGCGTATGCATTGTGGCTAAACTGTAGGTTTTACCGGAAAGCTGTCTGATCAGGCAAATAGGGTTGCCTGACCGCTATCTTGTAAATAATATTTCTTGTTACCTTTTTGCTGCTGATCGTGTGATATAGGGATAACTCTAAGCCTAACCATTTGGCTTAACTCTTACCTAACCCTAGGACGACACACGTAGCTGTTGCGTAGATTCTCTGTTGCCTAGCACTATGGTCGGCCATCTTAGCGACAGCTGAGCTTCTTGTTCTCTGTCTGTTCATCTGTTTTCTGTTTTCACTTTTCAGTCTGCAAGACTAATGGATACCTTGGTAAGGCCGGCAAATTTGTTTTTCAAAGATAATAGAGAAAGATAGCAAATTGAACTATTTGCATTATTTCATCAGCTTCATGTTGTTACGCAATCTTGGATGCTAAATTATCCGTAAGTGCTTGTGTTCACTGGCTGTTACAGCAGGCAGTATGGGAAGTGTCGTTGCATCATCAGTGGAGTCTCTGAGTGAGATTGGACCAACGTCCGACACTGAACTGCAGCGCATGTAAGTGCTGACCCCTGACGAACGAGTTTGAACATTAGCATGACATAGTCATCGCCATCATTATGTAAAATTTCTAATACCCTGTTTTTGGCAGAGATGTCGGGAGTAAAGAGCTCGGAAGCGGGAAGTCACAATCTTTGCTGCAAATTTCCAACGGAGGAGATTTGGATGCTCAAAAATTTTAATTGTGTCTCTAAATTTTCTCCCAAAATTGGGCATTTTTAGGTTCAAATTTTGTATTTATTGACGAGAATTCTTTGACATATTAACTCTTCTAAGCCTAAGCTTTTTTGGCAGTTTTCCCTCCTAAGAGGGGGTTGATTCAACCCTTTCCACCAATAGTTGCAATTTGCTTGATATTTTGCTGCATTTTATACATCACTTGAGTAGATTTTAGAAGAGGACAGCAGAACTGTCTGCTATAGATTTTTTTTGTAAAAAATGAAGTAAGTAAGTAATGCATTAATTTATATTGCGCATAATGTTAAAATTAACCGTTTTTGTCTCCTGTCTGAAGTTAAAATATATTTTAAGTATTTTTATTGCAGAAACGCATTAACTAGTCAGATAAACATCAAATATACGCGAAAACTGAGAAAAATGTCGTTAATTATAATTTTTAGCATCAACAGCAATACCGGGGAGCTAATTTATCGGTATTATGTGATATATTCTAAGTCCTGAAAAACCTGACCTGTCAAGTGTAAGATGGTGTGTAATAAATATGTCAAAAAATGCCTTTGGTGCTTAGGAACAGATACACAAAATATATTGGTAGCATCAGCGCAAGACAAAAAATAATTGTATAAAAACTGCAGGAGGACCTTAGGCATAGGGGAGTTAAGATTTGTTTCATGCCCCTACTACCCGTAACATAAGAAGACCACCATGGCTGCATTACTATGGTAGTGCATTGAGGGTCATGGGCTTAAAGGTCATATCGTGTGTTGAGTCACATATACTGTTAAAATCTTTAGAGAATGCAGTGATGGGTTTGAGGCCAGCATTTTCAAGGCCAAGGCGAGTGATCTTCAACGCCAAGAAGTCTGAAGATGGGCTGTCTAATTGCCTTTATGTACCAAATTAAAACTGCAGATTCAAATACTTAATCCTGCACGATCACAGTGACAAACCAAAGTGGATATATCGTACAAGTTAAATATAAATTCATTGCATATTGTGCACAGAGTGCATTGTTACAAGCAACTAGAGGTCAAGGCCAAATCGTTGAAGCCAAAGCGAGATCTTTACAGGACCAAGGCCACGATTTTTGTCTTCAAGCTGTCCTCAAGGTGTGCGATATTCCTCAAGTACCCCATCCCAGAGAGAATGTAAAAAAATGTTTTACTTTGGTAATTTGTCGCTTGAAAGCTGTCTGGGATGACGATATCAACGTTCGGCCGGCCTATTTAGCTGTTGTGAAATTATGGTCATTTATTTGTTGAAATGTACAGGAGAGTTGACGGAGTTTTAAAATCCGGCCGCCAGCTGCTTACATCATCTGATCAATGGAGCAATGGACTTCATGCTGTATGACGTTCACTGTTGCTATAGTATAGGCTGATCGTGATAGTGAGGGCTGAAATCATTTGTCACTGTGAAGTTGTGATTTTGTGAAAAGGGAAGTCTCGGGAGGGGGGGGGCGGTTGGTGATAACTTAGCGCCCAGTTTTCTGCAGGCTGCAAAATTTGGAGCCGAGCTGTGGAATTTGCCATTTCTTCGCAGAATTTTTTATATTTCCGTGACATTTAGCAGAAAGTTGCAAAGTTGAGAATGACCTGTGATTAGTACGATCGTTGGCTTGATGACGTAATTTTATCTTGGAAAAATTAACTAAGCTGCCTAAAACTGGGGCCCTACTGATAATTAACCATTGGATAGGGCGTTGCAGAGTTCCTATGTATAGGCTGTCAGTAGCAACCTTGCCATCTGTAGTGGTTTAGCTGCAATAATTGTAATGAATTTTTTAACAGACTTTTTGACTCCCAAAGCCCCCTCTCTTCTAATAGACAGCAGTATGAGATTAACTGTTTGGAGGATAACAGGGAAGGTTATTAAAACTGCCATTACCTTTATATATGCACAATTATAATTGGCAGTTCTTACAATTTAGGTTTAGGTCATTTCCGAGTTTTATGTTCCGTATCAGGGTTTTCTGTATAGGTTAAACTTACTGTTCCATTATTACATTATTATGTGTGTGTGTGTGTGTGTGTGTGTGCATTGCCTGGAAAGGCCATCCCCGAAATGACCTATACTGCGTTGGGTGGGACGTTAAACCCTACACACTCACTCAATTTTGATCCCCAAATTTCCTACATTTTAGGGGAGTGGAGCCCCTGCCCAATATACCCTTGTCCAGTGTTGGGTCTGCTGTACTCTGTATTGCTGTTTGGTGATAATAGTAGATCGGATAATTACATCTTTGCCGGGTTTGTTTTCATCCCACACTAATTTATGAAACTTTATTTCTGGATTCATCGTTCTGTTAAGTGACAAAAGTTTTTTGAATGTCTGCGATAAGAAATTGTAGTGTTGTGAATTTATGTGATTTGTTAATGATTGTTTCAATTTCTACGTTTATTTAGAGAAATAAAAGCACTGAGCATCGTTGCTAGTAATAGCAGCCATTCGTGGAGATAAAATGATCATCAGTGTTTGGTTTGTAGAAATGGGATGACCAGAAGAAGACGAGACCCAAAATGTATCTTTTATCGCAACAATGGTTTGATTTAGTTTGGACATTATTAATCTATTGTAGCTTTTATCAATTTTTTTGTCATTCATTTCATTAACTGTGTACGATTATAGCAATGTTATGTTGTAGAATATATCATTCTTATGTAACATGTCAATTTATTTTATATTTTTATGTCAGTGCATGTGGAGAATTGTTCTTAAGTTCTTTGGTTCTTTTGATTGCCATTCGAGTTGTGAAAATTGTTTGCCATAACAGTTTACAAAATTTCACTTCTGTGGGATCTGGCCAAATCGGGAATAACTTTGGATAAAAATGTTGCTTAAACAAAATGAAAAAACTACTAATAATAGTTATCTTGTAGCTGTTATGTAACTATTATATAACTAATTTCTAATGTAACTTGTTTTCTTCTGCATTTTTCTTCTTTGACCACATTCGTGCGTTAGACTTTCTAGCACTCCGGAAACTGTGCGGACACGGTCAGCACTAAACCACGACACGGACCAAACGTCAGGTTGTCATTTTGTTTTGCTGCTAGGTACTCTATACACTTCTGTCGTTAGGACATTTTTTGTTGACTTATCTGTTGTCGTATTTAAATTTTAAAAACAGTTTTTTGTGTTGGGGAGATAATTACAAACTTGCAAACTGCAGTTTTTGCTTTTACTATGCAAAATGTCACAAACAAGTGATTTGCAATGAAAGCTTGGGGGTAAACTGGCACACCTTACGCTGCACCAATGCACCGTAGTCATTCGCTTTTATCCCCAGTGGCATAGCCAGAAATTATAATTGGGGGGGCATCGTCTTTCTTCCTTTTCCTTTTTTCTTTCCCCTTTTCTCCCTCCCCTCCATTTTCTCCTTTTTTGCCCTCTGCTCCCTTCCTCTGTCCTTCAGTTTCCTCTCCCCTTTTCCTCTCCCTTCCCTTAGAAGTAGGACTCCCTAAAATTCAGCTAAGAGTTTGGGGAAGCGCTGTGAGGTCCTCCGAATTTCATGCACTTCAGCTTTAAAAGATGAAATCTGGTGGCAACAATTTAAATTATTTTTTTGAGAATAAACTGACCAAATTGGCAAATTTAGTGGGAGATTTTAAACGTATGATATGTTTTGTGTGTATGACTGGGGGGCTGGACCCCCTGGGCCCCTCCTTGGCTACGCCATTGTCTATCCCCCAAATCTATAATCAAAATCAGAGCAAAAAACTTCAACAGTTTACAAAGCTAGGTAAGGGCAAAATGAGTCAAAACTCGAAAACAGCAAAAATTGGGGCATAAAAAGGGGGTAAATTTTAAAAATTTTGATTGAAACCATATAAGGAATGTGTCCGGCCTCAGGACGCTTCGTTTGAGCCATTAGCAGCGTTTGTCGATTCAATGTGCGGACCTGTAGCTGTACGCAAGGAAAAAAAATAGACGCCTAACGGCGAATTTTGCACATGCGCAGCCACGCCCCCTTTGAGCCGATTGTAGCCAAATTTTGCATGTGGGGTTCGGTGACCAATGTGATCACTGATGCCAAGTTTTATGGAAATCGGTTAAGGGGTTTTGGAGTTACAGGACCCCCCCCCAAACGCCATTTCCTATACTTAACGTTCATCGCCCTTACAACAGTGTCAGCACTACCGTGCTGCACTGTGATAAGGCTCAAGTCCGCCCCTCTTTTTATTCTTTTTCCCTTTATTCCACTTGGCCACTTCTTTTTTTAACATCTTTTATCCCGCTTTTTTACTATCTTTTCTAGGTTTCCCCTTTTTCGCCCATTTTTTTCTCTTTCCGTTCCGCTAAATTTCATGCAAACTCTGATAGAATCAGCAAGGTAAAGAGGGTGAAGCTCTGATGTATTTGGTTATACAGGCCTCGTTGTGGATGGCTGCATCGATCGCTCAGCAGAATTGTCCGAAATCGATGAGCGACTTTCAAGACTTCAACAGTTTATGAAAGAAAACTTAAAATGAACTCGTTTACTACGTTTAACTTAGTAACCTGTAGTTTTTATTGTCATTCTTTAACAGCAAAAATTACAAAAGGTGATATTATTCAGCAGCACATTGACACGCAGTTAGTGTGATGCGGGCAATATCACCTTTTGTAATTTTTGCTGTTTTCGATGTGCAAGTCCTTGACTGTTGCCGTTAACAAGTGTATAAACTGATGTTTTGTACATTTACATAGTATATAGCTGACCCCTAGTACATAATTTGACAGTGTGTTAGGGGGGTTGAGAAAACAGTTGGGGGTTTAACTCACCCAACCCCCCCGGCAATTCAAACACTGGTTATGGAGATATGGCGTCTCAAAAGTTGGACGGACGCTCACTCGGTTCATTGCATTGGACAGACACTTGCAGGATTGCTGGGCCGGATATTTGACCGGTCACCGGGCACGTTTGACCAGTGACAGAATTTGACCAGTCATTGTGCCTGGCATTTAATTCTATACGGGCAATTGCCCATCTGTCTCCGCTATCATGACGCCGTTGGTTGTGTAAAGAATTACGTTATGCTATATACTGTTTACATGTATTATGACTGTAAGATGCCGTTGAGGTGGAAATGGCTTTGAAGTGGTTACTTATTAGACAGTTGTATTTGGTAAATATCGTTTGTGATAGGCCTAGGCGCTAGGCCTTGGACGTGCGCGTCTTAGGCCTAACAGCCAGTGGCGTAGCTAGGATCTAGTTGCAGTGGGGGAACTTGAGGGTTGGGGTATGGTGAGGGGTGTCCCCTTCCCACGGCGTGAAAATGACGTGTTTTGGTGCATTTTGGCACTATTTTGAGTTACTGAGTAGGCTCCTAGGGGGCACGTGCCCCCAGTGACTTCTATCCCCCAAATCTGGAACCGAAATCGGGCGCAACTTTCCCCCAGTTTTAGGCTGTGGTTCCCCCCAATTTCTGACTCAAGTTTTTCCCTTTATTTTGGGCTTCTTCCCCTTTAGGGAGAAAATTTTGTTAAGGGCGTATGCGTTGTTCAAGGGCCATATCTCTGAAACGGTGAGAGATATAGGGTCAACGTTACTATTAATCACTAATAGGAAGTGGCAGATGAAATAAAAATCGTCTACTTTGGATGAGTTTGAAGGTCACTGACAGCCAGTACGGTCGGCTGTCCTAGCGACCGCTGGGCTTTTTGTAAAAAATGTGGGAAAGTAAAAACAGGAGTAGAAGTTTTATTAAGGGTGTAGTTTGCCCAGTGCAAATACTACGGGAAGTTTTGATCTACAACCTTATCAAAACTCCCCCCTATTTTTCACTGGGTGCAAGCTGCGCCCACCAGGTATAAGGATAGAATCCACTGCTCCTCTCCCCTGTCGCAACGCCAGTGGGCGTATGACTGTCAGCAATTGAACTGCTTGGACTATTAAACTGAGAAACTGATCTTTAGGATCACCAAATCTTCACCATCGGCTGCCTGGAAGACCCTAGTTTCAGGATCCGTAAAGTTTTTCATAAATTCGAAAGGAGTCACCCCCAGCCAGGGCGCTAAATGAGAATTGAGGGTGAGGAAAATTGCGATTTTAAGCCAATACGGCTGAGCGAGACCGGTCGTCTGGCGCCTTCTGGCGTCGTTGCTGCGATGGGTGAGCTTAGATTTCGTTCGCACCGCGCTTTCAAACATGCACCTCTGTTGCGCGTTCCCCTTTGCGTTAGCTGGGCTTTTCTTGTTTGATCGTGCTAATTGCGTGTAGAAAGCGACATAAATGCGCAGGACGGAACTGACAGTCCGTTCGCTTTGTTCGATCATTGATCAGTGCAACGCAACTGAACTAGCTTAAACTGGGGTTTCAGTTCGGTTCATTTATGTCGCTTTGTATAGACGCCTTTAAAGACCAATTAAAGTCGCACCATTTTACGTAACTGCTTTAAAGCGCTAATTGGCTTCATCAAATGTTAATTTGTCAATATTTATTAATCTTCCTGTTGCTACTATTATCTTTATACTGTAAAAATTTAAGTTTAATTTGATAGAACTCTGACGTCACAAACGACTATTAGCGTCAACGTAGCGTCAATGGTGCGTGGTACCCGGCGAAGGGGCCTCGCTTGCATTTAGAGATGTTGCAGTCATACCGGAAGTAGAAGGACTGTAACTATGTCCTTTCTGTTGCACCAATCGCCGACATCGTCCGACTTCCGGTTACGGAATGCAAGCGAGTTCCCCGCGCTGAGTGTGCGCTGCCTTGATGCTACGGCTACACGCTTGATTCGCACGCTGCAGTACACGCTGTCAACAAAAGCATCGTTTGTGACGTCACAAATCCGTTCGCAGAACTTATTTTTATTAAAAGTTATTCAAAGCGATGTTTTTATATTCTAGATCAGCGTATTATTAATTAGCATTACATTCCACACTTACAGGGTGCGGCAAAAAAAGTAGCCCCCTAAAGTTTTTCGCTGTTTTCTCAG
>Ga0209367_1004413_pt1 | contig 19388 bp, 14 predicted proteins | sample WorMetLIZISLAND2_FD_187412 | JGI IMG/M metagenome (GOLD analysis project Ga0209367, IMG submission 187412) | Marine gutless worms symbiont microbial communities from Max Planck institute for Marine Microbiology, Germany - Olavius geniculatus... ...
CAAACGTAATAATCAAAACCAAACGGAAAAATTTGATTAAGTTTACTGCTATTTACTGTTTTCTCTAAAATAAAACCCGTTTACAAACAAATAACCGCCATCTTGCAACCGGAAAATCAGCACTCACCAAATGGTAGTGGTTCTTGACAAGTTTCAAACTGTGACCTCTAATCCTGCTGTCTTCACTTTTACGAAAAAAAATTCGTCCATGGAACAAGTGTGAAAACCTTGAACATTTTGAACATTTCAATAAGATCCGCTCTGTTGCGTCGTTCCTCTAGAGACCACAGACCCAGCTGCTGAAGCCTTTCATCATATGGCAATCCTTGCAATTCCTGAAACAATCTAGTGAAACGATGCTGAACCCTCTCAAGTAGCTCTTTATCCTTGCTGTAGTACGGGTTCCAGACAGATGAACAATAATCCAAGTGTGGCCTGACAAGAGATTTGTACAGATTTAGTAAAATTGATCTATGTCTGTACTTAATGGTTCTGCTGATGAGTCCAAGCATTTTATTTGCCTTACTATAACATTCTTTGCAGTGAAGAGCTACTTTCAATTCCCTGGAGAAAACAACACCCAAGTTTTTTTATGACACTTCCTCAGTTGGCTTCCCATACATGGAATATGATGAATCTGCATCAGTAACAGATCTACCATAGCGCATAGACTTGCATTTTATCACATTGAATTCCATTTGCCAACGAATAGCCCACTTGCAAACTATGTCCAAGTCACTCTGCAATTCATTCCAATCAATCTCACAGGTAATCTCGCGGGACATCTTGGTATTATCTGCAAATTTAAACACACAACTCGATGTGCCATCTTCAAGGTCATTGATAAAAATCAAGAACGGAATGGGGCCGAGCACGGAGCCTTGAGGCACTGCATAGTCGTGCTTTGCTCACACTGCAGATGAGACCATTTTAACTGGTAAAATGCACAAAAATGTGCCCATTTAATTTGGCTGTCCTTTGGAGTTTCAGCATTTTGCACATCACTTGACTTTTTGTCTTTTCGTCGTCAGTGAAATAAAAAGCTCACATTTTTAACAAGTAATAGTTGTTATTGTAGTAGTAACATTTTGTCTTTTTTCTGTGTTTTAGATATGCTGTCCAGTGCAGCCATCCAGCTGTGTAGACAATGTCGTCCACAACTCGTCAACTTGTCATTACGGTGTCCTCGTGCCGTCGTTCAAAGGCCGTCACAGGCAAATCTTGAGCTGCATTCCTGGCTGCTGAATATGCCAGTGAGATCTGCAGGACACAGTCACTGGCAGAATGTTAAAAAAATAAAATCAACAAAAGATGATGAGAAGCAAAGGATGATAAATGTGGTTTTGCACCGTATTCGCACTGCTGTTCGTGGTTGGTGCTACGTCTGGCAGTCTGTTGTGACATTTAATATATTTAGTTAAAACATTTTTTTGACTTTTGTTTAAGCTGAAAGGTTTTAGTATAGACATTAAACTATCGTTTTTAGCCGACCGTACATAAGTAACAATCGAGCTATTGGCATGGTTGTCATCCGTCAGTCACCTGTCACAGATGTATTGTGGCTAAGCTTTTGGTCATAGGGGAAAACTTTTTACACGAATAATTAGCTATATGTCTTAAACTGGGGCATGCAAAATTTCAGCCATTTAATGCAAGGAGAACATTTTCAAATTGAGGGTTGAATGGAAGGGGTAGGAAATTTAATGGAAAACTGGCCATATCTCGGAACCGGTGAAAGATGTGGCCAACATTACTATTAATAAATGTACAAAACATCACTGCAGTTTATACGCTTGTTGACAACAACCTGCAATGACTGACACATCAAAAACAGCAAAAAATCATATAAAGGTGATATCAATCACTGTCACATTGCCTAACTGTCAATGTGCTGCTGTCTCATTTTCTATTTCTTCATGTTGACAAAACACTGGCGGTTGATTACTATCATAATTATCAGAAAAGTATGCTCTTTTAGGAAAATGGAAAAGATATATATGTTAATTTTGGTGTCCATGGATCTTTAACATAAATACAATTAAGATAAATGGTTTGAAAATTTTTCACAGCATGCATAAGCAATGAAGCCAGAGCACTGTGCACTGTGTTTGAACTTGCATCAACTATTCGTATTCTATTTGTATTTGGCCGAATAATGGAATAAATTATTTTATATTCGGCCGAATAATAAAATCTGCTATTCGGTACAGCCCAACTAGAGATAAAACTTGGACAACTTGCATAGGTCTATGAAATTTTTAGCATAGAATGTCCATTTTTAACAATTTAACTTTTGGCCTTTCAAATTCAAGGAATCTTCTGTACGGAGGCCTCAAATTTGGGTACTCTTTTAAAACGCATTACTTTATTGCATGCTGTACACGATTGCCCATGTGGCGGGACTGCTGCTATTGCACGTCACGTGAGCTTTGCTGAAATTACTTGTCAGATATGTTGTCATTCAAATAATTTACAGTGATCAACTGAATTTGTCCAGCAGAACTGAGTGATTTTTTTAGCTTGAGCTGCTAAAGCCATTTACAGTGGACAATGATGGGCCTGGGCCACCATGACAGACCGTCATGGCAGTTTGTGTGTCTGGCTTAATGCAATTGCCATGTTGCACCAGTTGCTAAATAAGCGCTTCTATCTATAGAAATTTATGGTTTAGATAAGTGTTCAAATGAACTATATATTCAGTAAAACTACTGGCAGAGGATATGCTGCACTATTAGAGTACCGGTACACAGGGATGTGCACGAGACCTTCTGAGCCGAGATCGAGATCAGACTCGAGACCCATGTCTCCGAGACGAGACCGAGACATTCAAAATTTTGTTCGAGACCGAGACGAGACGTTGCAGTTTCCGAGATGCTGGCCAAGACCTTGAAGCTCCTGAGACTCTCGAGGGTATAGGGAGCTTCAACATTTTGCCGAGACGTTTTCTATGACGTGTGGTGAAATACATTGACAATGGAAAAATTATACAAATTAATTAACTAGCACCATGGTAAGCGCTTTCTATTTGTGATATTGTGGGTTTTTGCACTTTATTTTGACAATTATCACTAAATAATTAACGGCTTGCACCATAAAGAATTGCAACTACAGTGCTGTAGAGTGTAGACATGAGCCATTATGTGTATCGCAATTTGCAAGCAACTGAAATTAGTAAGCTACAGCTGATTATGGCCTTATACGTCATCTACATTTGGCTGATAGTATTCATTCTGACATCATACACTTTATCTTCATTGCGACTAGGTCATTTTATGACGAAAACAGACTGGCATGACATAATTCTGCTTTATGATAAATAAGTAAATGAAAAAGTAAAAACACTGTAAACGAATATGTCTCTACCACAAATGTCATGCTGGTTAGTATCGCTCTAACTGCAGCTACAGTATGCATGGCGCGCTCCTGCATAAAACGTCTTGATGAGATGCAATGGCCCGAGACCCAAAACGAGACCTAGTGGGCTGAGACCGAGACATATTGCTCCGAGATGAGACGTTAGTACGTCTCGAGACCTCGACCGAGACCACATCCCTGCCGGTACAGGGTACAAACTGTCTGTCTTATTTAGTACTGAATTTAAAGGATTTAAATGAAAGTATGTGTAGCTAAATACTGTGCTTCATTTTAACTGTAAAGCCGATTGCCTCTTTGTGCTGCTACTGCTAGTGACGATTCAGACCACTGTGATTATTTGTCAACAGAAGGTGGTGGTAGTACTGATCCTAACATTAATAGCCGCCTGGCTCGAGCAATTGAGGATGGCAAGGCGAAAGATGTACCGAATACAACTATGTTTGAAGCGCTTCGCAAATTGGTAATTATTAAACCATGGCTATGCACTACACGGGAATTAATCATGATTAAAACAATTAATGCCATTGATATTGACACTACAACAAAACATTACTATGCAGCAGCTTGCTTTGCACTTTTATAGCTTTGTCGTGGTGCTTAAAATGTTGCTAAAAATATCGGTAAAGGTACGAGTACTTAGACTAGCAAACTCATCGATTTTTAGGCAGCTGATGCTTTCACCAATGTCGTCATTAGGTGTACTGTTCTTAGTGTTAAAGTTTGATCTTATCACTGATTACAGTCTGCTTGTAAGGAAGGACACTCCACTGAAACTGATCCACATAATGTTTTAGATATCATCTACGTGGTTGTTGCATGTTGCTGCACTGTCAGCATGAAACACCCAGCCCACATCTGTTTTAAACACTGACTGCATATTCTACCGAAATCTGTTCACTTTCAGCTATAGCCTACATCTACCATTGTTTCTGAAGCTGCAACACTCTTGACACTATATAATTGCTATCATTATTTTATGTCATCCATAGATAGAATCCCGAGAGAGTTAAAAATTAGGAAATATTATATGAACTAGGTATAGTATATTTAGTCCATGCAGTCAGCAGCCGGGTGGCATTTGTGCAGTAGGGTAGGTCTGAAGTTCTGCTGTTGTTAATCATTACTATTATTGCTATTACTGTCCTTTTTAGCATCACATCAGGTTGAGTTGAATGCCAGACCCTTTAGTAGCATGTCAAGCATGTAATTTGTGGTTGTCCAGCATACTCAGTCAAAAATCAAAAGTCAATCAAAAATAGCCACTAGTGGCTTACAGAATAAGCCTAAGATAGAGCCCATTATCTCTCTATATTTGTGCAAGAAAATCTGAATTAGTGACATTAGATCACTTGCTGAGAGAGTTTTTAATAAGATGAAGTGATCAGCATACCGAACTTGACAATGTATGTGCAACAGGAGAAAGCAAAGGACATAAAGGGCTCACAGATGTACATTGAAGGTCGAGCGCTTCAAAACTGTTATGTGATTGTCGAGGTGTACACGGATAAGCCAAAGCGAACACGTCAGATGGTGCAGAGTGTCTTGAAAAGATTTGGGTAGCAATCTGCATTTTTGATGTCTACCAGCTGTTTACATGTCATTTCAGTTTTTATTTTATTATGCACGAAAGCAGCTACTGCTTTCAGCGCGTCTAAGCCATCGCAATTCTGTCCGTCCATCTGTCTGTCCATTCGTCTGTCTGTCACACGGGTGGATCAGTCAAAAACGGTGCAAGCTAGAGTCACGAAATCTTTACCATCGGCTGCCTGGAAGACTCTAGTTTCAGGAACCGTAAAGCTTTTCCATAAATTTGAAGGGGGTCACGCCAAACGAGGGCCCTAAATGAGAGGGGGTGGGCAAAATTTGTGACTTTTTGCCAATAACCCGCTGTATCTCAGTAACGGTGCAAGATAAGGCCTAGGTTACTGTCAATCACTAATAGGAAATCGTACTCTGGCTCTCGATTGCTACCAAATTCAATTACCTTGGATGACCTTGAACGCCAAAATAGGGTAGTTTTATGTATTTTTTGACGATTTCGGGCTGCGACACAAGTCTATATCATTAAGAAGGTGGAGCCCCATGGAACTATCCTTCAGTTCACCAGAGAATCACCTTCAAGCTAGCGATGATCACCTTCAAGTGCCTCCATGGTCTAGCGCCGTTGGCAGATGTATGCACCCCGGTCTCGTCTGTCATCAGCAGGTGGCAGCTGCAGTCGGCTAACAGCAGGGCACTCGTCGTGCCGCGCACAAGGACCACGATCGGTCGGAGGGACTTTGCCGTGGCTGGATCTCTTATTGGGCACTATGCAAATTGACATATTCATTTATTCATTCATTTATTTCATTGATATTTCACAAGGTAGTGTAGAGGCGCATTTACGGTGTGGTGGGATCTATAATAATCACATTATCGCAGGTTGTCTGCAGAGTGTGTCAGTGAAAGAATTTTGAAAATCGGTCAATAATTGGCAAGATATGGACAAAAGTAGTGGCACGTTTTTTGGCCCACTCTGTAAATGTGGTTGTGTTGCCTTGCAGAGGTGCTATTGGTGAGTCTGGGACAGCAAAGCCAAGTTTTAACTACAAGGGAGTTGTGTACGTGAACAATGACGGTGAGACATCACTGTCGAAGGATGAAGCTCTGGAGAAGGCAATTGAGGCAGGAGCTGAAGAAGTTCTTGATGGCGTTGATGATGATGATACACCTGCACTAAAGGTTTTTTTTATTCACTATTTACTGCTATTGTTACTATTGTTTTTATGTTTAAATCGACTAGTATTTGGCCTGACCTGGTCAGTCACGTTCATTCCAGCCCATTTTACTGTCTGCACACTTCACAAGCTGGATTTCCATTACCATTGTGCTAAATTTTGTCTGCAGGACCTGACTCATAGTGATCGAACCAGTGTATCATGTGAACCTTCATTCTGCTGATGTATGAACTTGAGTATAAGATAAGATAAAATATTTATGTAACACTTCCTGACTGACTAATTTAGTTCAGACGTATCCTCATTTAGCTGGATTTCAGCAGCAGGATATTAATGTACAAAATACTATAGAAATCTATCTATTTTCATCAGTCTGATGTCTGGATACTTATGTCTGTATTAAACAAGAAAGCCCGTCTAATGCAAAGGGGAGCATGTGACAGTGGTGCACGTTTGAAGGCCCGCTGCAAACAAAATCTAAGCTCACAGATTCCAGCAATTTGGACGCAGTGATTTTTATTCAATTATTCACATACGCTAGATGGCATCACTGGTCTCGCGTGGCTTGTGTTGTTCGAGTGGTCGCATTTTGAAAAGGGTACCTAAGTTTGATGCTCCCTATAGAGGATTCCTCGAATGCAAGAAACCGAAATTTAAACTAGTGAAAACTACATTGTGTCCGGTAAAAAAGTAAACCTCTAGACCAGTTTTTTCAACCTTTTTGCTGCAGCGGAACCCTAAACAAGCGTGAAGGTCACTCATGGAACCCCATGCATTGATCCATGCGTCCAGCGACGTATGCTAAGTGGAGGCTACAGACTCATTTTTCTAGCAGGGCAGAGCCCCCATGCGGATGACAAAGCAGGCAAAGATGACCAATTATAATATATGTAGCTCTGAGATGGGTTTCCCATGAACAGCTATATCATTTAACCATTAGTAGGCAGCAATAAGTTACTGTATTTAACCAAACACAACAGACGAGGCGGTCATCGACGGCCGCTTAACCCCGCCACCAATCCAGAAAATTTAGCACGTGGACGCCCTCGGACATATAACGCATCTTTTATTTTTCCTTAGCACAGTGTTCAAAGAATTGGATTAACTAAGTAAATGGTCGAACGATTTCGTAACCATACCCCTAATCAATACGTTCTTCTTTTCTTTTTCTTCATTTCCGATAATGCACTAATCCTTGGAGTTAAATAATGCCGTGCATAGGGGGCCTACGTTATAATATAGGCCTACAATGCAAATATGCCAAAATTACTAACAACCAAAATGATTCAACACAATAGATCTATGCAAAAATAGATGCGCAGAAGCGCAGTTTCATTCGGTGCTGATTTTCTATGACATTGTCTGTTGTGACTTCGCTCGCTAAGTTATTTTTTACTGGCCAGCTGCAGAACCTTTGGCAAATGCTCGCGGAATCCTTGGGTTCCGCAGAACCCCGGTTGAAAATCACTGCCCTAGACATTGTACAATAGAAATGTCAAATCTGAACAAACCTGAGTAAAATTTTGAACACTTAATACACAATAAATTGCTGAAACGACTAACAAATTTCGTTGAAAAATGTCATTTTTAGCGGAGTTGTTAATTGTTGAATATCGATAGCAAAATTTCTCTGTTATCAGTATGGTGTTACTTCCTGTGGTCGCTCGATCGGAACTTGGAAGTGATGTGTGTTTACACAATCAACGTAAACAATAACAAAATGGTATTTTCTGCAGACAGTCTTGTTTTAGTTGAACTGTTGACAAAAAAAGGGTATTGTTCTAAAAAAGTTTATTGTGGTATTTCCCTGCAAGCCATGGACACTACATGCCGGGATTAAACAATAAACAAACTGTTGTGAAAGATTGACACAGATGGCACCATCGACAGGAAGCAGGGCAACAGTCAAAAACCGCTGTAACTATCATTTGCGTTGGCAGATTTAACTGAAATTTTTCACTTTGATTTGTAATAGACAATGCATGTTGATGAATAATTTTGCCAAAGTCAGACATTGTTTGTTGGAGTTACGTAAATGTGCAGAGTGGTTTACTTATGTAACGCCATATTGGTAACGGAGATATTATGTTATCAATATTCAACAATTAATAACTTCGCTAGGAAGGGACATTTTTCAACGAAATTTGGTGATCAACTCAGCAATTTATTGTGGATTAAGTGTACAAAATTTTATTCAGATTCGTTCAGATTTGACATTTCTATTGTACAATGTCTAAGGGTTTACTTTTTTACCGGACACAGTGTACGACTGTACGGTCAATGTCATAAATTTCATACGCAGATTGTACTGGTCTATCTGTAGTGATTTCCGTGCAATTCGCTCTTGAAATGTGTGTTGCAGCCCAAATTTGCCAAAAGATCCATAAAAACCCTTATTTTGGCATTCAAGGTCATCTATGGTCACTGATTTTAGTGCCGATCGAATGCCAGTGTCCGACTTTCTATTAGTGATTAATAGTAACCTAGGCCAAACCTCACACCGTTTCTGAGATACAGTGACTTATTGGCTAAAAATTGCAAATTTTCTTTACCCCCTCTCATTTACTGCCCTTGCTTGGGGTGACCCCTTTCGAATTTCTGGAAAAGCATTATGGATTCTGAAACTAAGAGTCTTCGAGGCAGCCGGAGGTGAAGATCTTGTGGTCCTAGCTTGCACCGTTTTTGACTGATCCACCCGTGTGACAGACAGATTGACAGACAGACAGAATTGTGATGGCTAAAACACGTTATAGCAGTTCCTGCTGTCCTGCGTAAAATATCTTAAAACTGTAAACAGAAAGTTGAGTAATTTGTGGTTGTTTGGTTGCAGTTCATCTGTGATCAGAAGGAGTTGCATGTAGTGAAGAAAGCTTTGGATGACAGCGGACTTGAAACCACTGCAGCTCGACTTGAGTTTGTCCCACACACATTTACTCTGCTAGAGGACGCTGGCCTGCAGGCTGCCGCTAGTATGCGTGAAGCTCTCTTGGAGCTTGATGATGCTGTGCGAGTATTTGATAACGCCGGACCAGCCAGTTCCACCACATAGCTTTCACTGTTCTGCCTTGTAATCGTATTTCTGATGCATTTTATTTCAGAACGTCTGGTTGCTGATAGTCTTGTTTTTTACATTCTGTGGGTTTCTGGAATTTCTGAGGTCACAAAAAAAACCTTATGGCAATATCGAAAGTTGTAGTTATTACATCGTTACTAAGACCCGCAGTTTTCCATGGGCCGTGGAATTTCAAGCCGAGCCACAGCCACGGTTGAAAACAGCTGTAGCTGCAAAAGATGTACTTCTACATTTGTTTTTTTTTACCTTTTGCTGCTGCTGCTGCTGCTGCTGTCAGTGTTTTTTAATGCTGCACATACATGTAATGCCACAACCTTTGAACTGGCACAAAGTGATTAATTATTTTGTTGTCTTACATTCTGTCTCTATGAATTGCATCTATTGTAAATACTTTGATCTGCGTTAGTTTCATTTGTGTGACATATCGATATAATAATAGTTACAATTAGAGCTGTCACAGTTGACGCGTTAATTAACGCGTTAATGCGTTAATAAATTAACGCGCGTTAAAAAAATTAACGCACATGCGCAAATTTACTTCATTTAGTTACTAAATTCTGTGCAGCAAAAGTTCGGATATTCCATTAAACTGCGGTATTACACAACACATCCTTGCTGCGTTTTCAACAGTTGTCCATTGACGACGTGGAGCGTGTCAATCGCCGTTTGCTACTGCAATCGTCGCGGCTTATTAATGCGCGCTACAAAAGGAGCCCTTTTGTCATTAGTTAGCAACTGTTTGAGTGTCTACGTGAGGTGATACTTTCGGACAGACAGATCGCAGCCATTTGCTTGTTAACGAAACAGAAACTGAGACGATAATTCCCAAACTGCGACTGTACACGCGTTAGTTGTTTCGATTTTTTTGCCGTTGCTTTTTACCGATCGGTTTTCTTCACCGCCCCGAGACTCAGATCTTGCTCCTATCTAACGCGGCGCACGCAAGAAAGTACGCAACAAACGCAGCTGACGCAAGGGACGCAACGGCCGAAACGCAAGGACAGAAGCGGTGCCTATTCTAGCGTTGCGCCCGTTGCCTGCGTTGCATCAAAGCCTGCGTTGCATTGGATGAAAACATGCGCCGAATCGAAGTGACGCGAAGTTGGAACAGTTAAAAACTCCGTTTATTTCTCTTCTGTGACTACAATGTCACAGTCAGACGAACGGACGAACGGTCTTAAAGTGCGGTTATATGCAATCGAATGAAATCAAGTAAGTTACTCTCGACGGGACTGGGTGCGTTAATTTACGCGTTAATTAATGCATTAAAAAATTAACGCACTGCGTTAATGCATTAAAAAATTAACGCCTTGACAGCTTTAGTTACAATACTTGACATTACGGATGTCGTGATAGGCCTAAATGATTTTATCATGTTTGAAAGAAAAGCAATCACTTATTCCAGTTGCACATTAATTGCAATGCTTAACATGTATATTGTTCATAAGAAAAATAAAGCACAGAGTCTGGTGGATAACAGCGTATCATTGCACATTTTACAGCACGTAGTCAAAGCATAAGATTAGGGATGATGAATAGAACTTAACTTCAAAAACAGTTGACACGATTGTGTAATAGTTGTCCTGTTCTGCTGGTTTCAAGTGCTCTTTGTTGCTGCCGGTACGGCTAAGCACGTTGTGAGAGCCGTCAGTTTGTCAATAAGAACTGAGAAACAACTTAACAAGCTGCTGCAAACTAATTGTGATTATAAAAGCAGCAAAAGAAATGCTTATACTACTGAAAAAAAGAAACAACCTGTTAAAGAACAAGCAAAAACTGCAAAAAGAAATGATGATGGAGGTCGACATTAGTGACGTGCGTTTTTCTGTTTTATTTTTTCTAATACATGTTGAAGTTTTATTGTAAAAACGGCAGTAATTTAAAACAAACAAAAATTGAAACTTAATGACCGATTTTTATATTTAATTTATTGACTAACTTATAATGCCTAAATTTTGTAAATAAGACAAAGCACTATTCTGAAACGATGGATTTAGGTACAAAAATGGGTTACGTTGTTTGTTCACGGTTTACAAACGTGTTGATTTTCAAAATGAAGGCGTTTTAACATTTTTTTCCCATAAAGTTGTTTAACGTTTATTACATTTGTGCTTGAATATGTGTCATCAGACGAGGTAGACGGCGTTGTTGTTCACGTTAGCCAGTCCAGCAGATATACCGTTGCAACTGCTGCTGCTACTTTGTTCTGTATACTCATACGCGGTGCTCGCCAACCGCAGCGACTGCACAATCACACCACACGTTTTATTAGCCAGGAAGTCACACGGACACACTGAATGTAATCGGTCCGTAGCATAACCCTTTCTACCTGCACCGTGCACTAAGGGACTATGGCCTATTCTCTGTGCAAAAAGTTAGAGTTATGGTCGCATTTTAATGACACATGCATTTTCAGCAAAAAATCGATTAGCTTTCGGAAAGGATCAGTATTCTTCTGTTGACGGTCGATACTGCTTTATTGTCCCTGATTTTTTACCAATTATCATTAGCAGATATTGGGGTGTAAAACTATAAACCTACTGTGCAAGGTAAGAATGGCATTTTTATAGATGTAAGTTACTATTTGAGGCAGATCCTTGGTGAAGATACGCACACTACTGACAGATTACTAACTTCACCCTCGTCATGTGCTTTGCAAGCAAAAACATAGCCTACTAGAGGAAAAGGCTATAGCAGACTAATAACTGTTCATGTTCAATTGTGCCGATGATGCACTGTGGCCAAGTATAGGTCAGGTGCGGCGATCACTTTGTTATAGGCCCTACCTGCAGATGGTCTTCGACGTCGGCTAGCGATTGGTCAACCCAATCGAGAAAGTTGTTTACTGTGCCGGTCTTTTTTAGTCAGCAGCACAAGATGATTGACGCACAGAACTAACGCCGAACAGCTTCAGCCACAACAATAAATGCTAATCAGTTATATACCACAAAGGTCAGAATTATTCATCATGTATCAAGCCTACTCCTTAGGCCTAGTAGGTCTATCTCAGAAGCAAAACGGACTGAGCTGTGAGCACTGGCATTAGGCCTATTGTTGGGCGTGAGGCCTATAGCCCTATACGCATGCTTGCTACGGTCGTACTGAAATGTTCGTTGTCCTAAAACCATATAGCCATTATATAAGCTGCTCACCAGCTTGCTAATTTTTGCGTTATTCACTGCCGCTTATGTGTGATAAGAAGTTGCGTGAGACTGACCGAGCCTCGAGTAGTCGCGGGTCGAGCGGTAGATATAGCGCGTTGACGACGTCGTCGACTCGTCGGCCAATGCGTCGTGTGACGCTCACTAGTTGACCGAGTATCTGCGGCGAGTGATGCAGTTGCTGCTGATGCTGCAGTATGCCTCGCATCAGTCGCTCAGTGACGTCATGCACGATCTTCAGTATCGACAGACAGTCCGACGCCACGCATGCACCTACGACAGTTATTGTACGCAAATAAACGTTGACTTTTTACGCGCGAAAGCAGCTACTGTATTCAGCGCGTCTTGGCCATCGCAATTCTGTCTGTCTGTCCGTCTGTCTGTTCGTCTATTCGTCTGTCACACGGGTGGATCAGTCAAAAACGGTGCGAGCTATCACCAAATCTTCATTAGCCTATCGGCTGCCTGGAAGACTCTAGTTTCAGTTTCAGGAACTATCAAGCTTTTCCATAAATTCGAAGAGGGTTACCCCGAACGAGGGCGCTAAATAAGAGGGGTGGGAAAAATTTGCGATTTTTAGCCAATATGTCGCTGAATCTCAATAACGGTGCGAGATAGGGTCTAGGTTACTATTAATCACAGGAAGTTGTACACTGGCTATCGATTGCCACTGATTTCAATGACCTTGGATGACCTTGAACGCTAAAATCAGGGTTTTAATGGATTTTTTTCGGACTGCGAGACACATTTCAAGAGCTAATTGCGCCGAAATTAACTGAGATAGACATGGACAAGCTGCGTATGAAATTTTTAGCACTGGACGTAGATTTCGACGGTCCAAGTTTCGATTTTCTAGATTCAAGGAAACCTGCGCAGTGCGCACGAGGGCATCAAAGAGCGGCCCCCCCCCGCTGTATGCTAGTCTTTCGTGAAAACGGTTGCAGATAGGCATGGACATACTGCCTATCACAACAAGCATTATAGTGACGAGCTTTTCAGTCGTATCAACATCGATGAATTTGAAAGACCCTGAACTTCCAAAATAAGAGGTTTTTATTGACTTTTGCGATCTTCAGCTGCAGCGCACACTTCAAGAATGAACTGCGACGAAATGGATAGAGATATGCGTGGTTTAGGCCTACCTTCATGCAGTAGACCTATTGTCGGTGCAACTCGCTGTTAAAATATGTGTCGCAGCGTAAAATCGCAAAAAAATAAATAAAAACCCGCTTTTTAGATTTCAAGGTCGTTCAAGGTCATCAATGTTGATACCACCGAAAAGCTCGCTGTAGCGTGCATGCATGCAGCAAATCTGTATATATACGCAACTCTTTTCACCCTGAGGGATAGCAGCAGAAATCGCGCATTTTAAAGGGGTGCCCAAATTTAACCATGCATCCTGTGCAGATGACTCCTTGAAAATAGGGAACCGAAATTTAAACTGCTAAAATCTACGTTTAATGCTGAAAATTTCACACAACGCACTACAGGTTGTCTTGATCTACCCCCAGCCATTTCGGCGCAATTCAATAAATGTGCGCCGCCGCCGAAAATCACATAAAAATCACTATAAATAACCTCCCATTTTAAGGATTCATGGTCGTTCAAGGTAATGATGTTGATACTGCCGGACAGCTCGTCATGCATGCAGTGCTTGATACGAGGGCCATCCCAAAAGTTTCCGGTCTCGACATTAGACATCAATATTTTCTACATTTATACATCAGTGAAACATAAATTTTTTATACTGACTCATACGAGTCTGGTGCGGACATGACGTCATTGTAATTTATGACGTCACAGAATATTAAATAGAAATGATTCCTTAGCGTCAACGCAAACAGCTTCAGGACATTTATCATGACATGCTTTTTGCGATCCACACAGATGTAAGATAGGCCCTATCATGATTTCGCATCGATTTAAATCAGAAATTCATATAAACCTTATTTTTCAGGTTTTTCACAAAAACAGTTGTCACGGGACCCCACTTTTACAAATCCAGCTAAAGACTGGAAAATTTGTCATACAACTAACAAAACTGATTTTTTGCTGTTTGTGTTAGCGCTCCAAACCGTTTTGATTTAGTGCTCTATGAATAATAATAATAATAAGTAAGACGTGTATCTTCGCTTGCACTCTCTGCCTTCTTGGCTTCAGCAGCGAGCACACTGTCTCTTCAAGTTGACATCTTGGCCGAATGTCCGAGTTCTGATAATGACTTTCTTCAGAACTATCTGTCCGATTGGTCAATCAAGTTTGGTAATGTGCTTACCTGGTAAGCACCCGTTCTGGGACCGTCCTGGCGTGCTGGAGGACAAGGCACTAGTAGAAGCCAGTCTGCACTCAGCACATCACCAGGCATCATTTCTGGCAGCTTCTTCACAACAGAGTGGGGACTGGTTGTTTGCTTTGCCGATTGCTTCATGCGGGCTCAAGTTGGACGATGAGGCAGTGAGAGTTGCTGTCGGTCTGAAGCTGGGGTTGGACCTTTGCGTCCCACACAACTGCCACTGTGCCTCCCCAGTTGACGCTCGTGGTCTTCACAGCTTCGTGTGCAAGAGAGCTCCAGGTAGGTTAGCAAAACATCATGCCCTTAACGACTTGGTAGCTCGTAGCTTTGCTTCAGCCGGAGTTCCCGTCATTAAAGAGCCAGCCAGATTATTCCGCTCGGACGGGAAACGTCCAGATGGCATCTCACTGGTCCCTTGGCAGAGCGGCAAGTCGTTATGTTGGGACGTCACGGTCACTTGCCCATTGGCCGTGTCATACGTCGACAGAGCATCTCATCAGGCAGGTGCAGCAGCAGAGTTGGCGGCCACTCGCAAAGAGGACAAATATGTTGATCTTGGCGCCCGTTATATCTTTGAACCCATTGCCATTGAGACCTTGGGAGTTTTCAACGCATCAGCTCGCCAGCTGATCTTGGAAAAAGAATCTCAATTAATACTGGCGAGGCTAAAGAGACTAGCTTTTTATTTCAGAGGATTTCTGTTTTGGTGCAGTGCTTCAATGCTGTTTTGATGCACGAAGGTTTGCCGGTGTCGCATTAAATAGTCTCCCGTATGAAATATCCGCCGAGGGGAAACATAATCACGGTGTAAAATTCTCTCCCCCTTATTAAAATCTCGCCGACCCCATTAAAAAGTCTCTCCCCCCCATTAAAAATCCGCCGGAGTCAGTGTGATAAAATCGCCCCCGTGTAAGAAGTCTCCCCCATGCAGTCCAATGATAGTGATACAATCACGCAAGCGGGCAAACAACAGCGTTGTATTACAAAGAAGTTGAAGTCTTGTGACTTCAACAATTAATACTCTAGTCGGAGACCTCTGCAAGCAGCTCGAAACTACGGAAGCCATGACTTCAGCTTATCACCCCAAACCAACAGCCTAACTGGTACGTGGCACATGCGCTCTCAATTGTCACATAATACTAGGCACAGACATGCTGCTTATTATAACTATTATAACCAGCACTGACGTGGAGCTCCTTGGAAATTGCAACACCGATGACGTGGAATGACCTTTTGACCTTGTACCGTAAAAATAGTGAATGTGTGTGATTTTTTGAACGAGTTTGTGCAATAAAGTGAATTGCGCCGTAATGGATGAAAATTGACACAAATTATCTGCCAATAGGAACTGCCATAAATCCTCGAACGTCTGATGATCATTAACTGAGAAAAAACTTAGGCATTGAAGGGTTAATCTATACGGTGGTAATATGTTCGTTGCGCCCAGAACGATTCAATCAAACGCTGTCACCGCACTCAGCAAGGTGGTCAACGAGGCATCAGACGACTGGGACGAGCACATCGACGCCGTCGCCTTTGCCTACCGCATCAAAGTGCAAGCGACAACGCGCAAGAGTCCTTTCGAGTTGCTATACGTACGGCGTCACTGCCAGATTGCCGCAGCAACTTAAAAACGACAGCGGCGAGTACTCTTGGGCCACAGATGACGCGACGGCGGAAGCGATTTCGCGTCGAGCGGAAACAATTGCCGACGTTTTACAGCAGAAGCGGAAGAGCGCGCAGGAGAACATAACAGCGGCACAGGCAAAGCAGAAGAAACGTTTCGACTTAAAGCACGCGCCTATACAGACAATAATTGCTATTTTGCATAAAAGAGCATAGAAGATGTATGACTTTATAGTGTTTGCTTTTATCATTGTAATGGACAGAAGATTGCCATTTTGACTTGTGTTGACGTTTATATAAAAAAGTGATGAAGAAATATGACTTGAGATATGACACAGTATCGGATCTCGTTGTTATTTGCTTTAGTTCATGCTAATGAAAACTAGCACTTGCATGAAAATCAGGCTGTGCCATGACGCTCTAGACAGACGGGGTGAAGTGCGCCATAAGAACTTAAGGGGCGACATTATCACGAGGGGGATATTTCGCTGTGAAAAACGCCATACTTATGTCATGAAAGCCGTTTTCAAGAGGGGACACATTTTAATGGCGGGAGAGGATTTTTAATAGGGTAGGCGGATTTTTCATAGAGGGGGCGACTTCTTAATTAGTATTAATTCGTGTAAAAAAGTCTCCCCCGGCGATTTTTTCCCGGTAAAAATCCGCCGGGGGGGCGAATTTTTACCGGTAAAATGTCGCCGGGGGGCGACTTTTCAGGGGGGCGATACTGTCATAGTACACCGGCCGCTGACTGCACGGACTGACGATCGTACCCACCTTTGTATTGCGTAGTTAATTTTTAGGCTCCCTCGGGAACGGAGTACCAAGGGTAAAAGATAATAATAATAGGCTAATAATAATACAAGATTTATATAGCGCCATGAAGTCCAAAGATACAGAGGCGCTTAAAAATACAGAGAAACTATGACGTCGTAAATCGTCATATTAGCAGCAAACGCATATGAGTCAGTAAACGATGTACATTTCACTGATGTATAGATTGTGGAAAATATTGTTGTCCAATATGTCTTTTGGGATGGCCCTCGTATATAAGCATGCATGTGCATATACAGAGTGGGCCAAATTAAAAAAGCCTACCCTAGCAGACATTATGCGATTTCTCCGCAAACAGTGCTAAAATTCCTGATGGCATCATCTCTCACACTGCAACGGCACAAAATGTTGTCACAAAAACCAAAGTCCTTGTTGCAGCCCACGCCCCACGGTGAAAATATTGTGATTCTAGCTTGCACCGTTTTCTAGGGCTGCAGGCTATGATGGACGGACCGGACGGACAGACAGACGCCTTTACGATAGCTAAGACGCGCTTAACATATATAGTTGTCGCGCGTAAAAATAACAGTGGCTTGGTTTTTTGAGACACGGTGCATGCATGTATAATTTCTAACCGAAAGTGTATGCACGCTGTGTGTATATATTCAGTTAAATTAAGCAAAAACGTTGTATGCTGCATGCGTGCGCCAAAAAGCATCCGAATCACAGGCCAAACGGTATATTTCAAGCGCTGTGTTATCGGCGACTTCTCTTTCCATGAAAATGCCCAAAATTCGACCCCACAGAATCAAAACTTTTGATCCGACAGAAATAAAATTTGGCACTGCCAGCAAAGCGACACATAAGCCTAACGCAAAAATTTTATGCAAATCAATGCACTGCAGGGAACTTCTCGGCCAATAGGTTTAATATATGCAATTTTCCTCGTATTTGTACAGCTAGGCCCATAGGCAATATGCATATACCTTTTTTCTTCAGCGCACCTACAAGTTAGACCCCTTAAGAAATTTTCACGTGCGATGCCTCAAACCATACGTGGTCTCACGATTGGTTCAAATTTTTAAGATAATAATGGCAATTAATACTTAGACACAGGATATTTATACGGCAACCGTATCAATAGTTTATCGGCTATTAATATGGTTGTCAGATGAATATCCCGTATCGGCCTACTGGACCCGGATATGCGGCAGTCGTCTTAGACAGCTTATATAAGGTACGTAAAAGTATCGTATATACCGGCTAAAGTCTGCGGCGGTATGCAACGAGCACAATTCGGGTACTCGTCATACCGCCACAGAGACACGCTTTCACAGCAGCCGGCCAACTGACGACCTCAATTATAACAGGGTATCACGGGTTGCGGCAGTTTGCAAGTGCAGTGCTTACTTGCCGTATACACTGAAATTTATGACCAATGTAACAGCCTTTGTTTGGATGTCTATCTTTCGTCACATAATTCTCTGAAATAGGGCCTAGCCAACGCTAATCCTAACCCAAACCCTAAACTCTAACCCTAATATTAATTCTGATTCTACTACATTACGCATAACATTATAGTGCTAGCGAGCGACGCTAGTGCTGCTGCCTATCGAATATAATCTAATTTATGACTGCCATATATACTAATCGACTGCCGTATCGGACCACCGTATCACCCCGTTTTATATAGGCCTAGGTCTAAGTTTTGCTGTTTTCGATGTATTTAGTCGATGTGCCGTTATAACATTGCTGTTTTGTAGGGCCTACATTTACATATGTTGTACACACGAATTGGGTCTATTCTGTCGTGTGCATACATGCCTATAATCATCTATATAATAATTGAGAGCCAATAACTTTCTATAACGGCACGACACACGGCCGCGAAATTTTGCAAGCATATCGTGTCGTAGGCCTACGTGAGGACATGGGTTATAGTGAAATGTCGCTGAAGGGTCGTCCGTTTGAGAAAATTGCACTTTTTGCAAAAAAGCGTTTCCACCGTTGCAGCGAGGCCAGCGATGGTCGGATGGTTGGATGGAAAGAGTCTTCTCATTGGCTGCTGTGAGGGCCGGATATTTGAACGGTCACCGCCTTCAACAGCCTTAGCCGGTACGTACGACAACCAAAATGGTGGTCATAGGTACCGGCTAAGGCCGTTCATGTCCGTGCGACGACGGCGAACGCCCGAGGCGCCCACCTAACTGCCCGGGCTAACTGCCCGACCTCGGCCGAAGCCTCACGGGTCGACAGTCCGGCCAAGCAGCTCCTCAAGCTAGCATTATCACGGAATGCCGCTTGGCAAGTTTTTGTCATAGCATACAGCAACCTCTAATATATATACATCTTTATTCACCATCAAAGGT
>Ga0209367_1004414_pt1 | contig 19385 bp, 9 predicted proteins | sample WorMetLIZISLAND2_FD_187412 | JGI IMG/M metagenome (GOLD analysis project Ga0209367, IMG submission 187412) | Marine gutless worms symbiont microbial communities from Max Planck institute for Marine Microbiology, Germany - Olavius geniculatus... ...
AAAGTAAATCAACCGCTTGATTACGAATTTTGCAGCGTCTGCGAGCAAACAGACGTGGAGCGCTGTTTAAAGTGCATCTAGCGTACACGTAGGCCTATACTGACGATGGGGCTAATCTCTTATAGTCTCAATACGTGGCAGAAGTTTTATGCTGTAGGCCTATGTAGACCCACTTTCAACATGCACTTTCCAAAGCAGAGGTCTCGTGATGGAAAGTTTACGTGCACTCGACAGTGCATGGTCATAGCAGAGAACTAACTTGTTGCTAAACCGTTGTAGTGATGGCTGGATATTTTCAGCCCAATTTAGAATCAAGCCATGACAAATGTTTAGTATAAATATAGGGCTTAACTCCTGAAAAATAACAGATATTACTATGGGCGTTCTGTAGGCCGCATTACGCGTTTTGCTCGTCTGTTCTGTCTGTTCTGTCTGTTGTACTTCTAACTCGAAAAGAAGACGCATAGATAACATACATCGCAACGTCGTCAGCAGCGTTCTGCCAACTCAAGGATTGTGCCGTCAGACGGACCTGCAACAGCTATGGAGACAGATGTTTTTTGCTGCTGCAGGTCCTAGGCTGTGGAACAAGCTTCCGGCTCATCTGAGACAAACCGACATTCACTTTGAACAGTTTAAACGACTGATGAAGACATTTCTGTTTAGTTGTTGAGAGCGCAGCGCTTTGTGGCTGATTGCCAAATTTGCGCCTTTTAAGTCTTTAAGTCTTACTTATGTACTTACTTACTTTTCCGGAAAAGAAGTAACCAGTGCGCCAATTTCAGTCAGTTCGAAAGATTGAAATTTAATGACCAATTCACACCCACGAGGGTCACACACACTCGCGTCGTAGGTGTGAAATGGCCATAAAATGTACGCACTGTCTATTTGACCGGCAGCTGGTCAAATAGCCTGTGCTTATGATTCAACGTAAGCGACCGGCCGTCATAAACTTTACGGCAACGAAAACAGACATGTAAGTTTACGTTTGAGCTTATATCTCACACATTCACTGTTAAACTGCAGCACGACTGCGAATTTTGTTCGGAGGTAGAAAGCAGCGCAATACGAAGAGATTTGATCCTGTGAGAGTGTGAGAGTTATGAATAATTTGCTGAAAATAACTGTGTGTCTTTAGGTCTTAACGAAAGCACAGAAAGAGCTCGTGCATTTCGGCTCGTCTGGCATCAGCGTTCTAGGTTTATTCCATTTTTATATTTTTAAGCCTATTTTATGTTTTGTTGTGTATTTTATGTAACATTTTGTCGTGTTTTTCACTAATCGTTTTGTAGTTTAATGCTTGAGCGTTATCGTCAGATTTGAACACGCCTAATTGCCTAACTTTTGGCAATTCTGTCTCCTGCGACTTTAAATGAATTTGCCATTATTTATGCCTGCCAGTAAACGCTAAGCCTGTGACTTAAAAGTACCAGAATAAGGCATGTCTAACTGGATTTTTCTTGATGTATAGATTAAGTAAATAGATAAATGAGTAAGTAAGTAAGTAAGGACATCAATCAATTATTCCAAGTAACAAACAACTAACAAATGGACTGTATTGTATATTTATCTTCTATACAAGAATGACTGAGTTAAGTGACAAATTTTCTCAACGAAGCCCAGATGTAGAAAGAGCCGAGTTTGAACTCACTGGTGTAATGTTGTTGTTTGCTTGTTTTTTTCACAGAGATGAGTCACAGGGGCAGTGATTTCACACGCATTATGGACGCCGCTGAAACGAGTCTTCGACAATTACTGTAAGCGTAAGCTGATTTTCATCACTGCGATTGATTAAGGCTGGGCTGTTGGCTACTTTATGCTGTGCAAGTGTTGGGAGTTTCGGTTTTCTGCTGTCAAAACATTATTCATTTTAAGCGTAAGGTGTACGTAAACTGCTGTAATTCACGACCAGTGATTTTGAAAGCAAGTCCTAATCTTTTGTATTTTTTTTACTTTTTGACGATTCCTGTAGGCTTTTGTCAGAGCACTTTCAGTGCTCGCTATCCAGTTTAATACGTTGCTATTTACGCGGCAAATATTGTTTTTTTTAATGGAGATGTGGATAGAAATGATATGCTCAGAACTGATGCTATCGAGTGGGTGCTGATGACCCTTTGACTACTTTTTATTCCCCAGTACTTTAGCAATCATTGAACTGTTGTCACTGACAACCAGTACGGTCGGCTATTCTAGCGACAGCTGGGCTTTTTGTTTTTTGTGTGCTATAGGTCGATCCCGGAAGAATACCGCGTACTGTTCCTGCAAGGCGGCGGCGTGGGTCTGTTCTCCGCTATCCCGATGAACTTCATCGGACGAAGACCTCAGCGTGCTGCCGACTACATCATCGCCGGCAGCTGGTCGCGCTCAGCCGCACAGGAGGCAGAAAAATATGCCGACAAGATACATCGTATCACTCCGCCACCCGGCAACGCGCATCATTGTACGTTTTTAGCTACTTTGTGTATTAGTTGCTTGGTGTGGCTCGGCGGTGTAACGGTAACGGGTCAAACTGGTGACCGAAACGTCCCCGGATCGACTCCGACCCGGGGCACTGTCACGTAACGACTCTGGTCAAGTTGTTCACACACATGTGCCTCTGTCACCAAGCAGTATAATTTGGTACCGGTCAAAGGGCGGTGACACTCTCTGGCTGGGAAGGTAGCCATGGGCCTGGTGGAAAGTAATGTCAGCCTACCACCGGGTTTATGACTACGTCACCTGCGGTCTGACTGCCTAGAGACCGGGATCAGCTCCGATCCCTAAGCTCGTTTTTGAGTATGGTACACCTTTACCTTTACTGCACTGTTGGAGTGAATAAGTAAGTACGCAGTAAGAGCTTATACCACTCCAGACAGTGCAGGACTGGAGGCAGAGAAATACGCCGACAAAATTCACCCCATTACACCACCGCCTGGCAACGCTCACCACTGTACGCATATTATTACTGTCCGCGGTAGCGACGACAGTAGGCCCTTTTTTCAGCTGAGTTTTTGTTTGTTTGTTTCTGTCTCTGTTAACACTTTTAACTCATAAACCGCTTCACTAAGCTCGATGAAATTTTGCAGGAACATGTATCTCGACAACCGCAAAAGCCCTGTTGAATTTCAAGGGCATATGTCAAAGGTCAAGGTCACAGGACCAGATTTTTGCGATACTTTATCATTACGTGATAGGACCATGCTGCAAATACGCCGACAAAATACACCGCATCACACTGCGCCTGGCAATGCACACCACTCTATGTAGGTCTACGCATTCGTCGCTGTTAATAGAGCATTTCAACTCAGCCTGGCCATCCCTCCCTGGGTAGGCGCGATGAGTACCAGTGAAAACTGACAGAGGTTAACGTTTACACCGCGCGATGCACTAGCCCCGCATCCATGATCTGGCAGTGTAAGCTGGTGTCTGGCTGACGGCTAATAAGGAAACGGAGATCAGCGCCGTTCTGTGATCTTTAATCTTTAATATTTATGGTTCGGGAAGAACTTTTTTGCTTTGCTTTACAGTAGAGCTGCTAACGACTAAAGATTTTTGCATCTACACTGTTTTAAATTAGCGATTGATTAATCATTAATTCCGACTAAAAACTAACTCGTGATAATTGTTTAAGAATGCCGTGTTTTCGTTTAGAATCGCCAGCTAACAGCTATCACAGTTCACGAATGCACTAAGACCCAATCAGCTGAGGTTTTCATCCAGTCATGTGAACGCACCAAAAGCCTATAAAATCACAATGTTCACATTTTCTGGATAAAGTCATAGTCATGCAAGATGGTGTAATGCAGCTTATGTAGGAAGAAAAAGCCCTATGACGCAGAGAGGCTTAGATCCGTGTGAAATGGTTCCGGTTCTTAGTCCGTATTTATTTGTTTGTTATTAGTTGTTTATTCAACTCACACTCAAAGTCGAAAATTGTAGGCCTACAGGATTGAATAATTAAAATTAAATTAGCGTATAATAGGGTGTATACGATTTTTGTAGCCCAGTAATTGTATAACGTTTAATAACGTTGTTGTATATACGTGTAGTGATGATAATAGGCCTACTACTAAAAGCTTATAATATAGGCCAAATTTTGTCTTATGTTCAGCGATAGCTGATCAGTCAAAATGGAACTTAAACCCTGAAGCTTCGTACGTCTATTACTGCGACAACGAGACCATTGACGGTTAGTATGTCTGTATATGATTTAGTTTTATTGTCTTATTTCATGATAATAAAATTCATCCAGTTAACTGACATAATATTGGTTCGTGGTCATTCGAAAGGTGTCGTTTAACAGAGGGTTTACGAGAGGCGATCGTCAGTGGCGTAGCCAGAAATTCAATTGATTTCTGCAGCATGTGTAAATAATGATGTTTTTAGTGTCATGTAACCGTGACGTAATAGAAATTCAATTGGGGAGCCTCATTTCCCTTTTCTTCCCTCTTTCTCCCCTTTTGTTCCTTCTCCTTTTCTCCCTATTTTACTTTTTTCTTTTTGCTGTCCTCCCTCTCTTTCCCTTCCTTTTATTCCCTTAGAAGTAGAACCTTCTAAAATTCAGCCAGGGGGTCTGGGAAAGTAGGAGAGCGCTGTAAGCTTCCCAGCGGGGTCCGGAGCCCCAGCCGAAATCGAATTTGGTGCATTTCAGCTTTAAAAGATGAGATCTGGCGGCAACAATTTTAATTATTTTTCTGAAAAAAACTGACCAAATTGGCAGATTTCGTGCAGTTTAAACGTATGTCTGGAGGATTGAGGGGACCTGGCCCCCTGGGCCCCTCTTGTCTACGCTATTGGCGATCGTCGCTTAAGTGTGACGAAACTTTTCAACAAATCTCTTACTTTCAAGCTATCATAGTCCTAAATAATATTGAAAAGAAATGTGATAAAAAGTAGTTTTAACAACTCGTATTTTTATTCTGTTGTATAAAAAATTTAAGCAAATTATAATTGCTAAAAACCAGGTAGGCCTAACATTTCGAAAAAAAACTTTCGTAGTTCGGTTTTAGTTTGAACTTTGAAGCTGAGCTAGCCTTGACTGCAGTATGAAATTTGTTACAGTTGATTAGTGAGTGTACAATTTCATAGGCGTATTCTGAACGTCATTTGGTGATGGTACAGGTGTTGAATTTCCGTTCATACCGGAGACGAATGGCGTGCCTCTGGTGTGTGATATGTCGTCCAACTTTCTATCTCGCCCGTTTGACATCACCAAGGTATTCCGTCACTTACGTATAGCTTTTAACACGGCCTACAGTTACAGTAATGCACTACAGTAGGCACCTTCTAACGGCGTCGGTTATCTACGTGACTGCGCGCACTTTCGCGTCAATGAGCTCGTTTTGCTTGATCGTTGGTCAGTTCGTCAAAAACTAAACCGTGTCAGTTCAGTTCAGTTACGTCGTTCTATACGAGTTTTAAAGATGTTTTATACCCCGTTTACACGATCAAGCAAACATCAAGCAAACATCGAGCAAACGTCTAGCAAACGTCAAGCAAACGTCAGGCAAATATTAAGCAATTAGAGCACATGTCGTGCACGTGTATTTTTGATTACATTTACTTGATGGTTGCTTGATGATTGCTTGATCGTGTAAACGGGGTATTGCTGGTATACAGTTTGGAGCGGTGTTTGCCGGAGCTCAGAAGAACGTGGGTTGCGCCGGAGTGACTGTTGTCATCGTGCGAGCTGATATGTTGGACTATTCGTTGCCGCTGACGCCGTCCGTGTGGAACTTCGCTAAGCAATCGGCCAACAAGTCGCGCGTCAACACTCCTCCAACGTTCGCGTACGTACGACCTCGCTGTGCTGCATGCTCGTCAAGCATAGGCTTTTGGTGATCTTTACTTTACCGGTAACGGTAAACAATAAACGAAACAAAGAAAAAACACAACAGGAACACAGAAAAAAGATGAAATACATATCCTAAGCGTACGTAGTACGTGGCCCATGACGGTGACAATAGATAAGAAAACTTAACTGTACAGTTTTAAACGGGAACAATGCGCAACAATTATGTAGCATATTACTTTTCAAAAAGCGTTATCATATTTTTGTTTACAGCATATTGAGGCATAATTGTATTGCTACGGGAACGGGACATAATGGAGGGCAGGATTTTGAGTGAAACAGCAAGAGAACTTTTTCCATCAAGGTCAAGACCAAAACGTTGAACTTGCGATCGCGAGGTCCTCGGTTCGACTCCCGGTCGGTCGGGTCGCTATCACGTGCTTACTACTTGGATTGGTGACTGTCTGTGGACAGGTAAACCATCTGATGTAACCAACATAAGGTCAACTCAGCCTTTTATCTATTCTGGTTAGGTAAATCGACTACCGGCCTGACTGCAGCCTGAAGTTAAGGCGGGGCGCGTTCACCTGTGTCAGGTAACACTGTGTAATTTCATATGGCAGGCGACGCTTCGTTGGTGTGAGATAAGTTTCCCTTGAAGAGCTATACCATTAACTCTTTAACTGTGTATGTGGTCTGCAAAGTTAACGTATATGTTGTGATGTGGTTTAAGAAATGTATAATGCCATGTGTAGGTCCATATGTGTGTTGCTAGGGTCTATATGTTGGGTCTGACGCTGGAATGGATTCAAGCTCGTGGTGGGGTCGAAGCTATGGACCTGTCCAACAAGACAAAGTGTGGGCTTATCTATGACGTTGTCGACCAATCCAACGGATTCTACTAGTACGTCTATACACACTGACTTCGTGCTGTTTCATTTGTTTAAGCCCAAATTTCATTACTCCGACTTTCAACGAAACTTCCCGGAAAAAAATTTCGGTAAAAATCGTGGAGTGGGACACAAGTCATGCAGGTCGCGAACGCAAACGGTAAGGATAACTCATGAACCACTGCACTTAGCTTAATGAAATTTTGCACAAACATGTACATTAACAGCCGAAAAAACCGTATTGAATTGTAAGGTTATAGGCCAAAGGTCAAAATCACAAGACCGGATTTTTCGATATGTTTCCATTGCGATATAGCACCAATCTGCTATTAGCTGCTGTTAGGCCGATAGCTATTGGCCGTCGCTAACGTTATTGCTGTATTAATTACAGCATGCCACGACGGCTACAGCGGACAAATTTAGCCTTAGTTTGTGGCTGTTGTAGTTGTCCGGTGGACGCGTCGTGTCGTAGTTGCATGAACATATCAATTCGTATCGGCGGCGCTGAAGGCAACGAGGCATTGGAGCAGAAGTTTGTGACAGAAGCAGCACAACAGGGAATGATTCACCTCAATGGACACAGGTAGCCTAAGTTCCGAACGCCCAACTAAACTTCACTGGTTAGGCGAAACTGTTCTTGCATAGCAAACTAGTCCGCCTATTTCTAAACACTTCTGTGTAGCGTAGTCTTTCTTTTGTGCATCGTTTATCACACTGGTGAATCTTGCTTAAACCGTTCGACGGATCTGCGTCATTCTATACGGCAGGAGGTGCTCCATAGCTTTGGGATAGGTTCACGTAAAAAGCTGTAGGCCTGGTCAGCTTGTAGCTTGTTGTCTAGTTGGCTACATCTAGTATGCAAAAAGCTAAGCTGTGTGATCGCATATGGCAGATGACGCTCCGTAGCTCTCAGATGAGTGTGATGTGCTGTGTCAGGTAAGACTGTGTGATCGCACATATGTCAGGTGACGCTCGGTACTGAGACGTGCTGTGTGTACAGGTCGGTGGGTGGGCTGAGAGTGTCTCTGTACAACGCGGTGACTCTGGACGACACCAAGCAACTGGCGAGGTTTATGCAGGATTTCCAACTCAACAACAGCAATTAGCAGACTAACACTAACACAAGCAGAGAGACAGACAGACAGACAGACAAACGGACGGACGAACAGACACTCAAACGGACAGATAGACGGACGCTAAGAGGGACCAACATACAGACACGAGGACAAACGGACGCTGACATACACAAACGTGACTTAAAACTATACGGGCACTTAAAACGAGCGGCATACAAATAAAGAGGTTTGGGCGGCCTGCCACGCTTTGTTAGCGCCGACAAAGATTGTTCACGAAAATGGATACTGCAAGGGGAGTCAGTCGCACTTTATGGCTAGAACGCACACACCAAAATGCACCGAATGGCGTATGAAGTTGGAAGAAATCGGTGTTAATATTGTATTTTCGGAACTATTTCGGCGGGGCTCTGATTAGTCATAAAAAGTAGGAAGGAAAAAAACTAAAAAAAGATAAAGAAAATAAAAGGAAGAAATGAGAAAGGGGAGCTTAACGGGTAGATTTTGTCTCTTTTGACGACATCCTGAACAGGCCACTGGTTACAGCTGTACATAACATGCGGGTCCAAACGCTGACGGGAAACTCGCAATTTGTTAATTTTTTGTATTCTTTAATTTTTACCGAGGTTAATTAGCAACGACGATAAAATTAATTAACTTTGTCGAAAACGGTTTAGAATTCATGAAATCAGTGACATTGTCACATTATTCCTGTAATTAATTGCACGAAAACAGGTCGACAACAACGTCTGAAAAGAAAACTTTGCCATTTCGCAATGTAAATGTGAGCACAGTTTAATTTTATTTTTAACGGGTGAACTTTTTGTGATGTGTGACTAAAATCATCATTTTGGTTATTAAGCTTATACAATTAGGCTTATCGTAGTGCTGTGCGGATATCAAATATTTCTGTTTTCTTGTCGATTCGTAATTAATTGCAAAAACATGTTTTTACTATTTTGAACTTCGAGTAACAAATTGCTGATTTTTTTTACATCTTATGTTAATTGGAATGATTACAAAGTCCATTATCAAAAAACACATCATATCGATTACATCGTGTTATGTATTTGTTTCTTGTGTATAAACAAGTATGTGTATTACGAACTTTATTTATAAAGATAGAATCTATGCTTTTCGTCCTTAGTAACGTTTTTATATTGGAAGCATTTTGTTGATCGAGATTCTTTTTTCGCAACGAAATGACTGCAGATTTCAAACTACATTTTTAAGGCTGTGGTTATATAAGAAATAAAAATCTAACGCAAATCTTGTGATTATTTTCTAGTTGTACGTCTGCTATACAAAAATGTTGCAAAAATGTTTTTTTTATATTATACGTAGGTCTAACGAGTAACCACGGCTTATGTTTAATATTTGTGCGTGTTTGTTAAAATTTTAGCATGATTTCTGCAGCATGTGTAAATAATGATGTTTTTAGTGTCATGTAACCGTGACGTAATAGAAATACTGCCGTTATTGCAGCGTTTGACCGACTATTGTATAGTTTGAATGATTGATAATGCTATTAAATAAATACTAACTTTATTTATAAATGTTTCTAATTATTTAGAGCTGTGTCATTCTTTTGAAAAGCAAGATCGTTCGTTTTTATCTCAGTTATATGTTCCCCTTGCTCAAATTTTGTATGCGTAGACACAAGGATAATTAATCGTGTAATAAGTTTTCCTGTACGGCCTACGATTTAGCCACAATACATGCGTTACCGACAAACGACGACAGACAGACAGACGACACATTGTACCAAAGACTCGACAATAACTGTAGGAACCTGGCCCGCTGGTTACCAGTATGTGGGAGCGAGGGAAGTCGGCGATAGATTGAGGTCACGTGACCAACAGGTGCGTGCAAAAGATGAGATGAGCGCATAGTTTTCGGCACTGAAGAATCCCTGAGCTATCTATATCGCGTGCGAGACGCGCGCGTCATCAGTGAATTCAACAAGTGCCAAACACTGTGCTGACTCGATGTTGCATAGTCGCTATGTTGGCCATTCAATTTCAATCAACCAGCTGATCCTTTGAATCAATCAATAATTGCTCAACAAACTACACATCAGCCAATGGAAGTTTGCAGCTAAGACGTGCCAGTCGCGAGTGCCTTATAACAGGCACTCACGAGAGTCAGCCTAACTAAAACTAACAAGAAAACAATTTACGCAAGCCAGGCCCGTCGAGAGGGTAAGCTACCCCGGGCCCCGCGACTTTTTGGGGCCCTGCCGTCACTCAGAAATATAAAATACACCAGAATGCGTTATTTTGAAAAGAAAAATTCAAAAATTTTCCCAGAGGGTCCCGCGAAAACGCTTGGGGCTTCGCGAGAATGTTTCGGTTTTTGTTTTCCCGCGGGGCCCCGCTGTGGCTCTTGACGGGCCTGACATACGTGTAATAAGAACATCTACACATTTAAGAAGAACATCAGTCTACAGGCCAGTATCATCAAAACACAACTACACTGACGTAGTCTGCGTCTACTTAGTCCAGTTAGTCCAAGACCAAAAATGAGCTTCACAACTCAAAAGACAAGAACGTGCATAGAATTCCGTATTTGCAATTTGAGGATGTGGCGAAAAAACAACTCGAATTCACTGCCGGATTTGAGTACTATATTATTAGGCCTATACAAACAGTGACTGGCGTCAAGATTGTCACTGAAAATTTTTGACCCGAAGTTCGCAAAATGTTTCCCGAGATCGAAGGTCGAGGTCAACATTTTACAAACTAAAAAATAAAATTTTAAATGATGATCGACACGCCAGTCACTGTTTGTTTTTTATACCTCAAAATCAAACAATTCCGCAAGTCAACAAGTAGGCATTTACAAAAAAAGCTGTGACGACTTCAATGTTGCTCGGTCAACAGTGCGCGGGCAACATTGTGTATTTATTAACGTCGCGTGACGCGGTTTCGACCAATCGCGTGCAGGTATTTTGCGTTAAGGTATAACAATGCACATTTATGCCTTCTTTTTTTCTAGCTACGTAACTACGCACAGTGAGCAAAAAATCACTGACAAACAGTATGTGAAAAGAATGTAATAAAGGTTCAGAAATCGGTAAAGTTAATCTGCGAGGTGCCAAATGTCTAAGGATTGAAAGACCTCAGACAGAGAAAACATGTTTTGCTTAATTTGGCGCGCAGACAGTCCAATATTCTCAAAACACACTACATTGGCTAATGTCAGCTACGACACTTTAATAGGCAAAAATCTCTTAATTAGTTCTAGCCGTACAAATAAGTAGGCCTAAGTCTCACAATTGAAACATAACAAACAAATGTGATCATAAAGTTTTCACTTTGACCCCAAAAACCATGTGTCCAAAAAGCAAAAAAATATGTAGTATTCAAACATAACTTGTGGTTAATTCAACTTTTAAACCCATTATTACAAGAAATCTGAGCTAATGCTCATGAGACGCGCGAGAGCCCCATAACAGTGCCTGTTCGCAGGTAATCTTGGTCTATCTCTATCCATTTCGTCACAATTCACTCTTTTGCAGCCAAAAATCGCCAAAAATTACTAAAACCCTTAGTTTTAGGGTTTGAGGTCATTCAAGGTCATCGATGTTGACATTCCTAAAAAGGTCGTCGCCAGTGCTTGTTAAGTTGTGCACCGAAATGTTGTCATAAGTTTGTATTTCGACCGGAAGTAATCGAGTTTCAAAATTATTTTATTCACTAGTATATTTTGCGAAAAAATCGCAATAAAGCAATATTATGAAACATTAAAAACATATTAAACTTGTCGCTAGAATACCTCGTAAAGTGCAAATGTTAGAAATGTAGCCACCGTCACCATCGCCTCCATTAGCCTACATGGTAAATAGATACTGTCTTTAGTCAGCGCTGTTTTCGCTAACTTTATGTGCACAAAAATAAAACTAAAAGCATCTTAAACAGTCCGAGTTGCTGTTCATAGCATCAACACATTTGCTGTGCGAAATGCGCGTTCTTACCAGAACAAAAATCAAGCGTGGGCCTACACAATAGTTTTATTTAATTTAGTATCGAGCCTTTATCCTTCACTTACTGGCACATTAAACCTACCTCCATAATTATTTACCCCCTTCTCAGTTTTCTTATTATCATTAACAATATATGCCTACCACGGGGAGAAGACGGGTATTCGTCATTGTACAGGGTGGCCCAAAAAAGTAACCTATTGCATTTTTTCCATATCTTTGCTAAATATTGACCAATTTTCACATATTTTACCAGTTGTTTCTGTAAAAAAATTTATTACTCAGTGGGATACACATCAAACTTGTTATGTTGCTACACTACCTTGTAAAACATAAATATCAAAAACTAGCAATATTTACAGATAGGCAGCATGTATAACGGTAATTTTCAAAGTATTTAAGTAAAATGTTAAATATGAATTAAAGTAAGTGCCAAAAATGTTTACATATATAGCTACAAAGTAAATTTTCATCTTTTACCAAAATAATGCACAACTTTAGGGCCGCACGATCGAAATACAATATTCATGCAGTTAACTTAGCAAAATTGCAGCCGGTTCAAATTATTTGAAAAAATGTTCAATATGTTTTCCATTGTTTTTTTATATTTACTATAACTTATATTCAACATTTCAGTTAAATAGTTGGGAAAATTTACTATTAGACCCATTGCCGATCTGTAGAAATTGTTGGTTTTGGGATATTTATGTTTTACAAGGTAAAGTAACGACACAATAAGTGTGTTGTGCATGCCACTAAGTAGCAAATTTCTTACAGAGTCCACTCGTAAAAATTGTGAAAATTGGTCAATATTTAGTGAAGTGCAATAGCTTACTTTTTTGGGCCACTTTGTAAAATAGCACGAGCTCTAGCCTGGAACCCTCACGCTAACATGATACTTTGCTGTCGACTATTTTGGTGGTCGACTAGTCGCCCATTATTTGGTCGACTAGTCAACTAGGTTCGTAGTCGACGGCGGCACTACAGAGTGCGGCATAAAAAGTATCCCCTAAAGTTGTTTGTTATTTTCTGAGCAAACACTTGAAATTTTATCATTAAATTTCACACACTTGTTACGTGTTTGCGCCTCATGCAAACACATTATTATTCGAACAACATAACAGACAATTTGGCAGTGACTTCGAGAACTTGACATGTTCATCGCCGGCCTTCACACATGCATTTATTGTCTTAGTAAAGTTTTTAACAACCTTGTTCATAGCAAGTTGTCCCAAATCACTCGCAGTGCTTGCTTGAGCTTAGCGACGGACTTCAGTTTTAGTGAGAAATTGTCAATGAGTAAAATAGCAAATTAAAATCAAAGTCTTGTCAGACTTTTCCGTGAAGTTTACGACACTTTGACGTCACGAGCAACAAGATGCACGCAGTTTTTTTTCGATTCGCATAATTCGTCACAGCACTAAAGTGTTACACGTGCAAAATCACGACGTCATCTTACCAGAAATTCCGTAACTTAGCAAAAAAACAAAAAAAAATATTAAATGTCGCTTAGTCCATACATGCAGGTACAAACAGTGAGTGTATAAAATTTGGCGCTATAATTTTAAGCGGTTGCTCGGGAAATGGCAGACAACAACTCTAGGGGATACTTTTTTGCCGCACCTTGTAATCTGATCGAAACGCGAGCCACTTAACCCACTGCATGTCAGTCACAATTAGTGACTTAACGCGAAAAGCTAATCCTAATCCGAATCTCCGCACATGTATTGCAAGTAAAAGATCAAATAAATAATGGATGTAAGTTAATTAAAACTTTAAATAAGTTTTTAAACGCTGAATAGAAACGTGACCCTTTCTGCCTTATTCACTAAATCCGACTATAATTGCTTTACAATATTCATGATTCATGAAATCTTTGTCAATGTCATATCCTACACAAATAAGTAAACCTGAATAAAAAAATCCGTCATTATGTTTTGATATTGTTTATCATCCATTATTGTATTTTTGAGGTTTTCCGCTATTTTGTATAAAATTATTCAAAGTCAGCATCATTTGATCGTTGACCATCCAACGTCTGCTAAAAAATTATGATGTAAAAAAATTCAGCTGTAAATAAATTCAGCTAAAAAATAAAAAAAATTCAATAACGCATTGTTTTGAAAAAATTAATTAAACCTTTTCGGGCGTTTATCACAACTATGCGCAAAATGCGGCAGATCTTTCACTGCTTACCTTAAGTTAAGCCAACAATATTCTATTTCTCTATGTAAAATAAGACAACTGAAAGACGAGCATGTTTCTCCACCGTGTAAGTACATGAAAGACATGCTGCTTCCTATACTGTACGACGAAGACCACGAACTGCAGTGCTATAGTAGCCTACAGTGAAATCTGGCAGAAGGCGTAGGCCTATGCTCATCAATGTTTCATACAGTCACCAAGGTAACGCTGGCAAGCTCGATCACTGAAGCGTGACCAACCACTGATTAGAAGTCTGTCAGCTGCTCGCTAGTTGGCTGATTAAGTTTAATGAGTTATACATACTGCCGATAGATGGCGGTCAGTCACGAACGTTGTAAACTCATTAAATTTTAAATTATACAGCCTTGCGGGGGTGGGAGCTGTCTGCCCGGCCCAACATGTGGGAACAAGGTCATAGTCATAGTAGCAAAATTAATTTAAGCCCACTAAACTATACACAAAACAAATATGGGATCAAGCAGTAAAACAAGGGAAACAACCACACGGAATAAATTACAATCACATTTGCCGTGATAAATCTAGAACTATGAAAAACATATAAAATCAGCAAAAACTATTAGATCTATCATCGTGTATTTACTACAGTCTGAAATCAAGACGCATACCACATTCGCTCAACTGTTATGTTGCGTTTCAACCGATGCAGGCTTAAAGAGCCCCACAATTTTTTATTCGCATCATGCATGGCTTTTCAGTTCAGTTCCGTTTAGTTTCGTCGCTCTGAACGCGCCTTAAGACGCCCTTCTTTTACATTTACATTACAGAACGACGAGCCGGTTTTTGCTCTTATCAATTTCGATACTTTTAAAACGCGGTACGCCATATGCAGTACTCCCTGTTCTAAAATGGGGAAGCGCCTTCCGTCAAAAGCGTGACACGTGCACAATTAATTTACTATGCCCGTACAACGAGGATAGTGGCTGATTTCGTGTTAGATTTACTGTTTGCGTAGGGGGCCTTTCCACGCACCCTCCGCCCAGAGTACGTTGGCAGCAGCTTGCCTTTACAAGACAGTACCGTACGCAGCATGTTTGACGCATGCTCGCGATGATGCATAGCCTAATCATTCGTCGACATGGTTGAAACGCTGCCAAATTGACCGAGACGACTGATGAGGTTAGCCTACAGTAGAGCTAATTATTATTATATCGCAGGCGCCTTCGCGGTGCATAAGCTTACTGATCCACGCACCAGATTATGGACTGGACTTGTTCTGACAGGAATTTTCGGAGATTTGCTACGAAGACTTCCAGCAGTACCAGATATTCATCATCAATGACCCACGCTGATTAAGCGGCGTACGCGTTGTAAGTGCGATGGTCACGTACGGAAAAGGGAAGGGGGATGGAGGGGGTGGAAATCGAAACATAGAATTTTAACTTTAAAACAGTTGGGTGATTTGGGAAGTGTTCTGTGAGGTTCGGGGTCGTGCGATTGCTGTATTTCATTTGAAACTGTTTCATTTTTATGCCTTATCTTGTATGTGCGTGTGAGATGTGCATTAAACTATTTCTTACTTACTTACTTACTCGCATATTTACAAAAGTACATCATTTAACGTACAAATCAACGAATGTATTCGACACAAAGTGCGTATGACGCACTGTACGCTTTAATGCAAAAAAACGAGCAAAAATCAACATTTTCTGTAGGCATAAGTTTCGATAACATGTACAGTAAAAAGTATTTACAACAACAGGTAATTAATACATAAAGATTGGCAGCATCTGTAATAAATAAAGTTTTAAAAAACGAAATAAACCACAAGACACAATTGACAATTCTCAAAGTAATGTAAACTTAATTATTTCTTCAGTCTACAAAGTTCTACGGCTCAAACGCCGTTTGTAGCCCTTCATTAAACCAAGATTCTTAGAGATTAAAAATTTTGCAGTCGGTTGTCAGTTTACTTTTTAGAAAAAAAGTAATTGCACTTGACTCTTAACTGACGTTATATTAAAAACAAGAAGCCTAACTGTCGCTATAAAAGCGCGCTACAGCCTATGTACAGTTCCTGTTGCAGTTCTGGTCTTCAAGGTCATCCAAGGTCGATTATTTTCGTCTCATCTGAAAGGACGTATGTCACTTTCTATTAATGATGATTAGCTACCTTCGCTCTATTTCTCGCTGTTTCTGAGATATGGCCGGTTTTCCCTTCAAAAAACGTACGTTTTTTCCAGCCATTCTCCATTCAACTGCAAATTTGAAATGTTTCTTTTGCACTCCATTGCTAAAATTTTGCACGGAACGAGCCTCAGCACAGCGATATTTATTTGTGTAAAAAATTGCTCTAAGACCTACACGCTACCCAGAGTACATCCGTTACAGATGACGGACGACAATCGTGCATAGACGCCTACAGCATAGCTGTAGCGAGTCGAAAATGGACCAAAATAAAGATAGTCCTATTTCTCCTCGACCGACGAAACGTAAACTCACGTACGGTAGGCCTATACATCGCTATCAATATCATTAATTTTCATCGTCATCAGCAGCAGCAGCAACAGAATAGTAACGCGCCATGGCGCCACAGTCACGGGTGTTGGCCTAGCTGCCTACAAGCTTAACATCTGTTGCTGGATTTCGTTGTCAAATCAATAGTTCATCACCGTTATTATCCTGAGCAGGGGTGGGGGGTGGCTGTCTGCCCATTGAGTACCTCCCTAACTTCCCCCTAGTTCTCCCTATTTGCTGCACGCAACAATCTTCGGTGTGCGTGACAGACGTTGGACCAAATTGTGTGCGTGTCTTGTCTGCTTAGTGGCGTAGACAAGAGGAGGGGGCAGAGGGCCCAGCCCCCCAATCTTCCAAACAAAACATAAGCATACGCTTAAACTGCACCAAATTTGACAATTTGGTCAGTTTATTTTCGGGAAAATAATTAAAATTGCTGCCACCAGATCTCATCGTTTCAAGCTAAAATGCACCAAATTCGATTTCGGTTAGGGCTCCGCCCTAAACCCCGCTGGACAGCTCACAGCGCTCGCCCAAATCTTCTAGTTGGATTTTAGGGGGTCCTACTTTTAAGGAAAAGGAGGGGAGAAAAGAGGGGATAACAGGGAAGAGAGGGAAAAAATAAAAGAAGGAGGGAAAAGAAACGAGAGAGGCAAAAGGGAAAAGGAAAGAGAAGAGGTAGGGAGACGATCCCCCCAATTGAAATTTCTGGCTACGCCACTGTGTCTGCCCGTACTCGTGACAAACAATTCTTGAGTTCACATTTAATAAGAACTTATCTTCCCTCCTCTTCCCGTCCACTTACCGGCGCTGTCTATAGAGACAACAATTATGCACTTTATTACGATTTGTTGAATAAAAAACAGCTGTACGACGCACGTGCATGAAAAAACACATAGAACCGGTACACGCGACGCAAGTAAATTACTATTGATACGTTCTTTTTTCTAAACTAGAGAATATTCTAAAACATATTTTTTCTTGTTTTAATTGTTAAAAAGTTGCTCTTTTCGATGTTTTCGTTAAATAAATCTACAGCTGATCATGGCAAAACGTCCTGTCTACTCGTAGGCTACAAACTGCGAAGTTCTTCAAAATGTCAGTTAAATATCTACTTCGTTACAAAATGAAATAGAACATTTTTGCTTTACAAAACATTTAACAACATTGGAAGAAAAGGATAAAAAATGCACTGCCTAGAAAATTGTTCTTAATTGTCTTGATATTTTATCGACAGCAAATAAGATGTTTGGTGTTTTTTCTCATTTTACCCTCGAAATATGGCGACGATGATAATCATTAGTAAGCCAATGACAATCATACCTGAGAGCTAGACAGCAGGTACTGTGTGACAGGTGCCTATGATTTCTTAAAGCAAATAAGTTTAAGCGAGACAAATAAACATATAAACAATGCGTTAATTACTAATTAATTAAAAATCAAAAACTCATCTGTTTACGAAGTCCTTTGCTGGACTGCACTTTGTTTTGTACTCCAGCTCTAGTGGATCAAGCAGCAGTTTTTATTATTTAAGCCAATATAAAAATTTTAGATTGATTCATTGATTGATAATTCATTAATTAGTAATTAATTATTATTAAGCGAGTAATAGTCATACCTGAGCGACAGCTAGGCGTCGCGGATGTCTACGGCACGGGTGACCAGAACGTACTGACGCCAGCGGACACGCTTTTATACGCGCATCAACCCAGGTAGGCCTAGGCATGCCCCGACCTTATTGCCATGGCATCATATTGCCAGCTTCAGTAGCCGGGCGGGCGGGACTAACAGGTGTCCGCCCGGACCGCAACAGATGGCGTGGTATCTACCTGCGTGGAGCCAATAACCCACCTGTACGGCGTATCGAATACCGGAACGCGATTGCGTGACGATTTCTGTACCTCATTTCTTCCGTATCCTTGGCCTGGCAGTGTAAACTGCATGGTGTCTGGCTGAAGGCTGGCTAATGAAACGGAGATCAACGCCATTTGGACTGGACGGCTTCGGTCGGAGTAAATATACTTTATGTTCTGTAGATTATTGCACGGCTTTTAATGCTCCGCAGTTGACGATTTACGTACATGGCGGGAAAGTGTGTGGCTGTTGCCAGAGAAGGGGAAATAAACATCGACGTAGATTTAGCCCTAGTAAAATACTACTCGTTCTGATCGTTATATCATGAGCAAACGCGTTTTTAATAAAACCGTAAATGGAAAGCGCAAAAATGTTTTCCCTGTTCGCCCCATGTAGACAGAACTTAACTCTACATGTATACACAAACATTGAACAAGAAGGCCGACCGTACTGCCTCGCACAATTTGTGAGACACTATCACTGTTTCGTGGGGAAAAGAAAACTTTGGGTTGGTGTCTTGGCGTAGCGGGAACGCGTTTCATCCGATCAACGAAGTTACTCTACGCCGAGCCGGATTAGTTCTGCGATGGGTAACTGCCTGCGGGCAGGTAATCCATATCGGTATGTAACCAGCCGCCTAGGTAAACTCAGCCTTCTGTTCCTCCGGGGTAGGTTAATCAAGTACCAGCTTATCTGGCTGGGGTTAAGGCGGGGCGCGTTCACCTGTGTCGGGTGGCAAGTAACACTGTGTGATCCCATACGGCAGGTGACGCTCCGTAGCTCTGAGATGGGCGTCCCATTAAGAGCTATTATATCACCACCTTTAATCTTTAACCTTTCAAAGAAAAGTCGGCAAGGGAGGGCATTGATAGATGTCCGTTAATACATAATAACCATCCCGCTGATACAGTTTGCTTGTAATGCGCCTTGCAAATTTTAGGGTTAAAGGTCCGAATATAGCTCTTAATGAGCGAACCAATCTCAGAGCTACGGAGCGTCACTTGTCATATGTGGGATCACACAGTGTTACCTGCCACCCGACAGAGGTGAACGCGCCCCGCCTTAACCCCAGCCAGATAGGCCGGTACTCGATTTACCTACCCCGGAGGGATAAAAGGCTGAGTTGACCTAGGCGG
>Ga0209367_1004415_pt1 | contig 19381 bp, 8 predicted proteins | sample WorMetLIZISLAND2_FD_187412 | JGI IMG/M metagenome (GOLD analysis project Ga0209367, IMG submission 187412) | Marine gutless worms symbiont microbial communities from Max Planck institute for Marine Microbiology, Germany - Olavius geniculatus... ...
TGATACCGCAGCGCACTATGCGGCCATCCATTGCCCGTGCGAACGAACAATTGGACCCGCGGTTTGCAGCAAGCAGACATACCACCGCCCCAATCAGCCACACTAGGCCTTCACCCCATAGCCCAAAAGAAAAAAAAGGGTGCCATTTTTATGAACTACTGTGTACAACACACATACAGCCAAATGTCATTGGAGCAAAGACAATATATATATGTAACTTGCAGATTAATGCACAGTTTGCTAATTACATAAAATAAAGCCAACGAAGTTACACATGCACACAGTCTCATAATTCTACGATGCCGGTCATACACTAACCTATAGATTCCACAGCTTCGATCTTCAACTGAAATAAACTTTCGCCTGTATAACGTACAGCAAGAAATACACAGTTTTGCCATTTGCTGCAAACAGGAAACACAGGCAAGAAATTAAAACAGGGCTGCAGAAAATAACAACTGATTAATTTATTAATCGTGTAAAAATTAATCAATTGAAATTTTTTCAATCAATTGAAATTTGAGTAAAATTTTAGACCGGAAACATCACCGATCTTGCTAATCTGCAAATTTTGGGTCAATTTTAAAGTAAAGCAGACAACAACGATGGGCACTTATTTCACACAGGACGTGATAAGATCTGTATTTGTATAGTGCTAGTTTAACCATCTGCACTTTCAGTTTTGACTACAGTTTGTGTACTGCATCATCATTATTATCATCATAACTTTTGCCAAAGTTTGCGAAATATGCCACTTCCTATTAACCTTGGCCCTATCTCTCACCGTTTCCAAAATATGGCCACTAGAAACTAGAAACTTTCCATTAAAAACTGCAGCCAGACTGCTGCAGATGGAGACGTGGTTACTAATGACGGCAACAAAACAGAAAGTTATACATGTACATAATCACATAATTCCATGATCCCTGTGATACACTAACCTCTAGATTCTATAGCTGGTTTGTCATCATGTGGATGCTTGGTGATATCATTACTATCAGCTTCAATCTTCACCTCAAATGAACTTTCGCCTGTACAATGTACAGCAGTTGACAAACTGAAATCCAAAACTTATTTCATTCTACATGGCTTCTTAGTTACTTACTGTGGTACTGTATGATTCTGGCATGTCTTCTGGTGGCTCAAAGATGCTTTGTTCATTATTTACTGGAATAAAATAACAAAAATTAATATGTTTCAACAAAACCAATTTAATTATGCTAATTATAATAAAAAAGTGCCAACAATGAACAAAGTTACACACGCACATAATGTCATAATTCTATGACGCCTTTCATATACTAACTTATAGATTCTACAGATTCAATCTTCATCTGAAGTGAACTTTCACCTGTAAAACAAACAGCAAAGGAAACAGAGTCGCATCATTCACAGCAAATGGAAAATATGGGAACCAGATGCAGACTACGGGTATTGTAAATTAAAGACAGCAAACGTAATTGGTTTACGAGAATTTATAGGCAACCACAAATACACTGTGAGGCACAAAAAACACACCAAAATTTATGGACTATAACTTGAAGGTGTATTACCGGATTTTAATAATTTTTGGTACTACTATTCTTGATACAACTGGTCATCAAATAATTATTCAAGTTTCCACCTCACCCAACATATGTTTCTGCACTACCTGGGGAAATCAAAACAAATGAAATTGGTGTTGAAATGAACAAAAATGCCAAAAACTATCCATGACATTATTGAAAATAACTTCAAAAAGAATAATGAGATTTCAATAGATTTTGGTGTGAACATTCCTAACACATATGGCCAATAAATGGCCCTTTAAATTCCCAGCTCACCCAATGGCTGTTTCTGCATTACTTGAAAAAAACAGTACAAATGCCACATGAGTTAAAATAAAGAACAAAAACAAGAGCAAAGTTCATTATTCCAGATATATAGCCCCTAAGAGCCCTGTTCACAGACCATTCGACAACGTTTGCAATGTTATGCAGCAGCAAGTATATGGGATGCTGCTTAAGAATATCAGTGAACTCAAAAAGCGACTGGTTAAAGTCTGGAGCAGAACGTTATCAACACTGCTATCAACGAATGGAGAATGCATCTGCATGCCTGTGTTCACACAAATGGTCAATATTTCAAATATTTACTGTCTGTAGCTGCACAACTAGACAACTGGATGTACTGTCAACCAAATTGCTAAAAAGTGGGCAAAATGTGCTATATGTGTGCTATTTGAATCAAATAATGATACTGCTTGAAAAATGTAACATTTTGCTTTTTCCCCAGGTAGTGCAGAAACAGACGTTCAGTGAGGTGAGAACATAAATGGTCATTTGATGACCAGGTGTGTCAGAAATATTCTTACCAAAAATGATTAAAATCTGATAATTTATATTCAAGTTACGATCGATAAATTTTGGTGTGTTTTTTATGCCTCACAGTGTACAATACTGATACTTCCTATATCTTTTTCTTTCAGCAGTTTGTTACGCTCGTCGCCATGGGCATCATATGATGCTGAGAGGTCTGGTTATTTTCATTGTGCTAAGGCTCTAGTATCACCTAATACGAGCACTGATTTCTGATTTTTATCACTGCAAGTGGTCATTTGAAGAGCTTTAGTGCATAGTTATGATGGCCAGTTAAGGTTGACATCTGCCTGCAAGTACAAACAACACAACTAAAGTACTTTGAGTCATATAAAAAACTGAAAAGCATCAAAAAGTTGACAATTTGGTTCTGTGGAAAATGAATCATAGAAACAAATGTTTGGGTTTTGAAAATCTGAGTTTGATTGAATTCAGTTCGGTTTTTGAAAAAAAAAACAAAAAAAACTAAGAACATTTTCGTCAGATTCTGCACACCTCTTTTCAACATGCACAGCTAGTTGTTTATTTTAAAGCTCTGCTGACAGAATAAATTTTTCCTATTACTACACTTGATGTTCGTTCTCAAGCAAAAATTTTGCACTTGCATCATAGAGATCTTTCCTAAGTACAAGCTACCTTTATAGCATGCAAAACATACCAGCAGTTGACTTAATGTTTACACCAGCAAGCTGACTCATCAACCTACAAAACATACATCAATATGGTTCTCTAACTACTAGCCTATCAATAATTAAGCTTCTCATTAGCTATGTGCATGGCCAGCTGACACTGTGTTCAGATAAGTTCAATATGGCATGCAAGCTTGAACACAGTTAACCCAGTTGTTACATTTGCTCTATTGGACCTGTCATGCTTTTGTCAGGAGTTTTCCGCAGCAGACTGAAAACCGAACTTTTTGCCTGGTCTTACAGACATGACTAACAATGTCTCATTGCACTGACTACTATTACGTGACTTCACTGTTTAGACTTATTGTTACGTGTCCTTGTAGTCTTAGGACTTAACGCCACGCCACGCTAAAGTTAATTTGTCCTTCATCATCATCATCATCATCAATCAGAGTGCTTCTGAGATCCAGATTACTTACTGGCTGTTAACAAATGCTGTTTTTGTTTCATTTTAATATTGCTACCATGTGCAGTGTTTCTGCAGTTCATAGTACACTACATACGCATGGGTGACGACAATAATTGAAAGCTTGTGTCAGCAGATGAACATTTATTAATGTGCCTCTTACATTTTTTGCTAGATAACAGAATGACAATTTCTACTATTTTACACCATTTGACTGATGAGCAGGTTTTTCCACAAAAGTGACCAGACATAAGTCACCTGGGTTGACAAAAATCATGGTTTTTAAAATAAAAATCGAAAGCATAGATTTTTTTACTTAAATCAATTTTTTTTTATTTTTATTGGATTTTTATACCATTCTATGCTACCTGTGATAGCCAGTGTGTTACCGTACCTTTACCTGATAGTTTGTGGATGACAGGAACTGGCCATGATTAGAGTTTCTTTTTTTAAAACATTATGTGTTATTTTTTACAGCAGTCTGGCAAAGAACTATTGACAATTTTAACCTGGCGATGGCTAATGTTTGTAAATATTTATGGGGCTGCAATTTGTCAGACTTTTTAAAGAATATAGTAGACAATGATGAAGGCCATAACATTTCTAATACCTTTAAGCATGCTGATTGCTGAAAGTAACTACCAAAACAACATAAGCAATTAACAAGAGTCAATGCCGAGCAATTGGCGATGTTAACTTTAGTAAAGTGTAGCAGGTTAAGCTAACATACCAGCTCAGATATAACCAAATATGTAATCAACAAAATAGATTGAGTTAGCAAGCACTACAGTGCATTAAATACCAATAATAGATTGCAAACTGAAACAAGAAATATTTTACATTGTGACCAATCTAATGTACTCCTCGCACGCATTATTTTCTCCTGCATTCTTTTAACTGCTTTTTAGTTCCTTTTTTAGTTCCTTAGTTGACTTCCTATTGGAGGTCCATAGTGACCATGCATCTGTCTGGAATAGTTATGGAGATATGGTGCCTCAAAGATAATGGGGTCACGAGTTTGACCTTTTGGGGTCACGTGACCATTCGATTCCCGGGGGTCGACTTCCTATCGGTGGTCCATAGTGACCGTGCATCTATCTAGCACTGTTATGGAGATATGGCCGTTTGAATTTCTTCCAGAAAGGCTCTTCCAGGAACAGAGGTCGGTCGTAGGTCAGTCGGTCGATCGGTCGGTCCTCAATATTACACTGATCTTATATACTCCTCTTTGCTACGTTAGGAACGTAGCGCACGAAAAGTGAAAAACATCACATTTACACATACTTTGTATTTTTATATTCAGTGATTTAAATCGTAATTTTTATTGTTGATTTAAATCACTGATTTAAATCAATTGATTTAAATCGCATCAACCCTGTAAGTCACTGTACTGTACCGTTAGTTTGGAAAAATATAACACAAAGCATGGATGTAAACTAGCTTGTTGTCTTATAAGCCGACTCTTATTTTCTCCAAAAACTATTTTCAGTGGATATCATATCCATTAAAAATAGCACCGACCCTACTTAATGTTTTCACGAATTCAAACTGAATAATATTAGACGGTCGCCAAAATCAAAATAAACGTAGTAACAAAATTCTTTAACAACAGAAACGTGACATTAGTAAACTCTGAGTATTGGTTCATCATCGAAAAAAAAGAAAAAAATATACATTATACAAACTTTTCAGTGGGTCTTTGTAGTCTAACCACCGGTGTTGTCTTTAGTTTCCAATCATCCATGACGTTCACTGACAAACAACAGTGAGTACAAAGTGCTCGTATCAACCACAATCTACTTTATATTTCTACACAGTGGGCTCTTTCTGGCAAGCTTATTATGCAGCAAAAACAACGAAATTAAAGGCAATCAAATTAAACTGTCACTAACTGAAGTCAGGAGACGAAAAACAGAGTAAAAAACGACTTCCAGTAAAACTAAAAACGTAACGTTGTACTCTACAGCAAAGTGTATAGAAATATTGTCACCAGCTTTAGAAAATAAGTCTGATGGACATTTTGCTGATAAAGACTTGTGAGATTCTAGCAAATAGGAGTCAGTCATCAGATTCAATGTGCACGTATCATTACAGCTGTCATCAACATGCAAAAGTTCATCATCAGTGGACACTGACGCTGCACTGCGACAATGCTACACAATCGTTCGTCTTGGCAATTTGCGTTCTTTTGTGAGGTATGAAAAAAGATTTGGGAATATGCAAGGAACAGCATCTTCATGTAGTCTTGGTCTTTGTCTGGGAAGAACCACCACATCATTACCAACACGAAACTTGTCCTCACGAATAACGTGCTCAGAATGAAAGTGTAACTCACAGACACGATCCTTCGCTGTTAACTGTCTGTCCGCTCGTGATATTGCACTTGACCATATAGACCATTTGTGATCTGGCACCTTGAATAAGCTCAAGCTGCATTTCGGCTGTGCAGACTTAGTTACGTAACTAGTCTTACAACCTGGTATGAAACAATGACTGTTATGACTGGACATTATGTCAATTTGTTGTTGTTACAAGTTTTACATCCTTTTTTCTATCAAGCACATACAATGACACACAAAGCATGAAACTCGATGCAACAAGCAAACAAGTTCAACACAGTTAGCAAAGTACCCATTCACTTAACACAACATTCATAACACTTTAACAACTTTCGTAACACAATACACTGCATAATGCCACACTCAAAAGTGTATTTATCAAATATGAGGGCCATCCCAAAACTTTCCGGCCTCGACATATAAGACTAGAATATTTTCCACAATCTATGCATCAGTGAAACATGCATTCTTTACTGACTCATACGAGTCTGCTGCAGATATGATGTTATTGTAATTAATGACGTCACAGAGTACTAAACAGAAACGATTTGGAGCGCTAATGCAAAAAGCATAAAATCAGGCTCGCTGTTGCATGACATTTTCCTAGTCTGTAGCTGGATTCGTAAAAATGGGGCCACGGTATCATACAGACTTTGGTAGCAGTACGTAAACGTAACATAAAGTCCTTCCCGAGCCTTAAGGCCCATTGGGCGGCGCTAATCTCCGTTTCCTTAGACCTCAGCCAGACACCAGTTTACACTGCCACCGGTACAGGGCTAGTGCATTGCGTGGCGTGCCTGTTTACGTCACAGCTTTCGCTGGTACTTATTGCGCCTACCCACGGTGGAATGGCCAGGCTGAGTTGACTTGGGTGGCTGGTTACATACCGGGATGGTCACCAATCCAAGTATTAACCGGGCCTGGTGTTGATTAACTTCATTGATTCAATCAACGACACTACCAACTGAGCCACACCACCACTAGTAGCACTGGTAGTGGTATCAAAAGTAAATATTTTGGTGTTAAAATTACACCACTTATGTTGATTAAGAACAAAAAGTTATTGTAAAAAATGCGAAAAAATGGCATTTTGGCTAAAAACGTGACATTTTGGCAAAATCATGGCATCTGACAAAAATCATGGCTCCGTGATTTTCTACTGTCCCTACTAATGTATAGACTGCGGAAAATATTTTTGTCCAATAAATCAAGGTCGGGGCCGGAAACTCTTGACATGGCCCTCATATTGTAGTAATGTTGACATTCCAAAGCAGACAAAATGACTAGAACATGACAAATTAATGACGAAGACGATCGGTCGGTGAATGCGAACATAACTGAAGAAAGCCAGAAAATAAACTTGACATTTGCTAAGTCAGTGTCCCTCACATGTATGGTTAGGTTGCGGTTCGCTATCCCCAAGGTCCACTATCCCTAACCCTAACCCTCCCATTGGTGACATTGGCCCTTGCCACTACCCTCAGCCATAACCCTATCTTCGGAGATGGCAGGCCTTACGAACAACGGACCTTGGGGATAGCGGGCCACTACCTATGGTTAGACTGCAGGTACCATATTGGAGTAATGTCAAAATGGCAAAAGACGAAAATGATGGCATCAACCCTGACCTTACACTTACCTTAATCGTAACCCGTTTCAGTTGATTGCCATTATGATGGAATCCTCTTCTATCAGCCAGTAGAGCGAACTGATGTACTGCTGTTTTCAGTGGCGGTTTTAGGCCCAGGGCTGTGCCCTCTAGTTTTGCTCCAGGCCCCCAGTTTCATAGCCACCCATCATAACACAAATATCTGATGCATTTGCGTTTCTGAATTTTAGAAAAAAAAATGGCCAAATTTGCGGCTTCCATTGAAGTTCCGAGAGCCGAAAGTGCTTTGATCAATTTAACGGGAAGGGGGGCTTTGCCCCCTGGCCCTCTGACCAGGGGCTCTGTCCCTGGACCCCGCTGGGGTCTCTGCCCCAGACCTCCGTTATAGGCTCGCGCTACCGTGCCCCCCACTTCCAGATATTGCGGGCCAGAACCGCCACTGGCTGTTTTGTTCGCTATCACTGCGCTAATTAAATTAAGTGATATCCAGCATGAATACGAAAACTCAACAAAAGCACCGTTTAGCGGTTAACCGGATGATTATGTAATCAATGCAAAAACGTTCAGTAACTAGTTATTTAATGTAAAATCAACAATTTGCATACAGAACGGAAGTGATGGGGCAAAAGAAAGAACAACGGGCAAAGTAAAAGCTGACTTGCAGCGTAAATGGAACGTACGTAACGTAACGTTGTACCTTAATTACTCGCGAAAGCAGAATGCTTCGCGCGTCTTAGCCATCGTCTGGGCGTCCGTCAGTCCGTCTGTCACACTCGTGATCTGTATCAAAACGGTGCAAGCTAAGATCACGAAATCTTCACTGTGGGCTGCTTCAAGGTCTCTAGTTTATCGTGACAAAATTCCGTGCCACTGGGTGCAGGGGTTCCCCTCGAACGAGGGCGTCAAAAAGGGGTACCCCCTAAAAAGACGTCATTTTGCCGTTATTGGCTCGAATAATGTTAAAACGGTTGCAGATAGGTACATACATGCTGCTTATCATAACAAGCACTGGTGACAAGCTTTTTAAATTTATCAACATCGATGACCTTGAACCTTCCCAATATTTGGATGCTGTGCACATTTCAATACTGAATTGCGACGAAATGGCCGGATTTAGACCAAGACTACCTGCATATGAAATTTTCAGCATTAAACGTAGATTTCAGCAGTTTAAGTCCCGATCCCATAGGTTCATGGAGCCCGGAGCAGGCGGGCGTCAAAGACGGCTACCCCTCCTAAAGAGTGGTCATTTTACCGCAATTATCTGGTGTAGCGTGAAAACGACTGCAAATAGGTACATACATGATGTTTATTATTAATTTTTGCGATCTTCTGCTGCAGCACAAAATCCAAGAATGAACTGCGACGAAAAGGCTGGAGACAGACTGACAGCTTGCGAAGAGGAACTGCTATAGGGTTTCGCGCGTCTCGTAAGCATTAGCTCAAATTTCTTGTTTTTTTTGATGCGCTACAGAGTATGCTGACTGTAGCCTTGTTATGCTGACTGCTGCTGATATGATACGCCGTACGATGTGTCTCTGTCGTCTGCATGTCACAGATATAGGCCTATTGCGGCTAAGTGTCGGCTTATAAGGGAAAACTTTGTGCACGAATAATTAGCTGTGTCGAGGATCTCTACGTACAGCATATGGAAAATGCAGTACAAGAAAAACATTTAGGAAATTTGGGGGTGAATTAGGGGAGGGGCTAGAAAAGATGTGCATTTGTCAACGAAAAACTTTTCGTATCTCGGAAACGGTGAGAGATAGGACCAAGATTATTATTAATCACTAGTGGAAAGTGCCGTGACCTTTCAGATGAAATGAAAATCTATTTTGGATGCATGACCTTGAAGGTTGGTATACGCGATTGTGGCTGAACGGCGCGAGATAAGGCCTATGTTGCTATTAATCACTAATAGAAAGTCGTATATTAGCTTTCAAATGACTTTAAAAACATTGACCTTAAATGATCGCTAAGGTCAGTACTGCAACAAGAACTGTATAGGCTGTAGCACATCTTCACTAGCAACAGCTAGGCTTCTCGTTCTTCTCAGAAATTAAGCGAGGTTTTAAAAATACTACTTGAATTTATCGTAGTTCTGAGCAAGCGTTATTGGTTTTTTCCTTTTTTTTTTACATGCACTCCAACGTATTTTTGTAATTTTTTCAAAGAAAAAACCAGCAATAACAAACTACGAACAAAAATTAAAGCATAGGCCTAAACCACACCCTATGTTGAAATTAACATTCTAGTAATACCAGGTAGTACCTATTACGGCAACAAGCAGTGGCGGCGCCAGCTTTTCACGAGTGGGGAGGCCAAGACATGTGTAAGGGGGGCACACTTTGTTCATTTCGTACTACAACTCCCCCCTCCCGACTTATCCTCGCTACATTCAGGCTATCATCCAATACGTACTTCTCAAGTGACCACTTTCCAGAGCACAAAATATTGACTTTTCCAGTAGGCCAGGCAAAGATTCAACGATACACCAGGGAAAATGGGAAGACCCATCTAAACCTAACTTCCAAACCGACACAAGTCTAGCCACTAACGGTAAGATATTCAAACAAAATGTTCGTAAAACTGAGTAGCAACAAACCAAGCATGTAAAAAATAAACAATTCGATGGAATGTTAAAAATCAAACGTCATTCAATAAAAATAGTCAATGAGCATAGACGAGTGGAAGACAAAGTCATCACATAATAAGCTGGTGCAAAGACAAGCCAAAGTTGCATTTTATATAGGCCTATATTATGTTATATTCAATGTTATACATTTATCCATCACAATGATAGAATGACCTATACACATACATGCAACTGAGAAAAAAAGGAAACAAATAAACAAACATTAATAATAAATAATTCTAATGATTTCATTATCAGCCATCAGTGCAGAAAACGAGTATCAATTACACAGACTTGGAATGGGGTAATCAACTTTGGAACCAGGTCGGGGTTCCTGATACAAATAACTAATTGTGAAGAAAATTCAGTCACATACTCAAGCTACTTATAACTACGTTACTCATGATTTATGACAACCGCATAAAGTGACATAATGACAGCTAACTTGCTGTACTGTTGCCACATGATAAACTGTCAGCAGAGCAATGCTGATAATCATTCACTCAGCAACTGCACGCTCAAAATATCAGATCACCGTTATAAGCTACAATGCAGAATTCTCAATTGGCTGCAAAAATGCTAAATCAAGTCGACAGCATGCTGCAGTGATAGTACAGATGAACAAAAAAACACACAGCCAAACACAACAGTTAGTATCTGCCATTGGACCAATATAATGCTCATCTAAAGCACAGAAACAGTCTGCTGTACATACAATCAGTTACACTCTGTCTCGAAAAAACATTCAACAAATCTCCAGCAAATTGGATTATTTTTGGCATAAAGATGGCAAAGGTAATAGAAATATGTAAGACACACTCAATGTTTTTTACGCTCAATGTGTGTCTTGGACACAATGGCTTAGACTCAGCAAATGCTGAAAATGCCCCCACTCAGCAATTAGACATGTTTTGAGCACATCAGTAAGTTATTTTGTCCTCTGTTATTTTTAGCATATAACATAATGACAAAATTACTAAATAACGCGGTGCCCCTGTCGAATTGATGACGCTGAAGTGAGCAATCTGACACTTGTAATCACCGTGTAATGTAACAACTTCAAGCATCTCCATTTAACATGGTATGTAGTGCGTCGACAAAAATTAGGTAAGATGGAAAATCAGCGCAACACACTTAATTCTATTGTCCTGGCCACCTGTGTTTCAAAAATTGTCAAAGTTGCATGAAAATTTACAAATATATGATGAAAAAATGTTGAATGTATTTGAGACATGGTATTAATATGTCAGAGTCAACAATCAACAGTAGTAACTCTGTACAACAAGCAGTTGTCCATTCTGTCTCAATCTTGCCTCATGAAGACATTGACGTATTCCAGTTTAATGGAACATCTGTTGAAGTGTCTTACAACATAGTCTTTATGTTTAAAATATTTACCACATGAACCACAGCAAAACAGCTTAAAATCTGAGTGTTTCATCTGATGACGTTTCATGTTGCTTGCAATAAAGAAACTCATTGGACATTCGCTACAAACATACGGCTTCACACCTTCATGACGAAGTAAATGAGTCTTGAGATGTCCACTGTGATAGAATTTCTTCTGACAAATGTGACATGTGAACCAAGTACCTTCATTGTGTGACCTCAGCAGATGCACCTTGAGTTGGCCATAATGTGTAAAACAGTCTGAACAGTGTCTACATGAGTACGGCTTTGCACCAGTGTGAGTATAAACATGAACCTTCACATCATGGCTATTTTTAAACTGTCTACCACAGTAAGGACAGTCATAAAGTCTACTGTTGCTGTGTACACAACGTTTGTGTGTCTGCAAATTGACCGACTGGCTGAAACTTTTGTCACACTCTAAACATTTGTATGGTTTTTCTCCTGTGTGGACTCTTATATGACTGTATAGTGTTCCAGAGTGACTAAATGCCTTGTCACACTCATGACATTTGTACGGTTTCTCTCCACTGTGAATTCTGCAATGAACAGTAAGGTTACCTTTTGTAGTAAACCGTTTCCTGCAAACTGCACATTCAAATGGTTTCTCTCCACTGTGAAATCTGCTGTGAACAGCAAGATTACCTATTTGCGTAAATCGTTTGCTACAGACAGCACATTCAAATGGCTTATCTCCAGAATGAACTCGTCTGTGAACTGTTAGCTTCTCATTGCTACTGAAACACTTCCCACATTCAATGCACTTGTTGTGAATATTCATATGTTTCCACAGTTCATTTTGGTGAGAAAAAGTTTTCTCACACCGAGTACATGAGTACACCTTGTCTACATTATGTGTTTGTTTGTGCCATTTCAAATTTCCTTCTGTTGTGAACCGTTTGTCACACACTACACATAAATAAGGTCTTGGCTTGTCATCGTGTAAGCATCGAGTGATATCTTTACTAACAGCTTTGGTCCTCACGTCAAACGAAGTTTCACCTGCATAATATTCACAACATATTTTATGTTACAGAAAATTTCATAAATTAGGGCTGCAACCAATTAAAAAATTTTAAATCAATTAATCTCCAAAGAATTAATTGACTGAGTTGGATTAATTAAGTATTTAGTCAAGTCAAAAGACCGAAAACTGCAAAATTCAGCTACCAGTATTGGTTGTTGTTATCTTTTGCGAACTGAAGCAAAAATCATGATGACAATGATGCAGCACACAAACCATGTGTAGTCAAAACTAACATGTTTTGTGTGAAAAATAATAAAGGTAAAGGTCGTCAATTTCTATAGTGCATCGTCGCGAAACACGCCTCTAATGCGCTTTCGTCACTAACCAGAGCCGCCTGCCGCACAGCCACCGAGTGCAGCCTCCAGACACAGGCTGGCGCAGCAGCCAGCTAGGCAACTCCAGTCAGCTGCACCAAGGTCCCCACCTTACGTAAGCCATGTAAATGAGTTACTACTCATTTTACCATCCCACAGAAGATAGAAGGCTGAGTCGATCTAGCTGGCAGGCTTCACACTGTGATGGTTTACCTGCCGGCAGGCAGTCACCCATCGCAGTACTAACCGGGCCCGGCGTAGAGTAACTTCGTTTCAGCCGAAATGTGATACCAACTACGCCACGCCACCAACCGTGAAATATGTCAAATAATTGCTGTCTATTGTAGTTAACAATCGACTGGACATGTACAGATTGAGATTAGTGACGTTACTGACGATTTTAGTATGAAATTTTTACATTGTTCTGTATCATAGCATCTAGCAGTGATCACAAATGACTCAGTCAGTCTGTCACCCCCTCTCTGCACTCCCTGAATGTGTTTAGAAAATACATCAGATTTATGAAATTTCAGGATCCAATCCGGTAGTGGTTGGGTAGACGACTGTGCTCCAAGCCCGTGGCAGTGGTGATGACCACTTGAGCTGAAAATTGTCACATGAACTATTACTCCCATGGAAAACTTTCATGCCAGTTTAATTTTTTCTACACCTTTTTGTTTTCCACTTATAGCCTGCATGGGATGAACATATGCATAGATGGACCGAGTGACAGCGAAACCAAAATGACATGCAAAGTCAAACGAGAACATTTACACCAGACACTTAATTCTGCTCTGTCATTTATTGCAAACAAGCACGGCCGGCCCTAGCCAATTGGCGGATAAGAGCCAACCTTCCCTCCCTTCCTGCTCCTCTCTTCCCTTTCCCTTTTCTCCATTCCCCCTTCTCCCTGCCATGAAGCAGTGACACAGGTAGAATTTTTTTCTGGGGTGGAGCAAATCCTAAAGGACTTTCCCTCCCTTTATCTTCCAGTCCCTCCCCCTCCCCTTCATCTTCCTTTCCGACCCTTTCCTTCCTCCCTTTCCTTGCCCTCTTCCTTTCCCTTCACATTTCCTTCCCCTTCCATCTCTCCTATCCTGCAAAACTATAAGATGTCTGAATTCCAGCTAAAGGGTCATTATAATAATTATTTTCCTGTAATTATTTTCCTGATAATCCTATATTACCTCACCTCACCTGAAGAGTGTGCAGGCTGTTACAATTTCCCAGCTCGGAGGCCATATCAGTTTGACTCAATGAGCATAACCAAATAAAACCATTATGTTACAGGAAATGACTATAAAGCCATGGATGGCCATGAAGCCGTTGATAAACGGCTGTGAAGCTGTAGACGGCTGTTAAGCCCAAACTGGAATGAAACCCGAAGATTAATCAGTGTGTAAGCACTGGTAATTTACTTGAGATACATGTGACCAAATTTAGTGCAATTTAAACAATAAAGACAAAGAAGAACAGCATGCTAAATTTAAGAGTGGGGCATAAATAATCTGTGAAGGGAGCAGAAAATTTTTTATACCCCCGCTTTTTATCCAGTAGGAGTACAACTATATAAAGCCCCAACTTACTTCAAAATATCTTCTCGGATCTGCACAACTTACATAAATGGCTATTGGCATTCAAGGTGAAGCAACTGCTCCATTCGGGCACAATTTTGGAGAAGCTAATTTACCTACAATTCAAGCCGTGAATGGCTATGACAACAAACGCCAAAACTGACGTTTTAAGATACTATATTGTAATAAACACACAATAATATGCAGTAACAGTTAGTCCATATAATTACTTTCACACTTATACGTAAAATGGCTGGCTAACTATACATTTAATCGTTCTTTATTGTGGCAAAGCAAGCAGCTTAGCAAGCTAGCAAATGCATACACCTGATGATGGCTGCCATCAATTCAAATTCTTCCAGCATCTGCCGCCATCATTCAACGTCAAAAGTTATCTGCTGATGTCGTCTGTTGCTGGCTGAAAACGATCTCGACTTCGGGTCACGTGGTACACTTCACGTTGTCCTGGAATTACCCAGAAATTCTCAGTTGTCGACAACACCTTCTTGCAGAATAAATGAAGGTCCAGGTACGAATCGTCAGATTCGACTGAATCAGCACTTTCAGTGTTCCACATAACCTCTCTGTCGGACTACGACCACCTTCGTGGTTTTCAGTATCTCAATACTAATTCTCATGTGAGAAATATATCATTTCTCACTCCAAATCAACTTTTTGAGCCTATTCTTGGCTCATCACATCTCATCACTCGAAATCATCACTTGTAACTGCCGTTGGAGTTAGTGATGCACGGATTCTCAGTTCTGTAAACAATTAATTCTGGCAATGTTCCAGTGTTGTAGTTTGCCCAAGAAGCAAGCAAGCGTTACAGGTGAGTAATAATATTTATTTAGCATTATCCTACGCCAGCCTTGCTATAAAATATTGGTGTGCACATTTCGCAACCTTACAACCTCAAACACGCCTAAGGCCGGCCCTGCAGACTAGAAATATGAGCACCAGATGTAAAATACTGCAAAAGTAAACATACCGATATTGGACTGAATGTTTACATCAGCAAGTTGACTTATCAGCCTACAAAAAACATACATCATAATCCAACTACGCAGGCATATGTCATTCGATAATAATTAAGTTAATCATATACATATCATCAGGGTTTTCAATAGCCCTGAATTTTCAGGACATCATGACTTCCAGGCTAAAAAATTTGGACGTCAGTGTACAAACTCTGGAAGTCATGCAGTATGATACAAGAAAAATCAAACAAAAACTTAATGCCAAACAAGACTTACTACATATGCGATTATGCATCACTAACGCACCGCCAACATAGGTCGTGGTTTTTACGCGCTACAGCCATGCTGAATAGCACGTCTATCGGATAGGGCGCTGGCGACTTCCTATAGGCTGTCAATAGTAACCATGTCTCCATCTGCAGCGGTTTTGCCGCAATTTCTAATGGAAAGTTTCAAGTAAAGTAGCCGTATCTCAGAAACGGTGAAAGATAAGGCCAAGTTACCTATTAATCACTAATACAAAGTCACGTATATTGGCTTTCAAATGACATTAAAATTATTGAGCTTGGATGACCTTAAAGTTCAGTAGTGCAACAGGAACTATATAGGCTGTAGCGCATCTTCCCTAGCGACAGCTGGGCTTTCTTGTAAAAGTAAGCAACATTTAAGTTTAGTAGCTTTACGCAAAACAAAAGTTGCAGTTTCTGGATCAGAACTGTTCACAGAATAAATATTAATATGGTTGCCGCGCCATATCTTCATGAAATGAAATATTCAGAAACACAACACTCAGCGAAAATTATTGAAAAAACAAAACATTGGAAAACAGATTCTGCCATCAATTTCCAGCTTATTATAGACAAAAAAACGTAATAAGAAGCAAATTGATTTGGACGTCTTAAAATTTGGGCGTACGGGCTGAAATTTTTAGGCGTATTTACGCCAAAACGTCGGTACGCTATTGAAAACCCTGCATATCATGACCGGTATTCATGAGCATTTCACACAGATTGTAACAATTTAGTTTACAGCATGTTGATGCCAGATATAAATAAAAAACCCAGCTGCTGCTAATAAAAGCGGAGTGTACCGACTACGTCCAAAGCCCAGCATCCAACTTAAAATCATAAAGAGAATGCGATTTCTCACAGGTGCCACATTTCCATGCATGCTATGTTAACGGTACGCTGCTGTCAAAAGCTATTATTAATGCTAGTATAACACACGACATGCGCGGTGACACGTGGTTGTCTCACCAGGCGCTATAAACAGCTACAGTCATAAATAACAAACAGAAATATCGGATGCAGGTTTCACAAATTTTTTGCACAATAAAAATGCCTTGCTAGGGAAGATGCGCTATAGTCCATATAGTTCCTGTTGCAGTACTGACCTTCAAAGTCATCCAAAATCAATAAATTTCAAGTCATTTAAAAGCTAATATTGCCACTTCCTGTTAGTGATCACAGGCTGAATGGTAGTTCAAGCCATGTGTTAACGGCGACTTCTCTTTCTTATGGGAAAGTCAAAAATTTGACCCCCCACAGAATCAAAACCCCTGATCTGATTGAGATAAAATTTGGCACGGTTGATTACGTCGGCTAGGTGACCCCTCATGCAAAATTTCATGTAAATATGCACAAGGGGGGCTTCTCGGCAAATAGGTGAAATGTACGCACAAATTTTTGTAGCTGTACATATACCTTTTTTCAGAAACTCACCTACAGCTGTGGATTTTTGCGTGCGATGGCTCAAACAACGCGGTCTCACGCAAGGATGTGCCTTTTGGGAGTTAAAAAAATTGGAATTTAATATTTTACGTATTTATTCAAAAAATTCCAAAAAAATTACAATGGAGCCCATGAGGAAGATTAAACAATTCTTAAAACGGTCATAACTTTGGCTGTGTATAAGATAGAGTCGTAATTTTTGGTTCTAGGGTATAGTTTTCAGGGATGGCCAATCTAATGGTGCCATTTAATTTTACCCCGGACCCTCCCTGGTTGCCACAGCAACGAAATTTGGGACAAAATGGGCTACAACTCGCCTTATGTAAGAGATATTTGCGAGATTTTTGTGTCTCTAGAGGGTTGTCGGGGATGGGCCATCGAATGCTGCGAATCACATTTTCCCGCGACCGACCCCCATTGCCATAGCAACAAAATTTGGGACAAAACAGGCTATAACTTGCCTTGCGTAAGAGATATCTGAGAGATTTTTGCATCTATAAGGAAGTTTTCGGGATGGGCCATTGAATGCTGCCAATTGCATTTTTCCCCGACTGACCCCCGTTGCCATGGCAACAAAATTTGGAACAAAATTAGCTATAACTCGCCTTGTGTGAAAAAAATATCTGCGAGATTTTTGTGTCTATATGGGGGTTTTTGGGGATGGGTCAGCGAATGCTGCCAATCGAATTTTACCCCGACTGACCCTCGGTGCAATGGAAACGAAATTTGGGATAAAATGGGCTATAACTCGACATATGTACGAGATATCTCCAATATTCTTGCATGTAACGAGGGGTTTTGAGGGTGGAGCAAATAAATAATTGTAGTAAGTCTACCGTGGTTGACTTTTGTTGCCAAGGCAACAAAATTTGTAGAATTTTTGCCAAAAATTGGCCAGAACTCGGTTAACTACGAGATGACCTCAGACTTTAGTTTGACTCGACTTTATAGACGTTTGTGGTTGGCCATTTTATGCAACGGTCCAATAACTGCGATAATATGATTAGTTAAATTAGCAACGTGCCCTTATGTCACATTGGTCTGATGTTTTTAGTGGCATCACATACGGTTCAGTGCTTGGCCCTGTTTTCTATGTAATTTAAAGGGACACCATTATTTTCGACAACTGTCAAAACCAGCACAATAACAATATCACTGGACCAATTTGGTCTCAAGGCCTACAACTTTAAAGTTGTACAACACAACATAATGAAAAGTTTGTCACAAAAATTAAACTTACTGAGTCTGGAATTGCAAGGATCACAAGATGTCAGTTCTTTTATTTATCTGATATTTTTTGCATTGTTGGACTATTCCAGTTGTATGATGCTACTAATGATGTTCAGAATGTGCAAAATCTTACTAAAGTCACCCCAGTTGACGGTAATGTGATGTTGTGGTAGACCTTTTAGATGTAATTGGTTTTGACCTTGAGTCTTTTTAGCCTTGGCCTTAACTTGGTCTCAAGTCCTCGGCTTTGTCCTCAACATCAAGTCCTTGTCCTCGTCCTCTGTTCCAAGTCCATGTCCTTGTCCTTGCTGTTTTTGTAAGTCCTTGTCCTTGGGTCCCATGTCCTTGGCCTTGTCCTCGAACAAAAAGTCCTTGATAACATCACTGGTTAAGTATAAAGAACGCTATTCACCTTGGTTGGGTAGCATTTCGCCTAATCGCATTTCGTCTAATCCCATTTTGCCTAATCTTTTTTGATAGGCGGACCAACAACAAAGACTTGCTTTGTTGTTTTTTGCTTCTTTGACAAGCTTTGTTTTGTCGTGCATCATTTTTTCTGTACCATTTTTTTGGCCGACCGTAAGTAAGTATAAGCTTACAACGGGTGTCGTCTCGTATGCTTACCCTAACCCTAACCCTAGTTCGATTTCGGTTGAGGCTCTGCAGTAGACCCAACTTGGGGAGCGATTAGGCGAAATGAGATTAGGCGAAATGCGATTAGGCGAAATGCTACGACACAATTCCCCTTGTTGACTAGTATTTCACGCCAAAGATATACAAAGATTATTTTCAACAATCCTATCAAACTAAATCTACTAACGTACGTAACTCCTCTTTAACAAAAAACTAAGAAAATATACGAACGTTTTACTGGGTCTTTGTAGTCTAACCACCGGTGTTATCTTTAGTTTCCAATCATCCATGACGTCCATTGCTGCATTGCATTTGCTGCATTAATGCAGCAACTACAGAACGATTGCCTTGACAAGCCATCTCGGCAAAGTGCTAATGATGATCCTAACAGAAAGACTGAGGTCACAGATAGAAGAACACATGGCGGACGAACAAGCAGGATTTCGCA
>Ga0209367_1004416_pt1 | contig 19380 bp, 12 predicted proteins | sample WorMetLIZISLAND2_FD_187412 | JGI IMG/M metagenome (GOLD analysis project Ga0209367, IMG submission 187412) | Marine gutless worms symbiont microbial communities from Max Planck institute for Marine Microbiology, Germany - Olavius geniculatus... ...
ATTATATGGTCAATTATGATTTGATTACAAATCTGTATTATCTGTCTTACACAATGTATCTGTATATGACACAAATGAAAAGATACAAAATACATGGTAAATGTATCATAGATACTGATACAAGATACCTGTTAAAAATGTATCTAGATACAAGATACAAGATACATGTACTTTTTATGTATCTAAGATATGTATCTAGATACTTGTATCTAAGATACTCCCCAGCACTGCCCGTTGGCCACGATGCCACTGCCAGCAGGCACGCCAAGTGCTTCTGTTCAAAGCTGGGTTCACTTTTACGTAATGTGCAGGGTATGCTGTTTACGTCCGTGTCTCAGATAGTTGTTTATACTGGCGCTTTTGCTGCTTTTTTTCGAATTTGTGCCATATAAATGCCATTAATAAGAATAATAATAACTGCGAGGCAAGCGTGCAATATATCAGGTTTTGCGTGTGCTTCCAAAGTTCCGCTAGTGGCAACTGTTGGGGAAGTTTCGACTGTGGAGTAACTCCGGAAAGAATACTTCGTTAAACAAAAATTGGTCTTATTCTGCAGATTGTCAGTAAAATGTTGAAAGCAGTTTGCATCTTTAGCCATACTCCATCACGATGTGAAGTTGTTGTTACACATTCTGTGGCTACAATTTAAGAAAAATTTAAAAACTAACAAAAAGTACTTTAAAAACCTGGTAAACAGTACCACTGTTCGATCACGCAGTGCTTAGTGACACTTATTTATAATTTTTTTTCATGCTTCAGATTTCTTTCCATTTTTTATAAATAAAATGATTTGTTGCTAGAGTTTTATGCATGCCTGTGTTGTGTTTTGTTGCTGTAGTAGCTGATATCAAATTATATTTTGTTAACAGTTAGTTTTAGCTGAGCTTAATAGCTTGTTGTTTATACTGAATATTTGAGGATAATGCACACTTTAAGTCATTCAATCACAACACTTGTCTTCGTTTAATGCCGTCTGAATTTCTGGCATCAGCAGTCTTGCATCGAGCCTATTGTCATTTGTCAGTGCAGTAAAAGTAAGCCATCTACTTCGTTTTGGCTTAATAACACTAATCCATTAATCCACAATAATTCACTAAAACAGTAACAAATCTGCATTGCATCACCAAATATTTATTACAATTACAGCTGAATAAATTACAGCAGTAAGGCTGTAAGGCTATTTACAATTGTGGTACAATGAAGGCAGTATACACACCAAGCGCAAAAAGACTATCGTTTTCATCCCACTAAGGCCATGAGTGTCGACTTTCGATGTGTGATGCACTATGTGCTAGTGCGTATTAGCTATTGTAATTCTGTCTACCTGTCCTGTCGTCTGTCACAATCTGGTACTGATTCAAGCCCGGATTAGATGGAGACTTCCAATTTTTACCATATGATAGTGTAAGGTCTTTAGTTGACAAAATTTCGTGACGCTGGGTGAGAGGATTCCCCTTGAACGAAAGCATCAAATAGGGGTGCCACCCTACAAAATTGTTATTTTACCGCTATTGACTCATGCTTGCACATAGGCACAGACTTGCTGTTTTCTGGACGTACTGACATCGACGACCTTGAGTAATCTTGAACCCCCAAAATACAGAGTTTCAGTGAATTTTTCGTGATTTTAGGCTGTGACAATATATTCAACAGTGAAATGCAGCAAAATTACTGGTGATAGACCAAAACAACCTGCATCGCATGTTTCATGAGCATTAGCTCAGATTTCTTGTATCTTGTAAAATAAGACATGTTCTGGAGAACTGTACACACAGGTCTTTGCTGAAAACAACCAAGTCACAGATTACAGTGGAGTCAGCAGACGGAATAAAACAAGTCAACAAATTAAATACAAAATGCCAATCATTTAACACATTTTTATGCCTCCGCCCACTACCGGTAGCCATGCTGTGTGTCCATCCACACATCCATGATATTGTACCAAATCTCATATCTTTAATATTTATTGATGGGAATTCACTACTTTTCTCATTAGTGCATCTTAGGACAAATATGAACTGGTTAGGTTTTGGGTAAAAACTGTCACAGCATGACCAGTGTACTAAAAAGAGGACAGAGGCATACAGAGCAGCTTAACTCTGTGCATCGAGTTCTAACAGTCTACTTAACACAGGCCCACAGCAGCATGGTTCAAATTGGTCCGGCAAGCATGTAAACACGAGTCTATGTTTAGGTCTGGGGGCTGTGCCCCCAGCATGTTCCAGGGACAGGGACATGGGGACGAAACCCCTCTGAACCTGGAGATTATTTTGAACTACAAACACTAATTCTTGCAAAGTCAGCAACACTATTCTGCTTCAGTCAAAAATACATAAGGAAAAATTTATATGAACCCAAACACTGGTCCTGCTTGACCGGCTGCTGTGGTCCTGTAACAGTCTAGTTAACAAGTAACATTCTATGTGTGCGCCTGCTTACTCAGCACCAGAAAAATCTGGTGCAACTCATAATTATAATCAGTTCAGTTCAAGGTTCAAAACTAGCTTCGTGAGCTGCTTCGGAAATTTGACTTTCGTCGTAACAACAGAACGCTTAGTGTACACAACTGCTGTGGACGGACCAACACCGCAGCATACGGCACTACTGACCAGAGCCTGGTATCATACCACAACAATGCTGCACAACCTCCAGCCGCCAATGGGTTATTATTCGGCCCTCAATATCCACGAAAAAAGAGCAATGAAAATATGGTGTATGAAATTGAAGCGCTGCAAATTCTTTTAATGTCTCGCTTGTTTTTTCATTTGTTTTAAGTTGCACATCTTCTTCTTCAGAATACGTGCCAACTTCAATATGTTGACGGCTCCGGCACGGTAACAAAAAATATATAATGCAATATGCATGTCTGCTGCTTGTCATAAGTAATCATGGTTCCTACTGGTCTGCAGAATTAATTTTCCCTGACTTTTCCCTCACTTTCCAGGACAAAATGGATCATTTTCCCTGACCAATTTGTTCACGCAACATACCAATGTTGGTTTCCAATTGCTTGCAATCACACTAGAAACAAGGGCAGTGGAACAAATTTAATGTGTGAAATATCAATTTTAAAATTTCAGACTTTGGAAAAATTAAACTCAAGAACTCGGCAGGGGGAGAAGGGTGAGCAGAAAAAAATATGAACTGTCATACGCAGCCTGCATCCGACAGTTCAAATTTTTTTTTGGCATTTTTGTTAAATTTTGCACCCTGGTACTTTTGCATTCCCTGAGTTTCCCTGACTTCTCCTGACCGTAGGAACCATGGTAATAATAAATTATAAGATAGTTGACCGATCTGGGCTCCGCTCTGGTGACAGACTTTAAAGGCCAAGTCGCACGAAAAAACGATATTGGCTAAATATGTGTCGAATGTAACGCTAATTAATAATATGCTGATCAATCAAAATAAAAGCATCGCTTTACATTAATTTCAATAAAAAGAATGTTGTGCGAATGGAATGATGACGTCACCTACTATGCTTTGTTTATAGCGTGTATTGCAGCGTGCAAAAAAGTTAACACACCATGAGCTGGTTGTAGCGTCGATGCAGCATGCGTTCAGAGAGGGGAACTCGCTTGCATTCTGGAAGCGAAGGTTGGAATCTGTCCGCGATTGGTGCAATGGAAAGGGCATACCGTCAAACTACTTCCGGTATGACAGCAACATTTTGAAATGCAAGCAAAGTCTTTTTGCCCGATGCCAACCTCCATCGACGCTGTTAGCATAACGTTCTTTCAAATGCTCCATTGATGCTAATTGTAGTAAGTGACGTCACAGTTTCGTCACATTTGTCCACTTTAAACTTTACTTCTACAGTATAAGGACAACACTGGCAACAGGTAGATTAATAAATACTGACAAACTAACATTTGATTAAGCCAATTAGAGCTTTATATCAGTTACGTGAACTGATGCGACTTGGCCTTTAAGACCACTCAATGTGACCCACGGCAACTTGGCAGACGGGGGAGAGAAGGTAAAGAGGTAGGAGCAATAATGTCCACCCTAAATCTTTTGCTGTCGGAAAAATGTCGGAAAATCTTTTTCTTACCAGAAAACTTTCTTCCAAAAATGAAAAAGTTGAATCCAAAAACTCACATTCTGGGGTAAATGTAATGGCAAAATTGAAATTCTGAGCATGCGTAGTCACCTGTGCTGGAAATTTGTCTGTCTGTGCCAAAATTGCAACTTCAACTTTTTAAAGCCACGACGCCTCTGCTCAGAAAGGTTGTGCAGCAGTGTACTAGAGCAGTGCCAGCTGATGCTATAGTGAACCGTTGGTGGTGCACTGATCACTGGGCGCTGCCAGCAGGTGCTTGTACTGCATCAGAGAGTCGTGTACGGCAGTACAGACGTCAGGACACTGCGATGTCGTACAGTCCACCAGAGATGGGTACAGGTCGATCACACGAGTCCATATGACGCTGTCCACTGCAACGCAACAGCCATTATAAGCTGTCGTTAGTTCGCTTTTACTCTAAAGGCATGTATGCTGCAAATGAAGTAAACATGGTAGCCACATACATCATGGTCCATAAAAACGTGCCACTTTTATGTTTTCAATAGCTCTGTGCAGCATTGGCCAATTCTAATAATTTCTGGCCGCAACATCAGGAAGAAACTTGACGCAAATGACTGTACTTCTGGCCATCTCACTTTAATACTGTCGCTACACTACCTTGTGAAATGGGGGTTGTTGTGCCTGCTGTTTGCGAGTGGTGTCAACGTTTGCCGCTTGCATTCGCGCCAGAAGAGGACATTTTGAGCACATGCTGTAATAAAAAGAATGTGGTGTGACACGTGTGACTTTTTGACACACAATCGTTGCCAATCATGTTTGTTACTTTTCGGTTAATCATTTCTGAGCCGATGCATGCGCTATCCAGTATGAATTCACTGCTTCTGCATTTCACAAGGTAGTGTAGTGACAGTATTAAAGTGAGCTGGCCAAAACTACAGAAATTAAACTGTTTGATTTTTTCTACCGGTGTAAACGGCTCACTGATTATATTTATACGAACATATACTGTAAACTATCGAAATGCATTGGACAGACTCCGTGTTCGTATGAACATTATCTTGTTATGCAATGTTTCTTAGTTCTGGATGGGAAAGCCCATTAAACCTCTTGGCCATGGGCTTGTGTTCAATATGTGACAAAAATTATTACAGTTGCATAAGGATGATGAGCAAGTTGTTCACAGTACGTGGTATACTGCACATATGTCTCTATCATCAGTGAAGCACTAATTTGTTACTGGCCAAAGAGAGCGAAGCTGTAGCAGTTAAGAACTTGAATACATAACGGAAGGCCCTAGCGAAAAGTAGCACCAGTCTACTGCCAGGTTTAGACGAACAAAGGTAGGCTGACATGCTATCACTGGCGGTTGCGGGAGAACGAACTTACAATGTTTTAGATGGCATTGCTGCTTAGATCAAAAAACACTTAGGTAACTGCCTTATACAGAATCCGGAGCTCATCAGCCAACTTCTAACTGACTGCCTGGAGTGGGACAAGGGTCAAGAAAGACTGTCAACAAATGATAATGCAAAGCGGACAAAAACACTAACAAAACTTCACCATTTGCGGACGGTGTCTTTTTCAGAGTGGAAACAAGCGTCGTGACTGCTTTCAAGACAAAAGCTATCTCAGTCATCCGAGGCCTGAACAAATCAAAAACACAAACGACATTCTTATCAAGTACTGGTACATTCCTTACGTGTGGTTTACTCACCTTTCTCATTTGTTTTAGAAGCAAATACACTGTGTCCCAGTAAAAAGCGGAATGTCATCAATAACTGTGTTAAACTAGAACTGTCATTAACGTCAATGTTCAGTATTTTGTAGTTAATTTGGAAAAAATACACAGAATTTTGCTAAAAAGTATGAACCAGAAGGAAAAAATCGAATTTTGAAGAAGCGACATTTTTAGATACCAGTACAAAGAGCTCTTCATGGATACCTGCTATTGATGTCATTTGCATGTAACTATTGTCTAAATTGAAAACAACCGTTTTAGCAAGAAAAAGCCTACATTGTAATTCAAGAACTGCATCAAGAAAAAAAGTTATACAAAGTTAAGAAGACTGTAACTGAATTTCTGAACAGGAAATGGTCTCTGTCATTTTTGCCTAAGTTGCTGACAAAGTTTCATCAAAACAGTACTACGGATTGGAAACCAGCAGTGGTAAAATGCGTAAGACGTGGATTGCTCAGAACGTTGATTCAGCCGAGAAGCTAGTATTATAGTAGGGCTTCTCTGCATACTTTTACCAAAATTGGCACAAATGAAGGGCAGACCATGCTGACCAATCTAAGACTTGGGGACATCTTGGGGGTCGCTGCCTTCTGTTTAAATTTGAATAAAATAAAATTTTAATAATTTAACACTGCCACTGACCAAGCAGTTTCATCCACAGTATGCTCGACATTTAGGCCAAAATTGATTTTTCTTTGCATTTTCAGTTAGCTTGCACAAAATTGTTTTGAAAAATGATGAGATGCAAATTTTTCCGGCCCTTAGTGACATTCTGTAGCTATGGAAACCAAAAGCCCTTAGTAACAGCCCTGGTGTGTTTGTAACAAAGATGATAAGTGTCTAAATGTGACAAATATCATGGCCATGATGATCAATTCTGTTGAAAAACGACGAAACATGACCGCCTACCGATTTTTCAGCATTAAAAATGTTCAGACCACTACACCAATGCATTATCATCGTTGAAACAGTACACTTAACTAATGACCAGAGGCCAGAATTTCATTGTCAGTGTGAATGTTCGAAGTGTCCACCGCCAGCTCCAAGCTCCAACACAAGCCTTCAGTCACTTACTTTGATAAGTCTTTCACAACCTTGCAGATCAGTCCTTGTGGCAGGTTGCCCCATATAACCTGAAGTGCTTCCTTGACTTTGGAAATTGTTTTCGGCTTTGTTTTAAGCTTAAAGTAAGTCTCCAACACTGCACCCCAAACGCGATAGTCCACCGGGTTTATATTCGACAAATTCTGAGGCCACTGGTTCTTTGTGATGAAATCTGGACAGTTGGCCTGCAGCCGTATTCCGTGCACTGTGCACTGTGTGTGCTGGCACCGTCCTGCTGGTAGATGAACCCGGTGGGCAGCCAGCGCTTGCTTTAGAACAACGATAATTAAGTAATAATTTATAAACAAAATAAATTACTGTTTATCAAAACGTCACTGTGACGTCATCGGCAGTAATGTGGTGACCGGTTTTTGATAATTAAATAGCATTTTTAGCTTAAACATTTTTTAATGCTGAAAAATTGGTAGGCGGCCATGTTAAAAAGTCTATAACTTTGTTGTTTTTTAACAAAATCATATTGTACTTGGCAGTTAGATGTAAATGGTTTCACTGAATAAAGCTGTGAAATTTCACATTAAAATCTCAAACGATTGCTGAGAAAACAGCGAAAATCTTTAGGGAGCTACTTTTTTGCTGCACCCTAGAGTTATGAGATGGGCTCTGGCTCTGCAGCCGTATCGTTATCGAACAGAATCTATTCGAGGTGCCGACAACGTTGGAGCCGACTATCTCAGTCGATCAGTGCTTGGATGTGCTGATTCTTCACACGCCTAAAACTTTTCGTCGTTCGTGGGGTAATTAATATTCTGCGAATGCAGTGTGTTCTGGCATAGGGGTATGTCACGAAAATCCCCTCAGTACTGTACCTGCTGTTGATCAGAAACCCCCACAGTAGCGCGCAGCACACACCTGTACTCAGTGCACTGGCCAAGTCACTTGACTAAGGTGCAAAGCACAACTCAGACGAGGCATATGCTACGTGCAGGCACCTGTGTTAAAAAACACGTCTAGCACCTGTAGAAGTAACGACATGTGGCTTTGGCTGTGAAAATAGACTGTGGAAATAGACAGTTATAATAATGTGCTATAACATTTTCCGTTACGCATGCAGGTATGTGTCAGTGTTAAAATGTTCTTTGCGTTTGTCTCACACTACTGTTGTTGTAATTGTATCCTGATATTTAAGAATTTTGAGTGTTATAATAACAGTATTGTCTATTGAGTTTTAGGCCTATTATATTGTAGAGACATGGTGAATTGGGCTTATAGACCTATTTTGTGACAGATAGACAATGGCTGTGAAAATAGACTGTGGAAATAGACAGTTATAATAATGTGCTGTAACATTTTCCGTTATGCATGCAGGAAATATCAACGAATGCTTTGAGTTGCTGCTGCCTGTATAACCTGAATGTTGCATGAGTCTGTTCCGTATTGTTCTGGTTCCGTGAAACGCCGCAAGAGGATTGACTGTAATCTGATTGCTGGAAAGCGTGAAATTGTGAACTGAGTCGACACCAAATCCCTGCAGGACTACATTGCCGGGTTTTATTGTTTTGAATGCACCTTATTACTTAAACATAGCACTGTATTTTTTTTGGCAAACTATTTCTGGTCATTCATTTGCGTTATGCTTTGTTTGCCGTTTTTTTGTTGATGTGCACAAAATACGTTTAACCTACTTTGTGTCTAATCACTTAACACTTCACTAGTTAGGCGCTGCGGCCTACTACTTACGCGCCGCGAAACAACTTTAATTTTCGGGTTTCGTGACAGTACTTACCAACTTAAAACATAAACAAAACAGGAAACTGTGTACCTGGGCAATGGGCATTTTCCACTGAGCCGCTCGTCAGCCACAAATTTCACCAGCACTGATTTGCAGCGGTCCAGCAGAGACAGAATAGCCAGCTGGGTGATCGCTCCATCATCCGGATTGGATGCCGACGTCGATCGAATGACGAATGAAAACTGGAGCAGCGTCTCGAAGCAGGCTTTAGCAAACGACTCGCGCAGCTTACGACTCGACTCGGTGTCTAAACATCCACCAAAGGCAGAACAAAATAGCAATGCACACGGGCCATACCACAATGCCACATTACAATGTTGAATAATTCTGTTACGAAAGTAGGCCTATTATGATTACCGTTTATAATTCTTATTATGGCATGATAAACAAACAGTAAATCATCTTAACAATTCAACTATAGGATATGAAATACTTTAACTTTCTGCAAGTTATATATGTACTTGTTTCTACCAATATGGTATGTAAACTAGAGACTTAAGTCTCTGAACAGATCTTGCGAAAATCTCATTTGCAGGGCAGTGCAAAATATCTATAACAATTACAATTAAACGAATTACTCCACTCCACAAATTAGATGACTATCACATCGTTGTACAACGGCACAGCTAGATAGAAAACAGAAAGTAGCTGAAGTAAAGAAAAGAAAATGCTGCTGCATAAAATGATACAGAAGAATTAGTAGAAATCAGAAACACTGCGACTAATTACCAATGAATGACGACGACGTCACGGAATGAATGGAACCTCGATTCAAGATGTGCATAAGTTTTGCAATGAAGTCACGTGGCAGCTTGGAAGAGTTCGGCAATATGTCGTCACGAATCAACTGAACCACCTGTGGATTACAAACAGTTTACTCAAGGCTAGTTATCTGTAGGTTGCAATCTAAGAACATGGTTCCTACTACTCGGCAGAATTCATTTTTCCCAACTTTTCCCTGATTTTCCAGGACAAAATAAATTGTTTCCCCTGTCCAATTTGTTCACACAAAATACCAATGTCGGTTTTCAATTGCTTGCGATCACACTACATAGTGTTTTTACACGCGAAAGCAGCTACTGCTTTCAGCGCATCTTAGCCATCGCAATTCTGTCTGTCTGTCACATGGGTGGATCAGTCAAAAACGGTGCAAGCTAGGATCACCAAATCTTCACCCTTGGCTGCCTGGAAGACTCTAGTTTCAGAAATCGTAAAGCTTTTCCATAAATTCGAAGGGGGTCACCTCGAACAAGGGCGCTAAATGAGAGGGGGGTGGGCAAAATTTGCGATTTTTGGCCAATAAGTCACTGTATCTCAGTAACGCTGCGAGATAGGGCCTAGGTTACTATTAATCACTAATAGGAAGTCGTACACTGGCTCTTGATTGACGCTAAATTCAATGACCTTGAACGCCAAAATAGGGGGTTTTATGGATTTTTTGGCGATTTCGGGCTGCGAGACACACTTCAAGAGCGAATTGCATTGAAACCAATTGAGACAGACATGGACAAGCTGCATATGAAACTTTCAGCATTAAACGTAGATTTTGACGGTCCAAGTCTCGACTTTGTAGATTAAAAGAAACTTGCGCTCGAGGACATCAAAGAGCGGTACCTCCATAAAAGTCGTTATTTTACCGTTGTTGTCCAGTAACTGCTATAGGCTTTCGCACTTCTCGTGAGCATTAGCTCAAATTTCTCGTATAAAAAAACACGCTTTTTCTTTTTTTCATATTTCGCTCAAATTTTAAACAATTTACACAAAATTTTTACCAGATGTAGCTGAAGAAATTGTAATTCAAAATATTTGGACAAAATATGGCAGTTAGTTAAATATTCTTTGCTAGTCGTGATGTAATTCTGATGTCCCAACGTGCCGTGAGTACATCTGCAGGTGTTATGTCTAAGACACGTACCATATAGCGTACATTGTTTTAACCAAATACTTGATCTTACAAGCCCTGCTTCTCAAACAATAACTAATTCCTATTGTCTGCAAGTATCAAAACCTCCAATTGGGTGAGAAGTGTATTTCAAGAATTGTGACTAGAGGCCAAAGCTTCGAGACCAAGGCCAATGCCAGTGGTCTTCAAGGCCAAGGCCACAATTTTTTGTCCATGAGCTGCCCTTGAGGTCGAGGACCATCCTTAAGAAACCAGTAGCCGCAATCTACTGCCTCACAAACAACTCTGTCATCCGTTTGTCAGCAAAGTTACTAAAAAACAAATTCTAGTCAAGTCAAACTAAATAATTAGTCATTAAAAGAATGAACAGTGAAAAACTCACGCGGCAGTCAACGACTTCATCACGCATTACGTTTTCCAACGACACCGAATCTGGAGCATTCCTGCAACAGACCGTCAAACATGTCCTGTGTAAAAATTCTAACAAATCTGACAAGTAGAACTACTGGCAATTATAACATTAATAAGAAAATGATGACAATGTAGACAAGGCGTAAACAAGAACTAAACTCACTGAGCAAATAAAAATTCTTCCAGTGCTAAGCCGAGCTCTTGCCATGTTCCCTGAAATGCTGTTTCTAAAAAAACAAACAGCAACCAGTAACAACAATTAAATACTGTCAAAAATTGCTACTGAAATTAAATATGTTCTCAACGGTTCCCTGTCAAAACCTGGACCAACAAAACCTGGACCGTCAGAACTAGCCAACTCCACAAACCTTAACCCTAACCCTAACCTTAACCCTATAATCTTAACCTTACTTCTTAAACCTAAGCCTATATCACTGTGTCCAGGTTTTGTGATTCCTGGTTTTATCGGTCTAGGTTTTGTCAGGACACCATTCCCGACTACATTCAACTTAATGTAAAGACATGATTGAACAATGAAATTAATTACTATATCAATTAATTAATAATCAGTATTCAAGTTAGTACCATATCATATACTGCGCATCTTGCACAAACCAGAATAAACTCAGTAAATGGAGTGCTTAAACAGAAGTGAAAAAAGCAGCACATTTTCCGAGAGCTAAAAAAGCTTGTCAGCACTACATTATGTTAAGGATGACATCGCGTTCATGTTCATACAATGTTATTCAATTGTTATTACAACTTTTTACCATTAGCTTCAGCAGTGGATTTCACTAGAGACAAAGTAATAATCTGAACGCAGAAATGAATAGCAGCATTAACAGCCGAAACAAAGATTCGCGTTTGACGTACCATTTTTCCGAGCAAGCGGCAGCCCAACACTCAATACTGTCATCAGTGAGTTTATAACGAGCTGCCACGTTGACTGTGATGGACATGCATACTTCAGACCAAGTGGTGTTCTAAATGTCTGCAAATAAACAATAAATAAAGAAAACAGAGAAGTTTACTTTTAGGGAAGCTGTTAATTCTGTTACGGCGTAACTTCTGACAGGCTCTATGACCCTCCTGTTGCCCAGAAAAAATAAAATTAAATGTAATCACACCCTCCATCTCCACACCGTGTGTCATAAAAAAACACCTTGCACTATTTGTCATATCTCTGCCAAACTGTAATCATTTTTCGAAATTCTTTCACCAAAAAACGCGTGAGAAAATTTGCCACAAAACTTCCCACCACACCTAAAAGATGCCACTATACTACCTCGTAAAATATTATCTCTGGAAAATTGCACCATGCTCGGCAACATGTTCCACAAAAAACCACTTTGATTATTTATTAGTACCTTTGCTAAACTAAATTATCAAAATGATTCAACAGAGACATACGTGTATGATGCGTTGCAGGACGTGACCATGAATAACTGACGGAAACTTTGCCGTAGAACGATACAGCTCAACAATGATCTCGATAACTGCCTCGGCAAATGGCACATAATTCACCGCCATCCAATCAGCCTATGCAGTCAACAAAACAAGTGATTACAGTGGACGGACTACGTCAGTCAATTCAAAGCCTGCAGAATTGTCACAATACGTCTACCAGTCTGCAGAAATAAAAGTAACTTCAGTAATTAACAACAAAGAATATTGTACAGCAAGTTACAATGAGAACAGTTTCATGTTCTTCAGCTTAAGTTGTCAACAACATGCGTCAGCTGGTCGCCGAGAACCCGAGCCGTCAGCACCTGTGCTCTACTGCACGTGGTGACCTTGCTGGCGTTCCAGCGACACGCACATTCCGCTACAGTCCTCACAGCTTCGCCGTCGCAGGACCGCTCACACGAAACTCACAGCCGGCATCTGTATGGAACTGTCATCTACCATCCTCTTTCCAGCATAAACTAAAAACTAAACTGTTTGCCAGAGCATATTTTTATTAGCACACTTGTGACTGTTTTATTGCTGTAAGCAACACTAACTCTATTGACTCATCATCATCATCAACATTAACATATACAGGGTGCGCCAAAAAATTTTACCCCCCCCTATGCCGTATTAAGCGATACCACCAACCGAATTTTTACATTTCACCAGATTTTTAACTTTTTAACTTACTTACTTACGTTGTACCCGTTTAAAGCAAATGATGTCACTATGACGTCATCATCATGGACACATTTAATGATTTTTAAAAGTGTTTGCAAGTGTTGTGAAATGTAAAAATTCGGTGGGTGGTCGCGCTTAATACGGCATAACTTTGTCAAAGTTGGAGATAATTGAATAAAATTTTGCAGGTTAGCGTAATAATAGGCGTATAAAATTTTGTTTAAAAATCCTCAGCCGTTTCAAAAAAATTATCAGAAAACCTCAGGAGGGTAAAATTTTTTGGCACACCCTGTACACAGTGGTACCTGCCACCCAACACAGGTGAACATGCCCTGTCTCAACACCAGCAAGACAGGCTAGTGCTTGATTTACCTACCCTGGATGGATGCAAGGCTGAGTTGACCTTGGCGTTAGGTATAAAATGAGATAGTTTACCTAAACACAAACATTCAATCAAGCATCCAAGTAGTACCACTTGATAGTGTCCCGACTGGAAGCTGAACCAACGACCTCACGATCACAAGTCCAACATCCTGACCATTACACTACCAAATGACCACAATTATACCTGAGTAGCACGGCCTGACACTGCAGTCCTCGACTCCAGTTTGTTCAACTTTGGCGGATGAACGGCCAGATCAGTCATCAGCAGGAGGCGCTCAAACAGGTCGGGACACATTGCAGGCATGTTGTCTGCACCGGACTGCATCTCCTGTATACAAACCGTATAACAAGACAGTAGCCTATGAAACATTGTACAAACTAACCAGCCCTCAGAATTCTTCTAAAGTCATGAACTGATGACGTTATACAAATCCGATCGATATTATTATTCCCACAGGAGTGATTTCTAACAACAACTGATCACAAAGGAAATCACATTTTTCCATTAAAGTACAGCAAGATGGGTGTAGACGCTCAACTTTGTAAAATGGCAAACTTACTTAATATCTGAATGTCAAATAAGTCTAAAACTTTATAAAGTGTAAGAATGAAGCGTCCGCCTGTTTACGAAGTGTCGTACATAACCAGCAATACCGACTTACATGATATGTTCATACACACAACTTAATATATACAGGGTGGTCGAAAAAACCTGAACCTTTAAATGCTCTGCATGAAATATATTAACAGTTAGAGCACACCTTCACGATGACTTTGATAGCTCCAAGGATGGCATCGTGCAGTGGAGTCATGGTTGCAGCGTCACTGCCACTATTGGCCGGTACAACAAAAAATGGCACAGACGACGCTGCAACGGGAACGTGCAACGCTCTCTGCAGGACCACAAACAGTCGCTGCAGCTCTGCGGCGACGAACTGCGAGCGAATGTGCGAAAACAGCGCAGGGAACGTCAGTACGAGTGCTGTCAGAAACGCCTGCGATGGAACGTAATGTGCAGACGATGTCGTCGAAGACTCAACGTGGTTGGTGACCGAAGTCCCAATGCTTCTCCAGACCCGCCACGCATGCGACCACAGCGCTACTTCATCCACTGTCCCCCCGGTGTCATCCTTCATTCCCGCAGTCGGCTCCGGCTCTTCGGTGATTGGGACGTCACGACGGCCAAACAGAGCTTTCAGCTCATCAGATGACCGAGCGGACTCGCCGCCCGACAGACTTGCCCCGTCCGTGGCACTTGTGGGAATGTTCAGAATCTCGTGGAAACTTTTCAGCGCCGCCAGCGAAACCTCAGCATTCGGGCACAGTGCTGCCAACTCGACGTATTCCAGCAGTAATGCCCACGCTCGAAGAAAATCACCTCGAGACACAAAGTTCACAGGGAGTTTGTCAGAATCATGCCTTCTTACTTACCATAGTTACATGCTAACTTAGAATATGACAAAAATACTGAGGCATACTGTAACATTCTGTAACTTAAATACATGCACATCAGTGTTCAGATAATCTGCGTATGGTTTCTGGACAAAGTCCACTTTTCCTGTTCTACTATTCTAAATACACAACTGCTGAACACAAGGACAAAAAATTCTATCAACAAGCAGCAGAATAACATCATGTCCTTCGCTGATAAGAAAAGCAAAAAATTCAATGTGTAATATAGTTACAATATTAACAACTAGAAAGCACTCAGAGAGTGCAGGTACCTCCACCAAGGCAAAGCTATTCGCCAGGTGGCGTCACCATCTTCGCTTTGCCAGCGGTTCCCGTATGCCCCCTTTAACGCAATGTAACAAAAATTTCAAAGTGATCCATAATCCAGGATTCCTGCCGGATCACCCGCAAAATTGAATCACTGGTAGTTTGTGCCATGCCCGACATACCCTCAAAATTTCAGAAAGATCCGTCCATAACTTTTTTAGTTATCTTGCTCACACACAGACAGACAAACAAAAACCGGCAAAAACATTGGCGGAGGTAATAACACAATAAAAGTTAACCATAGCCAGGTGCTGGAGAAGCTAAACAAATGTAGTTAACAGTAATATACAAATTGATATGCACAGAAACAAAAACAAAATTCTGACTTCTTTGAGCAGATCATTAAATTAGTTGTTCGATGGTTGAGGTTGTAGCGAATTGTAACTAACTGTTAATCTGTGCCTTTACGCTATGTTACTTATTTACTTACTTACTTAAGATGAAGACTGAGAAACAGTGCTAGATACCAAGCTGCTGGAGCGTACGTCGTTTGGCATTGAAGACTCGGGCAACACCAGCAAGTGTGAGGAATCTGGTCTCGGCCCATTGCTTCTCCGCCGTGTCCCGCGAATGATGCATCAATATGTTCCCAGCTCCAGCCGCGCCACTACGACTGCTACCATTGTCCTCACGACGGTCCGACGCCTGGCTTGATAACCGCTTGACTCGGTCCAACAGTGGAAACAAAACCTGAAATCATTTAAACGTCCAACTGAGCATCAGTTTACCAACAAATAACAATACCAACTTACTACATGGCACACACATATCAGCCACAAATCAATCACATCACAGCAAAATGTAAACAAAAAACAAAATTTAATTCAGTAGTTTTATATTTCACACTATGTTATGTTTACATTACGAAAAAATTTTAAGCGAAGCATGAAATGAGCTAAAGACTGCTTTATCGTCAGTCTGAAATGCTAAAAATGAGATGTCACAATGAAGGCTTGATGGCTTGGCAAGCGACTAATTTTCATAACTTGGTGACTTACAAAAATTTATGCATTTTTCAAATTCTTTCACCGACACACAGAGCAGCACATGTGCAAAATTAATTTTGTATTTGTATAGCAAACATTCGATGAAGTTATGACAAGTATTTATTTTATTTTATTTATTTATTTTATTTATTTATTTCAGCACTGACATTGACAACACCAGCAACACAAATAAAAACAACAAAATGCCAGCCAAGGATAGAAAGGCTCCAGAAGGAACACTATTATGAGATCAACACGAAGTCGTCTTTGGTGACTTTTAGACCAGACCGGACAAGCCATCAATTCACAATCAAGCAGCACTGTACCTTCCACAGCACAGTCTGCCAGGATGACTTTTCCAGCATTGCTCCATGGGCTGCAATCATCGAGAAAAGCGTCTGTCCAGCACTCTTGCGGACTGCCGGTCTCTGGTCCACACAGAGGTCACTCAGTCGACTGTACAGGTCCATCCACAGTGCATCAAACGCGGGCAAGCCATGACCACTCGACACAGTGCTACAGTCAGCGCTGCCACCAGGAGCAGCTGTTGCGACGTTAGACATACGCTCGTCGTCCTGGTCGCTCATTGAAGGCAGGTCGGTGCAGATGCGCGCTCGGTTCTGCGAAAAGTAGTCCGAGATATTCCACTGCAAATGGAAACACAACTAGACTGTTAAGACTCAGGCAAGGCTAAGGCTGTCTACAGTAGGCGCCGAGGGCATGCTGTGATATTTATAGCAATGACGTCAGCATTAGCCTTTGCATCAGTCTAGCTGGGCCAGTCTAATAGCAGCTAGCAGAGCAAGGCCCAATGTTACAACGGTAAAGTATAAAAAAATCCGATCCTGTAACCGTGACCTTCGATGTATGACCTGAAATTCAACAGGGTTCTTGCGGTTGGCGAAGTACACATTCATGCAAAACTTCATGGAAAGCTAAGTGCATCGGTTCATGAATTATCACGGTAACTGAAAAAAAACCAGAAGAACTGCAGAAAACAATACTGTTGTCGCTAACGTGGACAGTAACCACCAGGTATAGTAAACACTGTAAACAGTGCACTTCACGACCCAATACGCCTACGTTCTTTGACATTCTGCATGCTACCAGTTTACAAACCAGCAAAGATTTGGTTACACCAGACTGATCAAAGTCATAGGTTCGAATGTCAAAGTGGTGTGGATCAAAAATCTACTGACTGCTGCTTTCACATTTTTTAATGGCACTCACAAATTCTGCACAAACACCGATGACGATACAAACAGATGACAAACTAACCATCTCTTAATATTTTCCTGTAACGCTAATCATAATCACAGCATCTCTTGCTCTATTAAATGTTTTGTTACGGTGGACTACTCTTCCACAATGATCTGTAATTTCGAATCTATCCCCTAAGGAATGTTTGGAAAATTGCCAGAAACTGATTTCTTACATCGTAAATGTTGTTGCTGCAGCCAACACTACGCCAGTATGGTTGCATAGTTTACATCTTCACAGATATCAAATACACAGTACACACTAAACAGCAAAGTTGCTTGGTAGTTTAAAGGTCAGGACCATGGGTGACTGTCTGCAGATGGGTAAACCATCTTGGTATATAACCAACACCATGGCCAACTCAGCTTTCCATCCCTCCGAGGTAAATATGAGGGTTGTTCGATAAATAAGTTACAAAACAGCGCCATTCTGTTAGCTTTGCAAATCTGAAAAATCTGAAATATACGTTTTGTAGAAAATTTTATTCTGAAGACATGTATAAATTTTTTGATGACGACGTCATTATTGTGACGTAATCGGTTCACAGAACACAGTCTACACATATATTATTTTCCCCACTAGTAATCTATCATAACTCGCAAGTGACAAACAATATAGGAAGAAAAAATGAATAAATGTAACAAGTTAACGCCATCTCTTTAAATGCTAATTGTTTCATTTTCAACATATAATCGTCCAAGTTCACACAAACATTTGTCCTATTCTGTCAGTAAACTTCTGAATGCCCGATGCAAAGAACGATGCTGGCTGCTGTCCATGCCACTGAAGAACGACTGATTGCACCTCAAATTTCTGCCCACCTAGCATTTTCTTACACCAAACCATGTACCGTTCACTTCGCGAAACACTTGTCGCCATATGCTGGATGCATCTCCGAGTGAATCTGATTGGCATTTATTTTTTTGCCCACAAAAATACGATAACAGCACATTGTTTGTTACGGGAAGATTTCAGTGGCAACATTGTTGTAACTGATGTTTAGAAATGACGTCACAGTGATGTCATCATCATAAAAATCACAGCTGCTACTCAGAGTTAAATTCCACACAAAACGTATATTTCAGATTTTTAATGTTTGAAAAACTAACAGAATAATGCTGTTTTGTAACTTAATCATCGAATGACACTCGTAAATCAAATACAAACCTGTCTGGCTGGGCTTACGGCAGGACACATTCACCTGTGTTGGATTACAAGTAACACTGTGTGATCTCATATGGCAGGTGATGCTCTGTAGCTCTGAGAAGGGTTGAAGGGTTTCCTATGAAGAGCTAAATCATTTAACTGTTAGCCAAGAAAAGATACAGTTATCGTACGAGAAGACCAATGGCAGTCAAGCTGATGTTCAAGTCCTGGCACTGCAGACCAAACTTTGCTGTGACGTCAACACAGACGGCCAGACATGTGCAAGGCATTGTGGGTAAGAAGTCTGTCACAATCAGCTGCAGGCTTTGAAATGCTGTTCGCACGAGACCCTCACTGCAACAGACAGTGACATGCATGCCAAATCTAAGACACAAGGCTCACGTCTGGCATTAAGATGGCCTAAAAGCTAAGCTATAAAAACGTTCTCAGGGGTCGTCCATAAATGACGTCACACACCGAGGGCGGAGGGGGATTCACGATATCGTGACGATGTGTGATATAAGGGGGAGGGGCTGAAAGGTTGTGTGACGTCACGCACGTCACATCTGTGGCAAGGCCTGGTCACAGAGTCGTGGATGATAGCACTAGTATTCAGAAAATCATTTCTACATATCAGAACTTTGATATACTATGCTTAAATTTGTGTTGTGTTTGAAACTCATATAGATCTGTTGGCTACACAAGAGGCTGCAAGGGGGCGGGGGGTTAGAAGTTTGTGACGTCATATTGGGGGGTCCAGAGCAG
>Ga0209367_1004417_pt1 | contig 19378 bp, 9 predicted proteins | sample WorMetLIZISLAND2_FD_187412 | JGI IMG/M metagenome (GOLD analysis project Ga0209367, IMG submission 187412) | Marine gutless worms symbiont microbial communities from Max Planck institute for Marine Microbiology, Germany - Olavius geniculatus... ...
CCATGATGACCTGCGGTGACGTCATGAGTTTAGCCTATAGACGTCATGAATTAATATTCATGACGTCTATAGGCTATGGCCTAGCCTAGAATGATGACGTCGTTGGCTAGCCATTAATATTCATGATCTACATGGGCTAGGGTCATGACGTCACTGCGGGCACTGATAGATTAGAATATTTCGCACAACGTAACGTAATGCCGCATTTCGCTTGAATTCACGCATTAATTTCATATATTTATGAAGCTTAAATCGACATATTATATATGCGAGGTTAAATGTCTAATTTAAATCTACAGAAATTGCGCGAGTGAGTTTGACTGTGGCCATGGACCTATAAGAGCTATACACCTATCATTACCTTTACCCACCAATACTGGCTTCTCTGACTTGTACTCATGACTGCAGTTTCTAGCTCATCTGAGAAAAACCAAAACAAACTTTGAACAACTCAAATAGCTGCTAAAGACATTTTTGCAATGTTCAGCTGTTCCGATCGCAATGGATTGTGACCAACCGCTATATTGGCACATTTTACGTTTTCTTACTGACTCAGTGTAATGCAATAAACGGCTGGTGGTGCAAACTCGAACCTTGTTGAAGCGGTTGAGGTACGTTTCATCACCGAGCATAATGTAAGCCTTCAGCAGGTACTCATAGTAGGAGTCAATCCCGGCACCCACTCCACTGTCTACAGAGCATCAGCAGCACATTTCATTACATCAGCCAACGTCTCATGGGATATGCACCAACACGGTGGCTTGTGGCTTAGTGGCATATATGGTTAAGAAGCCGGACTTAAGATAAACCGGTCGTGGCTTCAACACTCGGTCGGGTCAAAGAAGTTACTACCTAGAAGGGTGACTCTCTGTGGACAGGTAAAACATCTCAGAATACAACCAACACCTGGGTCACCTCAGCCTTTGATACTTCTGGGAGTGCTGGTACTGGCCTGCTTGGCTGGGATTAAGGTGGAACATGTTCATCTGGATCAGGTAACAGGTACGCTGTGCAATCCCGTATGGCAGGTTGATGCACCGTTGCTCTAGGATTGGTTTCGAAAAGAGTGATATACCCCTTTCGTCTTTTAGATGTTCATACGACAGGTTTTCAGGTGTTTTTCCTTGGACGCCACAAGCTGGATGTGGCTCGCAAGCCACAGATATGCGAGATTGTACATCACCGGTGTAGACAAATATGCTACGACAGCAAGACAAAAATCACAGACAGAGAGAACACCAAACAGTGTATGTACCTCGTCGAACCCAGTCACCGTTGTGAATGTTGATGACAGTACCGACCAGGTCACTAGTACGATGTCTCGACTGCCACAAGTAGTTGACCGCTCGCACTGCTGCTTCCTAGCATGACACACACAGATACCGACAAACTGAGAGCTAAGACTTGGAACAATTCTTAGCAAAGTTTGACAAAAACTATATGTAAGCCTTGGTGCAAATCTAATGTCCACAGTATGATAGAAACAGCAATGCAAGTTAATTACAGCTAAAACAAGCTACTATAGAACTTGTTATCTTATGGAATTAAAGCACGTGTGATACTGAATGACTGGCTGAGCTTCCACAACCGGAAATAAAAATGTGTCAGACTTCTTGCTGTTGTCTTGGCTGCACCAGTGCAAGGGATTGTGAAATAAGCGGTATTGTCTCGAAACAGATACAGAATTCTACTCACTCACAGCACTTTAGGCAGAGTGTGCTTACCAGGTAACACTGCGTGATCCCATACGGCAGGTGATGCTCTGTAGCTCTGAGATGGGTTTCCTATAAAGAGCTATTCACCACCTTTACCTATTACCTTTAAACAACTACTACAACTTCCCCCACCACCACAACCACCATGACCAGCACTGTTCCTACACTCCCACTACCACTAATATACACTGTGTCTCAAAAAAACATCCCTGACATTTCTGACTGTAACCTGAAAACCAATTATCAGACTTTGATAATTTTTGGTACGAATATTCCGGACAAAACTTGCCATCAAATGACTGTTTAGTTTCCCACCTCACCCAATGTATGCTTTTGCACTACCTAGGGAAGTCAGATCAAGCAAAATGTGTTGAAATAAACAGAAAACCTGAAAAAAACATCCGCAACATTATTGATCATAACTTGAAGAAAGATTAGCAGATTCTAATAATTTTTGGCAGAAATATTTCTGACACCATAGACTATTAAATAAGTGTTTTAGTTTCCCACCTCACCCATCGTCTGCATTTGCACTACCTGGGGAAATCAGACCAAGCATAATACATGTTAAAATGAATGAAAAAACGTTGATAAATTCCATCTATCCTAATCTGTGGGCCAGTCTATTATAAGGTTTGACTGTCATGCAGCAGTGTGTCTACCAGACGAAGTTTAGGAATTGGAGTCAAGAAGCGTGGCACAGCCTGGATTGGTCTGGAGCAGAACTTTATCGATACTGCTGTCGATAAATGGAGAAAGCGTCTCCTTGCCTGTGCTCGCATAGTGGGCCACCACTTCAAGCAGTTTTACTGCATGCAGTTGAAAAATGAGCATCTAGATGAAATGTCAGCCAAAGTGTCAGAAATGTGAACAAAATATGTTTCTACGCATTATGTTAATTGAGCAGTCATATCGCATTGGATAAGAAAGTGATATTTCACTGGTTGTGTTTTCCCCAGGTAGTGCAGAAACAGATGTTTGGTCAGGTGGGAAACTGATTAGTCGTTTGATCGCAAGTTGTGTCAAGAATATTCGTACCAAAAATTATCAAAATCTGATAATTGCTTTTCAAGTTACAGTCAAAAATATCGAGGATGTTTTTTGAGACACAGCGTACTACTGCTATTACTGCAACAGAGAGCGTGCTATACCTCAAAGACAGTGTTGCCTGTGAGACGACTCAGTGCAGAGAACTCCAGGAGCATCGAACCGGCACAAGCCGTACACGTGTCCTTCTCACTGCCAGTCCGAGACATGTCGTGTTTTACACCGTACCGCAGGTTCACCTAACACCAAGACAGATACAAAGACATCCAGACATGAAGACATGCCACAGAGATAGACAGACAACAGACAGACAGCAGCAAAGAAGTGTCCCTTTCGTCTCTAATCAGAGACTGGCTGGAGTAAAAGATACACTTAGACGAAGAAACATATAGAAAGACAAAAAGTCATGTATTCTGTAATAGCCTGGTCAGTAAATAGATCATTGGAGCCAGTCTCAATGCAGCACCTATGTTGTGGCAGTATTTCTACATAAACTCAGATGACTAAGTAATCAACATGTGAAAGTGAAACACAAGCACTGTCCATATCACAATTCCCACAATTCTTCACATAAAATATGTGCATGTTTCTAAGTACAGTAACATTAAATATACACATTTTATAAATTAGACAGCCTATATCTGTTGCTATATTTAGAGACATGTACATGTACACGTTTTTTGCGTGCAGCATAGTTGCAATAGTGACAAACCGAATCATGAAATAACAGAATGTAGCAGAGATGACTGGAACATACCCGTGGAAAAGGCATTCCAGTTGACGTATTGAAAGCCGGAAGGAGACGTCTGCCGATGTCATGTGCCATTTGTAGCAGTTCACCATTATACCAAAGCATCACGTTATGAGTCTTGCGTAGCACGGTTGCCATCAGGTGACCACTCAGTAGCCCCCTGCAGCACCACAAAATGCCTCAACTCACTACTAAGTAACATAACTGTGAGGTAACTTACTAAAACCTGACAATTTGTGCTGATTTGGTGGCATAATGCTTAAACACCAGACTTACAACTAACCAAGTCGGGATCAAGTTTGACTCCCGAATGTGTCATTATTAAGTGGTTACTATTTGGATTGGGGACTGCCTGTTAACAAACCATCTTGGTATATAATCAACATAAAGTAGCAACCTGTTTGGCTAGGTTTAAGTGAGTGAGTGAGTGAGTAGTGTTTAACGTCCCGCCCGACACAGTATAGGTCATTTCAAGGATGGCTTTTGCAGGCAAAATTGCACATACACATAATAACGGAACAAAAAGTTTAACCTTTATAGAAAGTTTAACCTTTATAAAAAATAAAACACAAAAAAATGATGGAAACCTAAAATTGTAAGAACTGCTGATTATAACTGTGCATATGTATTGAAAATGGCAGTTCTAATAATCTTCCCAGTTATCCTCCAGACACTCATCAATCTTTTAGCTAAGTTTAAGAAACTTACCAGTGGACACAGTAGGACATAGAACTTACCGAGTACCACAATACACAAACTCATCCAGAACACAACTAACTCATTACAGAAAGGACACAGAACTTAAACCAATACAAAAAACTTATGTAAAAAACACATAACTTACCATACCCCACAACATGGAAGTTACCCTAGGAGAAAACAAGTAATATGAGCAAAGCCCATGTGATGCACAACAACAGCAGTTCTATCATCTCAGCAGCAAGTGTACAGCATGCAATAAAATAGTAATGCATCTTGAAGGAGTATTCAAACTTAAGGACTCAGTACTGAAGACACCTTGAACCTAGGAGGTCAAAACTCAGATGGTTAAACATGTTCTATGTTAAAAATTTTGCACGCAGGTTGTCTTGGTCTGTCTCCAGCCATTTTGTCACAATTCACTGTTAAAATGTGTGCTGCAGCCAATAATTGCAAAAAATTCACTAAAAACCCCTATCTTGAGAGTTCAATGTCATCGATGTTGAAAAATTTAAAAAGCCGTCACCAGTGCTTGTTATGATAAGCAGCATGTCTATGCCTATCTGCAACTGTTTTCACACTATACAAGCCAATATTGGCAAAATAACAGCTTTTAAGGGGGTACCCCTCTTTGACGCAATTGTTCAAGGAGAACCCACTCACCCAGGGTCACAAAATTTTGTCAGGATAAACTAGCAGCCCACAGTGAAAATTTTGTGATCATAGCCTGTGTCTGTTTGACACAATACCGCAGTGTGAAGGACGGACGGATGGACAGATACTTTGACGATGGCTAAGATGCGCGAAGCATTCTGCTGTCGTGCATAATAACTTATGCAAGTAAGAACATAGAATTTACCACAAGACACACAACTTACGCCAGTAAGGACACAACACTTACCGCAGGAAAGATGATAGAAATTACCCCCAGTAAACTGAATTCAACGCAAGACAGTAGACACACAAGAAATTACCCGAGTACACGAATGTTGGTCTCAAAAACGGACACAACAATGTCAGTGTTGAACGAGACATCATCAATCACGAGACGAACAGCTTTCTCAAACTCATCCACATCACCAAGCACCTGGCAGTTGCATACCACTATCACTTATTCTCTGCCACCAGCTGAATCTTGAACACATGAGTACACAATTTTGGGAGATATATACACTACAATATTCTTGGGCAACTAAGTTAAAACCCATGAAAACACAACATGCATGAAGTTGAGTCTTTTAAAAAAAATCTGGATTTAACCCCAAAAAGCCAAATAAACCAACTAAGACAGGAAAAAGCAGTTAAAAAAACTCAGGTTTTTAAAACCCTAGGACCAAATTTTCGAAACTTCTTAGGAAGATCTTTGGAAGACTTCTTTTCCAAAGAAAGTATGCGGACTTTCAAAACTTCTTTGGAAAATGTCTTTGGAAGAAATTGAAAAGATCTTCCAAAAAAGATTTTGAGGAAGGGTGCGCAATTTTCGAAACCTCTTTGGAAACTTCTTAGAAAGAATTTAGGCAAATATGTAAGAAAGCACTAACCTTGTCCTACACGGAGAAAGCTGTGTAATAAAACGAAATTTGCAAAAAAACAACGCATTGCTGACACTTAGCTTAGACATCATATGTGACGTCATAGAGGTATTGCATAATGCTGCGGTAAAATCAACAATGAGTAAGTAAAGGAAACTGACATTTGGTCAACTTAAAAAAATGAAGAGGTGTGTAAAATGTGTTTCCCGTGGACGTGCTAAGATACGAAGTTTTCCAAAGAAGTTTTCCTAAAAAGTTTTGATTACATCACATGGTCGGTATAAGTGCATCTGATTGATTGAACTAGTTTAGGAAGATAAGAAAAGAAGAAGTTCTTTGGAAATGCAAAGAAAGCCATCGAAAATTTGTTAAAAGAAAACTTCTTTGGAATTCCTAAATCCTGTGACATAGAAAGATCTTTGTAAAATATCTTGAAAAAGTTTAAAAAATTTGGCCACTGGCTCCTGAGTTGTCTCTGTCAGACATTATTATTAATGCAGTTACTATAGCCTGAATGGTTTATGCTACAGACAATAAGCAATGACTCTGATAGAGAATGGGACTAGATGAGAGTCTGAGAAATCCAATGCTAAAACAAGAAGAAACGTGACTCACAGCAAGCGTGTCCAGTGTGTCGATGAGTGACAGCGAAAAACTAAACAACAAACAACAAAACCAAGACATGATAGAAGGTCAATTCACTTAACACTGTAGACCTTGTGTTGTTTTATTCAAAGGTGAATTCCACCAGTGCATCAAGCTGCTAACAGTATTTAGCAGAAAACACCAAATGCAATGCATTTTACTAATAAATAATGTCAAATTGTCAACAATACCACCAATGATAAAATCACTTATTACTGAACTCATTAGTACATCTGGTGATGATAATGTGGTAACATAACAAGAAAATGGATGCGTGAATGGACAGATGACTTAAAAGCAGTTGTTGTTGTTATGACTGAAGCAGTCAACAGTATTTAAAAACTATTTAAATAGTTTGAAAGTAAGTAAATGATACCGGTATTTAAATTAAGCAAAAGAAGTTCAGGAGCGTAAAAAGTACTGTAATGGAGACTGAATAAGAGCAGAACATGGTACATACTTTCCTAAGGCATCATCGATATCACCTCGGCTTGGTTCAGTGCCACGGTAACGTCCTCTGCAGCTGAGTGGCATCAGCTCATCAGCAGGGTATGCATGTTGCTGCAGACATACACAGAAACAGTGACAAACTGACACACAAAGTCACTGGCAGACATACAGAGTTACAGACAGACACAGACAGCTAAGAGGCATTAAGCGGATGTCAGACAGATGAACGACAAAGCTGGGTAACTTTTGTGATCATGGTTTAGTTGCCTGACAAAATCGGCAAATAAAATCGGTGAACCATGACATACAACCGATATTTTCGTCTGCTGCTTCATACGGTATTAGCTGGCACAACAGCAAAATGCAGATCGCAAGACAATACTTGCATCACTTTTTCCTGCGTCTAATGAATGCAAATAAATATCAAACACAATAAATAACTAAAATAAATATTCATCTTCCGTTGTAAACAATCACCACAGCAGCATAAACAGAATTTGTTGGCCGATCTACAAAAAGTCGGCCAACAAAATCGTCAAAGATAAGAACACATTCTATCTTGGCCAACAAAATCACGGCCGATTTTGTCAATGACGATTTTTGCATGACACAAGAGAGATTTCTGTTAGGCAATTTTGTCGTTCGTCTAGCATCCCCTTTAGCTCATCAGTTGGGTAGCAGTCATGTTGCTGTGACACCACACAGACAATGACAGACACAATTACATGAAAACAGCCAGACAGACTAAAACAGACAGATACACAAACAGGGAGATACACAGAGAGGGAGAGACAGACAGACTGACACACCGACAGATACAAGTAGTATATGCTAAAACTGAAAACAAGCACACCGAAAAACAAGCTAGTGGACAATGTGGACAAAATAATCAAACGTCATTTCTAATTTAGCAGTAACAAGGAGGTGCAACTTCAGAATCTACATCTCTACTATTTTATAAAGCAAGGAATAAAGTATTAACAGACAATTATCAATCACAAATGTGCATCCCTCAGAGCCATTTTTTTCCACAGGCCATGCATGCTGCAGCATTTGCCACTTAAAATGCTAATATGCATACATTAATAGGGCCCTGTTGAGCCACGACAACTATCTACAAATAACAGATTGCATCATCTGTCACACATGTATGGCCAAAAGGCAACTTCAATCCTATAAATCATAGTATTTCTACAGTGCCACACAGCTACAATAATGTTACTACAACATCTGTGACACTACTGCCACTGGTGAAGTCAAACGCATACATCTGAAAGTCATTTACACACAAGCATGCTGCAGTGCATCTTACCAAATAGTTTGAATATGCATGATGAAACATCTGCCGAGTCTTCAGCCTATCACAATCAACCACACAGGCAACAATTAGCTATAATGTAAACAACAGAGAAGAAATGGCAGTTTCTCAATTAACATATACATGCCATAGGTAATATTACTTTTTCATGCAGCAGTCCTAAAAGCCTGCATTATGCCTCCTGGGATGCGAACTTGTCTGTCACACAGGAGCGGTCAACTTGAAAACTGAAAAGCACAAAAAGAAATCACTGTAAACTTTCCACAAGGCAATTGTTACTGGTGTGAGAGTATGAGATTCTTCACTTAAACATATTAAAGACCAGTGTGTGCGTGTTAAAGTAAAAAGCTGACACTTCACATACAAAGTGAGCAATAAACTCATTGCTTGTAACTGCATAGTCTACCAGACAATTTTGGTACTTAAGTTTAATCCTTATTTTTTGACTATTTGTCAAAGACTACACAATAAAACCGAGGGCATCTGAAAATCCTGTAGAATTATAAATTATTGTGTCACAAAGAATGAAAAAAATGAACTAGTACCGCAGCTGATTTTTCTCATCTGCATTCATGCCCTGACACTCCGAAGCACACAGAAGTATGATACAGAATGTGACAGTGCACAACAGCGATGCTTTGCAGCAGAACATCAGCATGACAAACAGCATGGTGGACACTCTACGAGTGCTGATGATGCTTTTCAGTGAGTAGATCACATCACCGACTCATGACTCGCTAATAACACCAACCTGCAAGAAATCACTGGTCACCAGTGGTGTGGCTTGGTAGTCTAGTGGTTAGCGTGTCAGACCCAATGACCGCGAGGTTGTGGGTTTGATCCCTAACCACTGCACTCTCAAGTAACAACCTTGGGCAAGTTGTTCACACACCACAGCCCGTCGGTGCTATGCCCCAGTTTGGGGGCCCTGCTGACTAAATATCCCAAATCCAAATCTGAACCAAGTTCTACTTATTTCTACTGTTGCTACAACTGCGGATATGACTACTACCACCACCATAAATCAAGCAGGCTGAAAAAAATTATTTTTACATATTGACCTTGATCTCAAGTTTTAGTTTAATTATACGTATTTGTATTTTTCTGTGTTTTTGTTAGAACTGCAGTGGTAACAGTGGCAACTACATTGATCGGACACAACTGTTCATAACTATGCTCCACCACTAAACTTGCACTTGTATGCTGCCAATGTCAATCATATTCGCATGCAGCCAATCCAGTAATATGTCGTAATTTTACTACAGAAATATCAGACCTCTGAGAAAAAACGGATCAGCAGATGTGCGAATGTAATGTTAGGACTGGGCCCAGAGTTAGTGATAAGGTTAAAATTAAACTCAAGAATAGGATTAGACAACGATTAGACTAATAAACTGCGACTTAATGCCGGCGTTGTCCGTTGCGACATCCGCAGATCCGCAATCCGCTTTCACCCGTAGCCAAAATATCATTGCCACCATGTACGTTGTACACTAAGTTATGGGAAATACTATCACAATCCTAGTCATGGCGGTAAAAATTTTACTGATTATATCTATCGGCAATGCAGATTACACATAACATCTGTCTGCAACTGTAACCCACCCAGTCCATGAACAATTTACAATTTTGTCATCAAGTAAATAATGTAAACAACATCACCCACACAACCAAAAATATTTATACGTGTGAATCAGACACCTGTAGGGCTGTGCCATCAAAGTAATTGAGTAATTTTTTATTGTTCAAATACTCGACTCGAGTCTGTCTCAGTAGGTTATTTAACTTATTTTCATTTGTCCTTATTTTGTCTATGCTAATAATCAAACGGCAAAAATTTTTCATAGGGTGAGATAAAGTTTTGCTAAAAGTGATAGACTTTGCAAAACTTTATTTTACCCATTTTGTAGTGTTGCTTTAAGTGTTTAGTGGATGATGTCAACTTACGGTGTCAAGTGTAAGTTATAATTTAATTTTTGATTTTTTGATTTAAATTATAGCAAAACTTGACGGCTACGAGTAAAAAGCAGATTGCGGATGTGCGGATCTGCAAACTCTGTAATTTAGCTGTTATTTACTAGTTTAACCATTTTATCTCTATTTTTGCGACATTGCAAGCTAAAGAAATACAGATTTGCAACTAATAAAATTTAAATTTTAAAAGTGGTAAAGCATTAAAGCTTTAGAGCATAAAAACTGCAAATAAGTAATGAGTCACTTTTCATTTGACATCTGCGCATCACTCACTCACATGTAAATCCAAAAAAAATCATACACGTTGTTAAGTATTCTAGGCAATGTTTACATTTTTTACAAATTTCTCAAATCATTAAATTGTCATAGTTGCGTCTTAGAGCGGGTATTATTTGCACAGTTTGTTGGCAACAGGTTGCCGCATTAAGCAACATTTTTATGTCAAAGACGTTTCTGTTTGGAACTTTGCAGTGACGTCGTATTCCGTTCGCTTCCCGGATACTTCAACCTGGACTTGTGCGCTGATCAATAACTATTGTATAGATAATAGCTATTGTTATATATTCCAGTGAGGCCTGTTGTGATGCACGCTCACATTTGAACCACCACTTCAGTGATGTCATTCTCTGTTTCCCTCTGAAATTAATTACTCTCTGGGGGATAACAGGGAAAAATTATTAGAACTGTCATTACTGTTACATGTTCAGAATGTCAAATGTAAATTTATATAGCGCATTATCGTAAAAAAAACTCTAATGCGCTGTACACACTAGTACTGTGAAAACAAAAACGTTTTTAGCGACTGTCTTCAGAACATTCCGGATCACGTAGGTCATCAGGCAGTGAGTTCCAGACAGTTGGTCTGGCAACAGAAAACGCCCGATGGCCATAAGTGCTGAGCCGATGATGTGGCACGGAAAATTGGTGACTGCTGGCTGAATGCAGACGCTGTCGAAAAACGACGTCAGAGACTAGCAAGCAGTGGTCCATCAGGTACCGAGGTGCTTGGTTGTGCTGGCATCAGACCTCGTTACATCAGCTTACCCAGCTTGTACTTCACTTGGTCTGGAACATCAAGCCAGTGAAGCTTGTTGTGCATGAGGTCCGTCAGACTGTGATTGTATTTTCATGTGCCACTGACAATGCATGCAGCCGCATTTAGCACTCGTTGTAACCTGTCCGTTACATTCTTCGGTGCCTCAGCGAAGCGACGATTGCATTGCAGTAATCCACGTGGGATGACGCGAAGGCATAGACGAGTGTCACAGACGAGTCAGAATCAAGTGACCTTCGAATACGACAGAGTTGTCAAAGCCTGAAAAATCTGCTACACAAACGTTGCTGACATGCTTATCCAGACTGAGGTCAGACGAGATGGTGAGAACGAGAACACAGACGTGCTTGCTAGGAATGATGGTGTCATCTACAAGACACAGACTTGGACTGCAGCCATCAAGTAGTGACAGACTGTGCTTTGTACTGGTCCACAGCAGCTCTGTCTCTGTCTTTGCATTGAGCTTCAATCGATTAGCAGTCACTGACGTCGGTAATGCAGTGTTTAAGTAGTGCAGCAGCTGAAGCTGTATCGCAGTGATCACAGTGTACATATATAGCTGTGAATCATCGGCGTTCGCGTGAAAGTTGATTCCATGTTCGTCGATTTTGTCGGGGAGGTCGGCAGCGTACAAAATAAACAGCCGTGGACTAAGCATTGATCCTTGCGGGACGGAAGAAAAAATGGCAACTGTACATGATGCATTGGCGCCATACATGACTTGAAATGTTCAGTTTTACACGGACCAAGCAACGGGTATTTTGCAGACCAAAATTTAGCACATCGCAGCCACGGACCGTGGGTATTTAGCAGACCACTAAATCGCAGATCATGCTGGATGTATGTCGCTTGACGCTTAAAGTCTCTTAGTGTGCGCTTAATCTATTAATTGTTGTTTAATACTATAAATGTTGTATTGTGTTTACTGTCTGATTGTTTCTGGTGTGTCACTATGCTTATTCTATGTGCAATAAATGATGGAAAACATTGTTGTCATTGAGTGACATCAAGAAGCTGACACATATAATTAGGTCTATATCAAAGCTACAGTAGGTCTATTGATTACTGATCTAGGCTACTGCTATTGATTAGATTACGCTTGATGCTGTAAGTGTATTTCATTGTCTTTTCCGAGTTGTTTTCATATGAATATGACGATTTGTCATTGGATGCAGCAGCAGACATTGTATTTTTAGTTGTTTCATTGTTTATATTTTTGATGTTTAAAGCACTAGGGTTGTTAAATGAAGTTTGGATTTGCAAACTTCGATTTTCAAGTTCAAATTTGTATTCGTTCTTCAGCCCTTCGATATTCAAAGTCAAGCATCACTAATTAGACGCACACGGTTTTGCCTTCAAAGTGGAACACTGTTACTTCAGCGGTGCACTGTGTGACGATTTCTTTGTTCTCTGCCGGCCGTCAATTCAAGCAATGCCCACTGCGTGTTTGCTTACCCCTCCCCTCCACTCCCGTCCCTGCATACCGCCGCAGCGTTTCATTACTCTCCGTCTCGCACTGCACCCTTGTGGCACCTGTTGTATACTGATGCAAGCTATCAAAGTGACAAATCTTGGTGGCCCAGATCAGAGCAGACATCAATCGATGGCAATAGAGGGTGACATGGCTTGACGTTTTGGCTGATTGCACTGTTGATAGACTGCTTCCTGGCATGTGGCATGTGTGCTGTGACCTTCATCTCGCCCCTCAGTGCAGACATCAAACGCACATTGCTTAAGCTTTTCCACAAATAGATAGACAAAGTTTGAATTTAGTTTGAATTTCAGCGGTCGAAATTTGAATTTGGAAAAAAATGAATTTAACATACCTATAAAGCACCATGTTGTTTTTAAATGCAGGCAGTATGAAGTTTTCAGAGCATTTGACAGCACATGTTACACCAGAATGGCACAAGCAATATGTTACTTATGAAGTAAGTTCTATTCTTTGTGATCCAATATAATATGATGTAAATCTATTCATCGATCATGATTTCATTGATTATAGCGTATACCATATAACTGACACAGAGTGTTAGGTAGCTAGTTGTAAGTCAGTGAAAAACTGGAAAAAATTTGTCAGCTGAGTCAACTTTCACACATAAGAATTATTGTTAGGTGCCTTTTTGATTTGATATAATAGTTACCTTGAAACTTATTTTTTGCATTTTATAAATCAGTCGTTTTTATTACCATATTACTGAATGGCCTATTTTGTGCTGATGTGCCATTAAGAAACTACTTACTTTGTTACCATAGCTACAATTGTTAGTGTGTTTTTGTCACATTTATTAATGTAATACTGTATATACTGTGTATTTTGTTTGCGGTGAGGATTGAGTATGACATACTCTTGTCATCTCAGAAATGTGTCTGTGTGTATCTTGAGCTGTATCTCTCTGGTTTTGTGTCTCTGCATGTCTGTCTACCGGCTGGTGTATCTGTGTGTTGTCAAGGCCATGAAAGTTTTGCTTTATGATGCCGTCGAGCAAGCTCCGTCAGCTGACAGTTGGTTATGTTGGATTTGTTTATTAGTGCCAGTTTCTTGCTCTCATCCAGTCAGTCAACCTAGCTTATTAATATTCATGATGTCTGCATTTAGTGACTCATTTGTTTCATAACCAGTAACTGTATGTGATAACCAGTGCTCATGACAGCATGAGTCACTTACTTGCTCATGCACTAATCATAGAATATGTATCTATTTGTTCTGTCAGCAATAACCCAAGATTTGATATTTTTGGAAGTGCTGTTTTTTGTTTTAATCAATTTTTTGAGATAACTTTGAGTTTCTAAAACCAGGTTTGAGTAATATTGTTATATGTTACCCAATGCTCAGTCCGTATAACAGCATCAGGTCTTTCAGGTTTCAGGCATATCTTGTGAACTGCTGGCATTTCTGTAAGTGCTTATTCAGGGATTGATTGATGAATTGCAGCACGAGACCATGAAGCAATTGTAGCATTCTTTGCTCGTTTCGACGAATGCTTCTTTCAGTACTGCGACAAAGAATTGTGCAAGATCAACACCTTCTTCTCCGGTATTCGCCATTAAGTTTTCACTGCTCTTGTTCAAACTGATTGACTGTCACATGTTTCTAAGCAGGGTTTAATTCGTGCTGGTACTGTTTTGTACTACGTATTGACATTTATTTTGGAGGCATTTGCTGTTCGGCAGTTCATGTTGTCACAGTAGCGGTATACTGTTCATTTCTGGGCTTCATAGTGTCCTTACCTTACCTTACCTTACCTCCGGGGTGGACAGGCTCTTACACCTGCCCAGCACTGAGGCTGTATCAGCTCGGCCCAATGCGCGTCCCCAAATGTAACCAGAAGGTTACAGGTAGCGGCCATAAAGCCGTAACGGCTGTGAAGTCGTAAATAAACGGCTGTAAAGCCGTAAGTAGACGGCTATAAAGCCGTAGTCAGCTGTAAAGCTGAAACCAGCACAAGAGAACTGGTATCGTGTAGCAATATGCCTACACGAATTTGGTCAGCGCTTAGTCGCTCCTCGCCTCCAGATTTTAGAAATCTTTTGGGTCATCGGTGCTGAGTCCCACCACCATGGCAAGGTGGCTGACCTCGGTGGGGTTCATAGTGTCATAAAAATACTAAATTTTTATACAAGTACACCTGTTGCGTTTTTCAAGCTAAAAGTGTATCAAGACTTGTTTTTTGGCTCATGAGCTCATGGCACTGCGCAGGCCCCTTGGTTGACTGGGGAGCGGGAGGTCCACTCTGATTTTCTTCTTTTATGATATCTTAAGTGTCTCAATTTTAGGGTTACTGGCACTTCGATTCGGGGCACTGCCTGGCCTTTGACTGACCACCGCCACTTTTGCTTTGAAATTATTGAGCACTGACATTGTTTGTAATACCACAATGTTGAAATGACAAATCTGTTGTCCACAAGATCAGTTTACAATGGCAGTGGTGATGATTTGCAATAGAAGTGAAGATATGCAATATTGATATAGAGTGTATTATTTGATGACCTGCTCCGTCGACCTTACTCACACCACAGTGTTATAACCGCTCGCAGTGCCACTTCACTCTTCGTTCAATGGTTGAAGCACGTCTTGCATCTGTTTATAACACGCACATCCATGCAGAACACGCCATCAATCATGGTCATGGAATAAGCATGTTTCACAACAGTTTATTATGCCTCATTGTGCTAGCATAATACACTGAGGGTATGATGAAATGTATACTTATGCGCTTCTGATGTGCAGAGAAGATAGCAGAAGCAACGCGCAAATTTGCAGCACTGCAGTCGGATCTAAGTGCCGTGGAGGACATGTCGCAGATGTCAGGGGTCAACAGGCTGCGACGTCGGTCGATCGTGCCGGCGACGCTGCGACGACGACGGCGGAACCCCGACAGCGCGGCCGAGCCAGTGGTCTACAAGTCACTCAATGACATCAAGCTGGCACTCAGCGAGTTCTACCTCAGTCTCATCCTGCTGCAGAACTACCAGTCCCTCAACTTCACTGGCTTTCGCAAGATTCTCAAGAAACACGACAAGGTGAAGGTTAAAGGTTGTGTCTAGCTACGGAGCTACAGACCAACACTGTCATATAAGGTCACACAGTGTTACTTGCCACCAATGCCCTTGGCTTTTCGAAGTTTTGCACAAACATGTATCTCGACAACCGCAAGAACCCTAGTGAATTTCAAGGTCACTCTTAGGTCAAAGGTCAAGATCGCAGATTAGATTTTGGATACTTCACCATTGTGAGATAGGACCATATGCTGCTAGGCAGGATGTAGCTTAGGTTTAGGCTTAGGCTATGGGCCGACACTGACATTATTTTTATAATCGCAGCATGTCGTCTGCTGCAGAAAGCCTAGTTTTGCACAAGGCTTGAAAGTCTAGTACTTACAATACTTTCCCAAAATTTTATACTTTTCCAAGACAAATTTCTCATCAGTTTGTCCTGTGTGTATTAGTTGTTAAGGACTGATCGTGGTTCTCACTGGCGTCAAGCCAACGTGGAAACTGCACCTTTTTACACTAACAAAGAAGTTGACCAGCTCATTAAAGAGATCGAGGTTGTATTATTACACGTGCTGACTGCTAACATATCAATTTATAGTGAAATCATTAACTCGTGAAATAAAGTTCATGTGTTGTTAGTTAATCACGCTGTTTTTTTCTTTTGGTGTTTTTTGAACTTATTTTGTTTGCTGAGAATTTTTTTTAAAATATGGTTGTAATTTTATTATGTGTAGTTTATCTACGTTTCGTCATGGTCAAGAGTGTATTGTGTGAATGTAACAAGACGCAGTGAACTCTATGCTGCAGTGAACTGTGAAACATGTACATTTCATGACTGTGATTGGCAGTGTGTTCTGGGACATCCAGGTGTTACGAGTATAAGCAGATGTGAGACGCCTTCAGTCATCACAGTTGAATGGAGTGAGATTGAGGGTAGTTGTATAAAACTGCGGACACTGTGATGACAGATAGGAGGATGAATTAGGCGATGAAATATACTGTAAGGCCTATGCACATGGAAACTGTGTTGCTTTACATGTCTGTGTCTGCTGTTTTAGCTGCTTTTCACTCAAAAGTTGGAGGCCGGAAATCGACAGAAAGCAATGAAGCGACTGAGAGTGCCTCCACTCGGTGGCAAGGTAAAAACCCAATGTTCGGTTTTTCCCAAGCCACAAGGCCCATATAGGGTGGCACTGATGTCTGTTTTGTTAGTCGTCAGCCAGACACCTGTTTACACTGTAAGACCACAGGTATGGAGCTGCTGCGTCACAGGATGTGCCTGTTTACATTTCAGCTTTCACTGGTACTTGTTGCATCTACCCACAGAGGGATGGCCAGGCTGAGTTGATCTGGGTGGCTTGGTTACATACCAGGATGGTTTAGGTAACCTAACACAATTGGTACAACTGCATGTATGTATCTGTAGTGTAGTGGGTTTAAAAACATGATGGGGAAGGAAGTTGCTATTTTTTGACAGACAGTTGTTGATTTAGTTTGAATTTGTACTAAAGGGTAGTTGTTTGGCAACCCAATTTGCTTCTTCGGACAGTTTTTGACAAGGTTTACCATTTAGCCACAATACATATATTACAGACAGATATGACAGATTGATGGACATAGCATCATACCATAATCATGATCGTTGGTACGGTCGGCTATAAACTATGTTACGTTTTTGCTTGTGTGGCTTAGATAGCACTTGCTCAATAATGCATACAGTTTGATAAAATTTATATTAAAGCAAGATGAACAACGATAAACAGTGAATGGCTATTGTCTAGGGAATGGAACTAAAACATAAAAGCATAGCAGCAAACAAAAACATAACATGCAACTGTCCTGTAGCTGGTCGGTGATGCGAGGTGGAAGCCGGAGGATGGCGGACGGAAGGCGGTATTCGGGTGGCTGCTGTTGAACCCGCTTGCCACGTGCTGGAAGACGGAAGTTGGGTGGCAGATGATGATAGTCGGACGGCTGACGAGGAACCGCCTGCCACGTGCTGCGTTGACGGGGTCACACGCCAACTGACTCGCAGACGTGTGTTGTGTAGTCGTAGACGTACAGGAAAGCATTCCTTTAGAAGTCATTCGTAACCGTAGGTTTGTCGTACAACATACAACGTAGTTTGTCATTTCACGTACGTCTTGTCAAACGTTGACTACCCACTAACGTATATATAGAGCATGACGTGTTGACTGTTCGAGTGCTCAGGCAGGTAATAACGTTCAGTTGTCGTCTCTTCACCAAGAAGAGTTTTCGCACATGCGCAGTAACATCAGTCAGCACGTGCTGTTCAGGTCACATCTGCAGAGATGCAACTGGGCCACCAGACGACTGTCACAGCAGGCATGAAAAGCGGACCATCGTATAGACCAGATGCCACCATCGACTGTTCACAGTTGACAAAATGCAAGCACGCACGCGTAACTAAAAGAAACAGGGGCGGTCCTAAAAACTACAACTTTAAGAACCTGATGAAGTGATGTCAGAAACGTTTCATGACTTGTGAAGTAAATGGTATAGTTTGTGTGAGGTTTGTCATTGTGTGTAGCAAAGCACGTGGACGACGTTTCGTGTTGGTCTGTTCGCTGGAGTGTTTCTCGTGCTCGTGATTGTTGCTACCATCTCAAGTAATTCTCTTTCTCATTCTGATTGTCGAACTGCAATCATTAACACAGTTTTTTCTTATGTGACTTTTATCTACGGACATCAGCTGTAGTTGTATATCAAGGTTAGTTGTCTGCTTCTCGTCGACTTTGTCAGTCACTCTCTCTCTCTAGTCGGATGGTTGTGCACCACTACATGTGACCACATGTTCATGCCACTCTTCTTAGTCTTGTGACAGTGCCACGAATTCATCAGTCTTCATCCCAGTCAGCCTGTTCATGTAGTCTGTGTAGTTAGTTACATGGACTACTTTGACAGCCACGTCTTTTTTATGCTTTGAGTTGGTTGGTATAGCCCAAAAGTACTGGCATCTGAAGAAGAGCATGTATTTTAGAGCATGTGACCAAGGAAGCACAGTTGTTGATCATGTACATGTGTGTATATGAGCTCATTCCTGGAAGGTGGTGTGAGGATCCAGCTCATTAATATTCATGGTGTCAGCGACTGTGCTGAGTGATGTACCACATGATCATTTTTGTCCAGTAACAAATAGTTAGGTAACAAGATAGTTAGCTTAAAAATGAGAATACTTATAAATTTGACTGATTTACTGTTGTCAATTCCAGTTTGTTGTTGTTGCCCTTGTGAAATAATTGAAAAATTTACTGTTAAAGACCAACCTAATTCTCAGTCCAATGGATGTGACATGTTTCATGTAATTGGCAGGTTTCTCTGTAATTCAAAATGTCTACGATGCCATGCGTATTTGGAAGATTCTTGTATTTTTTCCTCTATTTTTTCTATCTGCACATTTTTTTCATTATGATGTGACTGAAGTTATGATTGGTGATTCAAATGAAAGACCGGTTGTATTGATTATTTCGCTTTAGGCACGTGTAGCGAGGAAAATTGCGACAATTTTAGACCATGTTAAACCTATCGCGTAATTTCCTCCCCATCCCCATAAATGTTCATTTTATTTCCAGTTTTCTTTTGAACTAGATTATGGATGCATTGTGCATGTGTATAGTGAATTTCCGTGTGAGTGGCATGGACTGGCACCCTGCTCTGTGCATGTATCGCGGACTG
>Ga0209367_1004418_pt1 | contig 19376 bp, 13 predicted proteins | sample WorMetLIZISLAND2_FD_187412 | JGI IMG/M metagenome (GOLD analysis project Ga0209367, IMG submission 187412) | Marine gutless worms symbiont microbial communities from Max Planck institute for Marine Microbiology, Germany - Olavius geniculatus... ...
GGCTTGATGGGTACTACACTATTTCGTAGGTTTTTTAACATATACACTGTACATGTAGGCCTATAATTTATGCTACAGTAACTTCTAGCTCACAAAAGCGGGGAAAATTGAAATTATGAGCGTTTATTCATCCACACATTCGAACATTCGAGTTCTAGATACAGTACTTTATGATGTCTACACAATGGGACACACAAAAGGCGTTTGTTTGTGACACCTTCAATGGCAAACGTACATCTTATTTTTGCCGTGGGTTATTAACACAGATCTTAACACACACAAACTGCTGAGCTGTTAGTACTGTTATGCTGGACAATCATTCTACGTCAACAATAACAATAAATATTTTATAGCCTTTACAGCACCGCAAACGTGCATAAACATTTTACACAAGCGTTAGGTTACTCCAAAAATACGAAATTTAATGTAACAGTGTTCAACATTAGTGTGCATTAGTGTAAAAACTGACCCAGTATTGAGCAGATTACAAAATTCGAAAGTATAGAATGACAACAACAAAAAAACGGCTGCTGAGTATTGCATAATAACTGTGAGCAATAATTAATGATAAACGCTTGACAAAAAAACATAAAGATTGAAGACACATTACGGCATGATGCGGATCAGTACGAACAAACAACCAGAGAAAACTTCGATGCCCAAGCCTCCTTATATATCACAGAAACTCGGTCAAATATTTGATCTTGCTGTAATACTGACTTGACCAATGACATTGAAATATCACTAGTTCATCTAACCTTGGTCCCCGCCCTGGACCCCAATCGGAGTTGTTACAGTGGTCCCTCAAACCCCTTAGCTGGATTTGACGGAAAGAAAGTATAGTGTAAAGGGAAGTTGGATGAAATGGAAGAAGACGAAAAGAGAAAAGCTATTCGGCTACCCAGCCGCAAGTATGCGAAATAGTCATTGTCATTGTCAAAGAAAACGGAGGGGATGAGAAAAGAAGCAGGGGGAGGGGAGGAGAACGTTTTAAATCCCCCGAGCAAAAATTCCGGCTATGGCCTTGTGCAACGTGGATAACCTGTAACCACAATGCCTCTGATTACAGCCGAGGTGATAGCACAATAATGCAGTGGAGTCGACTCGATGTGGAGTTTATTACGCCTCAATCTGGAGCGAATACAGGCCGATGTGGTGGTGGAAAGCAACCACGAGCAACTTCGAATCCTTGTGGTAGGCAAGACGACACGGCCGCTTTTTCCCGCCATTTTTCCAGCACAGCAGTACCTCGTAGCTCTTCAGATCTCCGGCCATGAGCAGAATGCGGTTCTTGAGATGATCAACGACTAAGATCTTTCCATTTGGCAGCTGTGCAAGATGTCGAGGATCATTGAGATAACTGACATCAGGCGAACTCTCGGCCAAATACATCTTGTCGTCTTTACGAAACAGCCTGCACACTTGGCGTGTATGATTCCGTGTGGAATGGCAAAAGAGATAGAACGAATGGGGCATCTCAATGACGTGCTGAGAACAGCGAATATCTTCCGGCAAAGCCACCTTGATCTCAATTTGATTCTTTGTTTTGGGATTCCAGAGGTAGATCTTGTTCGTCATCGCAGTTACGATAATCTTCATGCCATCCCTTGTTCTGCTCAAAGACAAAGGATGCCAAGTGCCGAGTGACGTCAGCATCTTCTTCGAATATTCCTCACTCTTAGGCCTACTTCCTGGAGTCAATGCACGTGACAGCTCGATTTTCCAGATGCAATGATCACTGCCTGAATGATGTGTTCTGGAAGTCATGTCATCCGGAATGTAGGGACACTTGTCGAATACGAGCAAATCTGTAGGATTTGTCATCCCAGGGACTTCTACTCGTCTTAAGAAGTTATAGTCCGGCCCAGATGCTTTATAGACATCAATCCAATCACATTCACACTGAATGAAAAAGATCATCGAATTATGTATGGCAACTCCAAATACTCCACGACCTTCAACGTCAAAGATGTGTTCTTGAACAGCTGTTAAACAAACATAATTATGGCAGTGAACAATAAAGCACACAGTTTTTCTTTACTTTTAGCACTGAGCATTCAATATCAAAGTATCTGAATACAACCCTACCTGGAACTGCTTGGTTTACTTATAACTCAACACAAAGTAATAAAATATGACATGCTTCATCAAATGTTTTGTCTAGGTCAATACGAGACCAGATGCAAAAGCCGCCGCCATAAGCCGTCATAGACAAGCTAAGCTGAAAGATGCCATAGAAATTTTCAGCTGCGCTGGCTTGAGTCGAATTCTAATTAAGCTGTAGCCAGCCGCAAAGCTGTATTTAGTTGGCTAGCCAGCCGTAGAAAACCAGAAACTGACTATAAGAATTTTACACCATGGCTTCAGAATCTACGTGAGACAGCAGGACAGGTTTGAATTTGATACAAAAACTGTAAGTACCTGCGTTATTCTGCTGTCGCTTATTACTAGGGCACTCAAGAGCAGCAACTTGCAGCAGTTCTATGTTTTCTCGCGCATCACGACGATTAGCAGCATTCCTGGATCCTAAAATAACCAGACATCATACAGTTCTTTTACGTAACCAAAAGAATCCAACAACAAAAACTGTTAAATTTAAAGCAATCTAGAAAGCACTTGTAAGAGTGCATCTCCGCTAATTGAAGTAATTTAAATCATTTCTACTGCTACTGCTACTGCTACTGCTACTGCTGCTGCTGCTGCTGCTGCTGCTACTGCTACTGCTACTACTACTACTACTACTACTACTACTACTCGTAATACTAATATTACACCACCACTACCACCATCACTACTACACCTACAACTGAGTCAAGTGATATAGGCCAAAACCACCACAAACTAACAGAATGCCTGAAAAAAATGTGGCGGGATTATGTCAAGGTAGATATGGCGAGGTATGACCCATTTTCACAAGATGCACAAGTAGCAATGAAAATCAAGAGTCAACCAGCTAACCAAAGTTTACTCTGAAACCAGCGGTTAAAATGGTTTTTATATGCATAAGTGTTTGAGTGTTTATGATTTGTTTATGGTGACGCCCATTTACTACAAAATCTGCCACAAGACATGAGAATGGTGTTCCCATGGGCCAATACACCAAATAATACAGTGAAGTCATATTGCAAACATTCCACGTGACATTCTCAAGAATTTTCCAGGAGTAATATTTTTGAATTCTCTTGCCACAGCATATACTAGCTCAGCTTTCAGGCACGCACACCGCTGCTGCACATGATCAATCATCAGAAGTTAGAACCAGCGTTTCCACTGAGTGCTCCTACTGTACGAGACGGCAAAATGTTTTCAAAAGCTAAAAATAATAAAATAACTTAAGCTTAACAAAACTCTTACCGATATCAGTTCCGAATACGGAGCATTTCTTATTGCGGTACAAATCCACGATGATATGTCCCACGATCACAAGAAGGCAGAGTGCAGACAAGATCCATCCAACGAGACACTGTGCGGGAATTACTGTTTCATCAGCTGCCCGGCATCTGCAGGGACTAAAAGTGTCGGCCCGACCGGCTGATTCAGTTGTTTCCACGACTTCATTAGAAGCACCTGCTGCGAACCACAGCAAACCCATCTACGTCCAGGGCACAAAATATTAACACAAGTTAAAGGTAAAGCTAAAGTCCTGTAGGCCTACATGCTATAGCGCTTCTTACGCAAGTCAGACTCGTGACTAGAAACGCTTCACAATCTCGGAAGTAGCAGCCGACTGACATTCGTGAGATAATGATACCACACTGAACTATGCGGCCATCCTGCCCATCCATTGGCCACACCAGCAAACAACTGGACCCACGGTGCAAAAACCGTGCAACCAGACAGACATGCCTGGAAGACCAATCACCCACATTAGGCGTTTACATTATATTCTACAGTCTGGACAATGCGTAATACATATGAAATTATTTAGTCTACTTTCTTTGTCAGGCACCAACCAAAACAGTGTAAGTTGTATGAACAAGGGTAAATGTAATTTGTTTACTGCAAAAAAATATGCGCAGCAGAATCGCTATGGCAAAACAAGCGTTTATTAACAAAAAAAACGGCTGCTAAGCGAAAAGTGGGACGAACAATTACATATAAGAATATTAAAATGTACAGTGTGCAGCATTGCTCTTTATGGTACTGATACATGGACAATGATGCAGGAGGATAATGTTCCTTTGTTACTTTGGGACCTGCTTAAAAGCTATGTTTAACTAGAAGGCGCTCGTAAGAGTGCACATCTCCGCCAAGTGAAGTAATTTAAACACCACGACTACTACTACTACTACTACTACTACTACAGTTGTACAGCTACTACTACACCTACAACTACAGCTAAAAAATGGGGTCACGACCTTGACCTTTCCGAATCACGTGACGTCATCGGTCACGTGACCATTCGACTCGCGGTGGTCAACTTCCTATGGATGGTCCATTGCGACCATGCTTCTGTCCGGCACCGTTATAGAGATATGGCGCCTCAAAGTACATGTAGACACACAGACGGACACACACACGGACAGAACGACTAATCTCTTAATCTCCTCCAATACTCCAATCACTACGTTCACCTTGACGTAGATAAGAAAGTGGTAGTGTCACGAAATGTGCGTTTTACAAAGATGTGGTCTCGGTCTCAACGTCTCAGTCTCAGAAGATACGCTTCCCGGGTCTTGTCTCGGATAAAAAGTCTCATGCACATCCCTGATATGTAGTAGGCCTAGCTCACCTGCTGCAAGGTTGTAGACAAGAAATTTGAGCTAATGCTCACGAAACGCGCGAAAGCCTATAGCAGTTCCGGTTTAGTAGTTTAGCTGAAAATTGGGGGGTGTTCACGCTAAGTTAATATACAAATACCAAATTCTCTATCTGGATCACATAACGATAGTTCCGTGGCACCACTTTGTGAATGATATAGACTTGTGCCACAGCCCAAAATCGCCAAAAAATCTATAAAACCTTCTATTTTGGCGTTCAAGGTCATCCAAGATCATTGAATTCGGCGCCAATCGAGAGCCAGTGTACGACTTCCTATTAGTGATTAATATTAACCTAGGCCCTATCTCGCACCGTTACTGAGATACAGCGACTTATTGGCCAAAAATCGCAAATTTTGCCCACTCCCTCTCATTTAGCGCCCTCGTTCGGAATGACTCTTTTCGAATTTATGAAAAAGCTTTACGGTTCCTGAAACTAGAGTCTTCCAGGCAGCCGATCGTGAAGATTTGGTAATTCTAGCTTGCACCGCTTTTGACTGATCCACCCGTGTGACAGACAGACGGACGGACAGAATTGCGATGGCTAAGACGCGCTGAAAGCAGTAGCTGCTTTCGCGCGTGATAAAACCTTGATCAGTGCTAATTATAAATGGCAAAATTGATTAGACCTAATTCATCACAATGTGATGTGAGAATCGATCACAAAGTAACTAAATTCCCTACCAAAACACTGCTCCAAGCACTGAGAAAAATCACGCGCGCTCCGGCAGAGAGAACCACAATCTTTTGCTAGCGACATTTCTCATCTGCAGCACAAGTAAACAATGGTCCACATTTGCTGGCAGTAGAACAAAATTAAGCTCTGAGACTTGTCAACGGATAAATTTCACAGAAACAATTACGCAGCCCAATCAACTGAAACGACATCAGCAAACTCAATGTGACGATAACTGCGTAGGCCCCTGTCTGCCTACTCAAAATGTTTGATTTCAACAATAATCTTAGTCTTAAATCATGCAGAAACACTGCTGTAATCGCGACGCCGAAATATTTAAGTGAAATAAAACAAAAAACCCAGCTTTCGCTAGGAAGAGCCGACCGTACGCGGACGACGAAAAGCCAGAAAATAATTTTCGTGTTATGTGAAAGGGCTAATGCGACTTCCTATTAGTGCTCAATAAGAACTTTGGCTTTATTTCTCACCATTTCTATGACACGGCCATTTTTTACCCCTTCCCCAATTATACGACAACTCGTAGCAAAGGTTATAACGGGTCAGTTTCAAAACACTGACATGTTTTATGTCATGTCAAATGATGTCATGTCATGTCATCTCGCCGTCGTCGCTTCGCAACGGTTGGCTACACGGATGAGTCTAATATTAAAGTCCAACACCCTCCGTCTCTTACTATGTGTAGTAGGTTATCACCTGATAGACCAGTCCACTGACAAATATTGTCCAACCAGCACATTCGTTGTCTTCCACGGTTTCTCACCCCTTCCACGAGACCTACCATTACACTGCTTTCAACGTTATCATGTGACTGCGTCAACACGTGTCCAAAGTTTACGGGACTTAATGTGATTTAGCAGCTCGTTTTCTACTCCAGCCATGTTGCAAACTTGTGCTGTGGTCATCAACTTCGTCCACGGTATTCTCAACAACTTTCTGATGCATTTGTTCTCAAAAGCCTGAATGCGTCTTTCTTCTTGTTTTTTTTCAGTGTCCATGCATTCTTCACACCCATATGTCGCCACCGGCCAGAGCAAAGCTCTCATCAGTCGTAGCTTGGTGATGGTACTAACTGATTTGTTTTTCCAGAGTCTTGTCAACTTGATCATTTCAGCCATGCTCATAGCCAACCTTGACTTCACATCGTTCACACAATCTGCATTACTTGTCACTTGGCTGCCCAGGTACGTGAAATAGTCGACCTGCTCCAGTCTTCCCCCATCCACTGTTATTTCCAGCGTGCAGTCATTGTTTGTCATGACTTTCGTTTTTGTGGCATTGATTAGCATGTTGCATGGTAGGCCTAATTCATAATTACCTCAATAGCACAAACTGCACAGTGCAGTTCTAAATCGAAGACAATTCACTACTGTCGACTATGTCACTTTGCAGTCAAAAATCACAAAATAAACGTTTGTAACTGGTCGAACGCCAAATCGAAAATGAAATGTAGCGATTCAATCACCCATAACCACACAAACCCACCGTGCGCATAACTTATAAATATTCATGCCACTAAGACACACCTTGATGGCTTGATTCACCTGAGCCACGGCCTGGGTGGGCGGAGAGTGCTGGCAGGTAAACTCCCTGTCACGTTGTCAGTGTGTCACTGCCTGCAGAACGCCAGTGGTGCGCAAAATCAATATTCGAGTTTCATCACTTTGGAACGACGGTATTTCGATTCGATTTTGAGCTGCGCTAGCTAAAGTCATTAGGCTAGGCCTATACAACAGTTTGCCTCATTGTGTCGGTTTCGTCAGTAAGCTTTTAGGTTAAGCGTCTTGATGATTGTAAAAAAATTCACAAGCAATTTGAGCAAAGCTCATGTGACGCGCGATAGCATCGGAGCTACCACCTGGGGGATCAGTCACAGCTCCGGCGCCAGACAAAAATAGCTGGGGAGTTGAAAGAAAGTGGCGGCAGTGGGGGCTAGATCGAGCGCTGAAGGCGCGAGAGTATCGAGGCGCCGGGTGAAAATTTTGAAATTATTGCAACGAAATGCCGTTTTTGACGCACTTTGGTTCATCATTTTACGCTGTAGGCTTATAGATAAAAATGTTGCACATTTCTACATCTGTAGGCCTATTACGTCGTTCAAATATTGACAAACTGTAGTGTTTCACTTGCAAAAAGTAATCATTCGTTACAGTTTAAAGGAATCGTCAGTTGATAGGTGAAGACGGCCGTGTAGAAAAAAGACGGATAACTAATTTTAAAATCCAGCAAGAACATCCTGCTTTGCCCCTATCCCTTCCCATCCCCTTATCCTTGTAAGGCTATCTCATCTTCTTTGCTATAGGCCCTGCATGCGACTTGTAGCACAGTAGCCAGATAAACGTATCCACATAATGCAGTTAGGCATAATGCCTAACTGCACAGTGCTAGTTGTTGCCAGTTTTGAACAAAAGTTGAAGATGAAATAAAGGTGGTAATGTAGACGCAAGTAAATTTGGTATATCACTTATTATAGTTGACACATTTACTCAAATTATTAGGCCTAGCAAAATAAATTTTATTAGTGAGCAAAGCCAGTCGTTTTCAAAATTGTCTGATTGCTCAGAGTGCGTAAAACATTAAGCTTATTGCACTTTTGTATTTGCCACGTCATAATTTTACGCTAGAATAAGCTGTGCATGTGTTTCTTATTTGAATACTTAAAAAGGTAATGAAAGGTGGTGATATAGCTCTTAATGGGAAGCCCATCTGAAGAGTTACAGAGCGTCACCTCACTCACCAGCCACCCGACACAGGTGAACGCGCCCCGCCTTAACCCCAGCCTACCCCGGATGGTTCGAAAGATGGAAGGCTGAGTTGACCTAGGCGGCTGGTTACATAACGAGATGGTTTAGGCCTACTTGCCCGCAGGCAGTCACCCATCGCAGTACTAACCCGCCTCGGCGTAGAGTAACTTCGTTGATCGGATGAAACGCGTTACCGCTACGCCAAGCCACCAACTTGCAAGTTCGTCATATATTACACATTTATTTCATGCATGTTGTAAATCTTTTCCTGTTCTTTTAAAGCCTACTCAGTGTTGTTTCAGTAATAAGCAGTCTATTCCTAAGTTGTAGGCCTATTGTTAGTTTTCCACTATGAAAATAGGCCTAACTGACACTTAAGTTAGACCTATTAAATATAAATGTACAAAACATCAGTTTATACACTTGTTAACGGAGACATGCAATGAGTGACACATCGAAAACAGCAAAAATCATGAAAAGGTGATTGATATCACTCACCATCACATGGTCTAACTGTCAATGTGCTGTTGAATAATATCAAACGCATTTTTGGCATTGAGAAGCAAAAAAACGCATTTGTGTGTGGAAATATTTAGATTCACTACATACATGCACATTTAGAACTGCACGCAAAAATTAATCTGTTTGGCACAGTGCTGTTCATTCCCAGAATCATGGGCTCCCTTGGACCGTTTGGGGAGGGGCTTAAGCCCTCACCTACTCCCCCATTTCACGTCATTGCTGACATTTCCATGAGTTTTGGTCAATTCCGTAACTTTTCTGAGGCAGATATCAATGAAATACCCCGATAGTTCCAGGTTTTCTAAACTAGCGGTCAACCAACATGTGACCATTTGGAATGAAGACTGCAATCATTGCATATCTATATGAGTATTTCCAGTCACTGCTGTAACATCAAATGAATCAAAAGAGCAAACCAAGCAGCAATATCAATATTAAATGCATTTATTTCACCAATCACAACCACGCATACAGTTCTAACGTGTAAACATGCATCGACATAATGGGATTGAAAATCTCAACAGAAGTACAGTTCACAATTAATGTTATTGGTGACAAATGCTTGCCCATATGATGTAACAACAAAAATGTTTGCAACTTTCACACAACACAACAAATACACTGCTGATGTAGGATATAATCAAAATGCGACAAAATATCTCAAGAACGGTATTAGAACGTGTATAGCAAAGCACCTCTTGTCTTTATTACTTGACCATATCAAAAAATTCAAAATCCTGTTGTAACATATGATCCTTTCCACATCAACTTAATTAGCCAGAATGAACCAAAATTTTTCAACAGAAAATTAATCACACAAAATGGTTATTCCAGCTGTGCAAAACTGGAAAGAAATTAACCGGAGAGTTTTGCAAAACCATTTCATGATTTTACACAAATATTGCATGCAATTACACAATTTATATCAGTCAGTTACACAATAAAATATTCCCACAATAAAATGTCACTACACAACGACCAGAATGATCATCACATAAATGATTACCTGAAATCTACCCGTCACAACTAAAAATAACTAAATAGATATAACAATTGGTTGTACAGGACAGCACAACCAAAGATGACACAAACACACTGTGACTGTAAAATAATGATAATAAAGTAGTGACGTTGAGTGAATTCAAAACAAATGTGCAGTGAAGCAAACTGAAAGAGAACAGTGTGTATTCAAAACTTACGTGTAAAATTTGTATAATTTTAGAAGTTGCAAAAGTCACCAAAGAGTCATTACAACAGGCAATGTTGTCAACAGAATGAAAAAAAATTCATTTGTAAAATTATGCAATTAACATAGATGTATTAAGTAGATGCATCTTGTATTATCATGTATTTTTATTCCTTTTTACGCGCGAAAGCAGCTACTGCTTTCAGCGCATCTTAGCCATCACAATTCTGTCTGTCTGTCCAAGGTTGCTTGCAAATGTGTATATAATCACTTTACGCACCTTCTATGCCCCTGTGACATATGGCCACATATAAATGTGTTTTGATAACTGGTTTATAATCGCTTTTTAGCACTTACAGAAATACTGCAGTGGCAAGAGTAAAGTACAATAATTTGAATCCACTTCGTTTGATTCATGGGTATGTTCTATCACCAACAGAGCAGATCTACTTTCTACAAGTCCAGACACCAACATGCGTGCAACACAAATACCTCATCACAAGAATAAAATATTAACATAATAAAACACGCCACTATACCCTGTAATTAACTGTGTACCGGTACCTACGTAAATGTGTCCATATCACAATCTACAGCAAGACATACTACCATACAACTACTACAACTACTGCGAATAATTACTGTTTCAATTAAACTGGCCTGTTTGCCACGTTTTGAAGCTCACTGTTTATTTCTTTGAATGTTCTATTTGCCAATCTTCAGTTTGACTCTACGTAACGAACTAACTTGTTTGCTTTTTGATTGTGTAAGAAAAATAATAGCTTGCATTTTCAAAAGAGTTAAGCTTCACTTCCTGAAAGCCAACACAAGAAGCTAAGCATTTTGAGCAAAGCTGTACCGTGCCGAACTGCACGAGATGAGAAAAATAAAACACAAAAAAACAATGACAGAAATCGTTTAAAAAATTGCTGTCAGATGCAGATAACCAAATATGGAAAACAACACTAATTTTATCAGTCACTAGATCACATTTAGCGGAATGTCAATTAGATGACACATTTCACAGACATACATGCAAGGTAAACTGCGGTTCCAAATGACTCCAAGACAAGAACAAACAATAACAAAGTTGGATGAACAGCTAACTCTAGCATCAGAATGTCACGTAATTAAAACTACAGATTTGTGAAGATACCTAGCAAAGTCATTACCACAAATTCAGTCAAAACCAGTACTTATAGTGGACAGTAGTACTTGCTAGGCAGCCTCGACAGCACACCGTCACTTCTTTCAAGAGATGGTTATTAGTTACAAAATGATATATTTAGCACACATTAGATCTGCAACCACACACCATGACACTGTTCACATACCGGCACTTACTCTGTCCACTTCAAATCCTGGCTGAAACATATAAGCACAGATCAAAAAGCACAGAAAAACAAAACTTTGATTAGGAGAAAACAGCTAGATAAGTGTAATATATAAGGGGTCATTGTACTGACATAAGATAAACAGTGCAATATAATGACTGGGGTTATCATATGCACAAAATTATAACTCAGATCACCCAACGTCACATCAGAAACAAACAGAAAGCATGTGATACAATATGAACAATATGTGACTGCAGTTTAACTGTTTTGGCGGTCAAGAATCTAACTTGGTTTTCTCCAAAAACTTGACGCAACGTCTATCAGATTAACTGTGTGATTGACAACTAGCAGGATGATACAGGTTTACAATGTTAACAGCTAATGACAATGACAACAAGATAACCTCAATAACAGCTAGTTAAAAACAGACATGCCAATACACTGGTCCCATAATGTACAACACAGTGCCAGTAGAGAAAATATCGTATGTGTGCACAGGGCTGCCACTCATATAATAGCAAAAATTAGGGACTTCAGGGACTTCAGAACTTGCTAAAAGGGACCTAAGAGTGACCAAAAAGGGACCTAAATTAGGCCTAATACAAAACCAAATGTCACGACCAAACACACTTATGGTCATTATTGCTCCTGCACATGACCATACTAGACATCAAGAATGTCAAAGGCATGTAATATAGTTCAGTTCTAAATTCTAAACTGTTCACTGTAATATTATCAAAACAGTTGCATTGAACATTGTGTTCAAATGTGTCCACTGTCCAGACCATACTAAAATGTCAATCGGACTTCGACTTTTTTTAGTGAAGTGCTCTAACAATGTAGTCTGCTTTCTTTTGTTTTGCTTCTGCCACTTCCAATTTTTTTCTTTCCAAATAGGCCGTATAGCTTGCATGTGCCTGGTGTGAAAGTGTTAAGAGCTGTTGCGTTACTGGAACCAAATGAGGCTTACAATCATATGCCAGCATACCATCACAAACAGATAATCTTGCATTTAGCATCTTCAGTGACATAGCAGTATTCGTATCAGTTAGTATGCAACCAGATTTAGAGAGTCCTCGCTCGACATCAGCATTCCCATGTGATAGGGAAGGACAAGCTTTGATAACCATGGAAACGCTAAGATACTTTGGACCGCCAGGACCCTAAGTGGGCCCATGAAGTGTTGCCAGTATTTCTTGATTCCTCTTTCAGGTTCTTCCTGTTCCAACTGCATACGTTTCCATTCATCCTTCACTCGATAACTTCAAATTGACAATTACAGTGCATCACACAGCTTGGCTATATAGTCTGTGCTGCTGGTTTGCTAGGGACCACTTTCTGAGAATTAGGGACTTTAAGGGACCAAGTGGCAGCCCTGTAGTGCAACTAAATTTTATTGCAATTTAGCCCAACTGTTGTTGTTTATCAAATTTATTATACTTCTGCATTTGTAATGTAATGGACAGTCTGTATGAAAATGCACAATGGCTTTTCCAAAGTCTCCGCAAAAAACTCATTGACAACGCAAACAAAACACTGAAAGAATTAAGTTCTTAAATAACAAATATTTTTCCACAAGTACGCAAAAGTTACAATAAAACCACAAATGTTTGTGAATGTGGATACTGCTGCACACTCACCGGAATAATACTGAGAAAAATGCATAAAACCATAAAAGTAAACAAGACGTAAAAAAGTAAACAAAAGTAATCAAGACGTTTGTTGATGAAGCATAATTCACAAGAAAAAGCCTTACACTGTAGCTGAGCAGAAGCGATAAAACAAAACTTGGAAAAAATTAAATACGATGATAGCTCGCGTAAAAACAATTACCAATGACTTGGTCACTATGATACACATCAATAATATCTGTCAACTGAACAACAAAACTGACTAATGAAACATTTCCTAGATGAGTGCATCTGAAGACAGGTCACGGTAAATGTTAACAAAATACTACGCAGTGATAGTTATTCCCAACGAAATATAGTTGCAACATACCATAGAGATCATACCTCACTAGTACACAAGTTTTTTTTGCAATATGCATAAAATCAAACATTCCATACATCACCGATCACCAATACACTATTCTGCGAAATCGCTAACTATACAGTTAAATAATCCCAGAAAGTCAATGACTCTGATGATAAGCAACCGTATGCATAACAACGTCGTAACACTGCTTCCAAATAAAATCGTTTACTAGCTAGTCGCACTCTATGACAGTGTTTTGCATGCAGTCGAATGTAACTTGCTAGTTTGGAAGTAGTTAGTCGCAACGTTGGCCTTACGTCCAAACTAATCTACGATGTTCTTATGCATACTCCCCCAGAGTGGCAAAAATACAGGCAGTCATTCGGTCTGCAAAACGACGTCAGATAGGTCCGAGCAAAAATTACAGAAATGATGCTACTTAGATAAAAAGTATATGGCCGACAGCAATCTGCAATCGAGCAACTGTGCTGTCTGTATACAGTAACACAGAAAACGCATTTACAAACTAAAAATTATTACTGCCGCTTGGTTTTTCCACATGGTCGCCCTGCTGAAACTGTTATAGTGCTCATAATGTGAAAGTGGTTGACGGATGTGCGCAAACCGAGCATGACAAACTGGTATGACATCGGTGCAGAGTAGACTAATACTCTATGCCAGGCCATGGGTAGGTCACCGGAGTAAAGCTCTCGTACTTGTTGTGGTACTGATTCTTGCGGACGTGCTCCTCTTTGTCGTAGGGTTCAGGGTACGTCGTTGCGATACCCTCTTTGTATGCATACTCGATCAGACGAGCGGCCAGTTGTGTCGAGACTTCACGTACGTCGGACAACGGTGGGTAGACACGACCTTCACTCAAATGTTCCTCTGTCACCATCTCAGCCAGCGCCTAACAGCAACAATATACAACATGGCATGACTTCACAATTTGGCTTAAAGACTTTTGCTAAGCCAATTCGCTGAGCTAGTTTGGTGTAAGTGGAGTATACTTTAGCCAAAAAGAAAACTGATTTCACAAAACCTTATGATGAGTTGAAATTTGTGACTTAGGGAAAAGCAAAAGACCCTCCTCCTCAACAAAATGGTTCAGCGAAAGTTACATGCAAAAGCATCCTCTAAGTATGTAGCGTACTTAGACCAAGGTTTAGCCAAACAGACCTGGCTAAAGTCAGCTGAGTTTGCATGGAAAAGATAGCTTAATCCCATACAACTTAACTTCTGCTGAGTCAAAATCCATTTAAACTTCTAACTTTCGCTAAGCAAAAACATGGCGACGATTCACGGTAGGCCCCAACGCACAGATAGCGTACTAAATTGAAGCAGTAAGGCTGGACATTGAAAATAAATGCCATAATGACTTCACTGTGATGAAAGTTGTCATATAAGATGTGCATCATAGCAATGAAATAAGCAAGTTCAAGGCTAGGACCAGCATTTAGCTTTAGCTTTCGGTCAGAGAAATGGCTCGGCAAAATTCTGAGTCAAACAGATAAATCCCTCATCATACTCAATGTAAGACATATAACAAAGTTGAGATACCCGGGCACAAAGACCTATAACCATGCATATTTTTGCATATGTACGTGGACAGTGCTCATTCTAATATAACAACTTCAAAACCCACCAATAACAAGAGCCCAACAGTTGCTCGAGAAAGCTGACCGTACTCAGCCTATCACCACAGGCCTGTCGCTACATTTAACCTTTTCAATATAAAGATCAAACTACTTCCATTTTCAGTAGATAAGTAGAAAACCGTTTCCACAAACATAGATGCCGGCAGACACTTTGCATTCACAGTGGACGGTTCGTCCTTCGGTTGCATGCCACAAACATCCATCTATCAACCTATTTCCGTTGGGTACAATGGTACACACAGATGTCTATGGAGACCATAAAAACATGAATTACAACATGAAAATCCTTCATCAAGCGACAACAGAATTCACAGTAACTGAGTTCTAGGTACCTGAGAAGCCTTGAGAAACATGGCATCTGGAATGTGGTGCATACCGGCAAGTATAGCACCAAATGCCACGCCGGGGAATATGTAAGCATTGTTGCCTTGTCCCGGGTAAAATGTTTGACCGTTGACTTCCACCTCATCAAATGGACTGCCACTCGCAAACACACACCGACCCTACAGACAACCACGTGAACAAGGCAATTGGCTAATAAACTAATAAATGAATATTGAATAAATAAACGAGTATATCAACCGATCAATTTAGTTCATCACTAAAGCAGCCACGTGGGTGGAAATTTGTGCTCTCTGTTTCTTTATCTTCAGAGGGAGAGAAGTTGAGTACAAAGATACACAAAAAACAGACACTTACATTGGTGATACGGTAAGCCTGCTCCGCGGTACATTCGGCCTTAATGGTCGGATTACTCAGAGCGAAGATGATCGGTCGCTCGTTGTTGGCCGCCATCGTCTGCAGAAACTTCTCGGTGAAAGCCCCACCCACTGCAGCTGCACCAATGGAAGCGGTCGGTTTCACTTTCTCACACACCTCCTCCAGGCTACGTATGTCCTCAAATTCCTTCGCGTAAAACTTCTTCTCGTGAGTGATGCCTCCACTCTTACGATTCTGCAATCACAGAACGTCAAAGCACACTCACTTAGGGTGCCCTGTAGTGTTAATTTCCGCCTGCAGTGAACCAAATAAAGTACAAGTATGACCGTGCTATTTTCTCCCCGCCATGGTGTGCTGCCTTGTCATGGTGGTGGGGCTTAAGGCTGCGATGGCACAAAATATTTCTAAAATCCGTAAGCGAGAAGCCAAGTTCCAAGAGCACACGAATTTTATCAGTGCTCGCATATTGGTTAATTTTTGGCCTTATGCCGATTTCGGCTTCACAGCTGTTTACGACAGTTACTTAAACTTTCTGTTGATGTGCACTGGGCCAAACTGATATGGCCTCAGTGCTGGGCAAGTGTAATGGCCTGCCCACCCCGAAGGAAAGGTAAGGTGCTATTTTCTGTCTCCCAGTACATAAATATACGTAAATGGCACATTGTGCCTAAACACAACTCGAGGCTGATGGCCAATGATGAAAAATACCCAACATGGGCGATATGCATAACAACATCTTAGATTACGCTGAGACTATCGGCTACGTCGAGACTAATCGACAAAGTTAGCTGGCATGCAAAAAGACGGCGTAGCGGTCGGACTAGCAAGTCTCGGCATAGTTCATGTCCGGTAATTTCATTTTGGAATTTCCTAGCATCAAGTCATCGCCCATTCTCGCGTTGACACATGCGTGCATCAGCACAGTCGTCATCTGCTCCCTCATCCGCAGCCACGGGCTGTACATTAATACTCAGGACGCCTATGGCCTATACGATAGGCTAATTACAGCAATGCGGGCAGTAGAAATACACGACGCAAAAATGTGTAAACAAAATCAGGCAACAAATGTTCTATTCCTTGAATTTTAATACTAGAATTGTGTCAGTAATGTATACTGACTAGCCATAAGTGTTGTATGATGCACGATGTTCATAATTTTCTGGTTAACAACTTTATTTACACCGGACTAAACCAGTTACGCCTGGTCGCAAGGGAGACTAACTTTAGTCCCTCACCTATGCCCAAACTATCGATAAGTCGCCATTATGCATACAAACTTAACAGTCAGTCCGTTGTAACTTGGATTTAGTCCAAAACTAAAGTTACAACATTGTTATGCATATGGCCCCAGATTAAGTACGGTGATGATCCGTCTGTATGGAAGAAAATAACATGTATTTCTGTTTTCACACACATTTTAGGCACACTTAAATCCAGACTAAAAACTGAACTGTTTAGTTCAGTGTAAACTATATCGGTTGGTGCCATCACAGGGTTTCTGATTCACAGTGAAGACATGAGAATTACTGGTGCTGTATCAAATTGCTTTTCAATTAGATTAGACTTATCATCATCATTAACGCATAGTTGGCAGGGATCGGTTGTTAGAAGTAAACAGACAGAGGCAGAGATAGACACATATATCAGAGCCAGCATAACCTTGGTGACAAGGCCGCGAGAGTCAACGAGCCAGATCTTAGACACGGCATCAGGGACCGACGTTCCTTCTTCCTGCATGGCCATCACCAGCAGGTTGGCTATGCCTATTGACGCCTGCAACCACACAACGAAACATGGCAGAGGATGACCACATAAAAACATAGAACGCTCTTCCTGTGCCATACAGCACATAGAGTGCTGCTGATCTCTGTTTCCTTAGCCTTCAGCCAGATAGCAGTTTACACTGCGAGACCACAGATATGGGATTACAATACAATACGATACGATAAAGAATTTGCACTCAAAAACTGACAGACAACCGTCAGTTTAATCTAGCACATATACTAAAAAAAACTTACTAATGTTTTTAAAGAAAAATTAAATGAAAGACACTGAAAACAGAAATACTGCTGAATGTAAAACTTTATAAAAAAAATCCAAAAAATAACTAAAATAAAGAAAACTAAAATAAGAAAGAAAAAACTGAGAAGGTAAGAAATAAAAAATACTAATGGAAACTAAAACTCTAAAAAAATGAAACGTGCATCACGCGGTGTGCATGTTTACATCCTTGCTTTCGCTGGTACTCATTGTGCCTACCCACAGAGGGAGGGCCAGGCTGAGTTGACTGGGTGGTTGGTTACATACTGAGATGGTTTACCCACCTGCAAATGGTCACACATCCAAGCACTAACCAGGCTCAGTGTTGTTTAACTTCATTGATGCAATCAACGAAGCTACCAACTAAGCCAAAATGACACCTACAGAGTGACCACAGGTCCTAGAAAAATTTTTCCAGGACCTGGAAAGTCCTTGAAACCCAAACAGTTTTAAGAGTTTTGGAATTTGATGGAAAAAAGCCTCAAAAGTCCTTGAATGTCAGTTTTTCAAAAGCACCGACTACAACAGGAAAATTATTTTTGTATCATACTAGAACCATTTAACATGGCATGGTAAAATATCACAGGAATAGGTCTGGAAAAGGTATCTGTCCTTGAATTTTTTTACCCCAGAAGTGCAGCCACTCAGAGTTTATATTCTAAAAACTGTCAAATCCAGCATAAAAACCACCTGTTTACTATGACTCTTCGGCTGATCCTGCTATTACTGTTGGTGTGTTCAACTACCATACTTTCCTACGATCATTCCAAGCCAGGCTGGATTCACAAATCAGAACCTTTAAAAATCGTTGCAACAGGTTTTACAGGCCAAACGACCTTGCTGTCAGTAAACAGCAGCATCAAAGCAGTAAAGAAAAAATATGATGAGCAACTGCATAAATGTTACGTCAGTAAGCCTGTTAGCCCGCAAAGCAATCTGCTATAGCTATACTATTCCGAAAAGAGATTTCCACAGAAATGTTATGTAATGTAACTTAACCTACAGGCTTCTTCACAAGCCAGAAGTCACCATGGATGTTATTGTTAAAATATGAAGTACAATGACTACGCTGCTCCAGCAACTACAAAATTCACATTAAATAGAGACAGTCGATTGGTAGTCACCTCGCCAGCACCTTGGAACAGAAACTTCTGGTCAGAAAGTCGGTTCTTTGTGATACGCAGAGCAGCCAGTATTCCAGCGACAGCCACCGATGCAGTCCCTATGTTTCACAATTCACACACACATATAAACCTACAGTTATTTAATGACGCCTAGTTGGATATTGTGCTGCAGAATCCTGACGTAAGCTGAAGTCCTCGAACAAAACATGATCACCACACCATCGCTTCAGCAGAAATTCTCAGTTGCACAAGTGCAATTCAAGCCCGGATCATGCGTCACGTTATCAAGATACTTAGCCGTTTCCACAAGTGTTTTCCCCAAGTAATTTGAGTTTTTTTTCAAAATATTCCAAGAAAAGGTAGGTGATAAGTATTCTTAAAATATTATCTCTACTCGAAATAGCTGGTCATCCATGTAAGTGATTATTTTCCAACAAAGAAACCAGCTGACGTTGTTCATCATGCAATCCTAACTTATAAGCTGTGATCTTCAGAACATTAACTGTAAGAAAACCTTGAACACGCTTGCTGTGCTAATAAAAAACAGAAGAAACAATGAAATAGTAGTAGTAGTAGTAGTAGTAGTAGTAGTAGTAGTAGTAGTAGTAGTAGTG
>Ga0209367_1004419_pt1 | contig 19375 bp, 14 predicted proteins | sample WorMetLIZISLAND2_FD_187412 | JGI IMG/M metagenome (GOLD analysis project Ga0209367, IMG submission 187412) | Marine gutless worms symbiont microbial communities from Max Planck institute for Marine Microbiology, Germany - Olavius geniculatus... ...
CCGTGCGAAATTTTATCTTAATCAGATCAGGGGTTTTGATTCTGTGGGGGGTCGAATTTTTGGCTTTCCCATAAGAAAGAGAAGTCGCCGTTAACACAGGGCTTGAACTACCGTTCAGCCTGTGATTGTTCGCATGCAGCATCAAGAAGAAACTTGGTTCAAATGAGTGTAGCTGTAACCACCTTATTTTAGTACTGTTGTTACACTATTTTGTAAAATGCAGGTTATTGAACCCACTGTTGGCGAGTGGCGTCAACATCTACCACTTGCATTTGTGCTGAAGGACATTTTGAGCACATGCTGTAATAAAGACGATGTGATGTGACATGTGTGACTTTTTGAGAGACAATAATTGCCAATTATGTTTGTCGCTATTCAGTTAATCATTTTGGAGCTGATGTGTGCGCAACACAGTATGAATTCATTGCTGTAAACGGCCAAACCATGACCTCTGCATTTCACAAGGTAGTGTAGTGACATTATTGAGTTAAGCTGGCCAAAACTGCAGTGATGTGCATCAACTTTCTTCCCGATGTCGCGTGCCAAAAATTGTTTAAATATTCCAAAGTTTCACAGAGCTATTCAAACAAGAAATTTGAGCTTAGGCTCATGAGACGTGCGAAAGCCTATAGCAGTTCCTGTTCGCAAACTGTAGTCTATCTCCAGCTGTTTTCATGAAAGACTGGCCAACAAAGATAAAATAATGACTTTTACGAGGGTACCGCTCTTTGATGCTCTCGTGCGCAGGTTTCCTTGAACCTAGAAAATCGAGACTTGGACCGTTGAAATCTACGTTTAATGCTAAAAATTTCATATGCAGCTTGTCTATGTCTATCTCAATTGTTTTCAGTGCAATTCGCTCTTGAAAAGTGTCTCGCAGGCTAAAATCGCCAAAAAATCCATAAATCCCTTTATTTGAGCATTTAAGGTCATCCAAGGTCATTGAAATCGGTGGCAATCGATAGCCAGTGTACGACTTTCTATTAGTGATTAATAGTAACCTAAACCTTATCTTGCACCGTTACTGAGATACAGCGACTTATTGGCCAAAAATCGCAAATTTTGCCCACCCCCTCTCACTTAGCGCCCTCGTTCGGGGTGACCCACTTCAAATTTATGAAAAAGCTTTACGGTTCCTGAAACTAGAGTCTTCCGGGCAGCCGATGGTATAGATTTGGTAATTCTAGCTTGCGCCGTTTTTGACTGATCCACCCATGTGACGGACGGACGGACTAACGGACAGACAGACGGACAGAATTGCGATGGCTAAGACGTGCTGAAAGCAGTAGCTGCTTTCGCATATAAAAATAAAAGTGGCACCTATTTTACGGACTACAGTGTACAACCGTCATCTTGCTGCTACTGCATCTACTACTTTGTTATGATGTGATGACTAGAAAGCTGGAAAACAAGCTGTCAGTTTGATCTGGCACATAAACTGGAAAGCTAAAACTGTTTCAATTGAAACTGTAATGAGCATAGTTGTAATGAAAAGTACTGTTATTTAAAATATAAAAAATGCAGAAGCAGGGAGTTATGGGAGAGATGCTGCTAGTAGTATGAATGCTTGTGTCGCAGGGTACTTTGTCTGTCACAGCTGTAAGAAAGCCGGTTCGTGGAACTCGTTCAAAGAAAACACCGAACTCATTCTTGACCAAGTTAATCGCAAGAAACGGTAACGAGACACCTGCTGCATTTTCTGATTTAAGACATATTCTGCTGGCATTTTTCTGCATAGTGCTAGCCAAGTCATGTGTCTAAGTAGATAGTTGATAAAATTTTTCAAAGGGTGCTTGTATACAGTGGACCGATCTATGTGTACAGTATGTTTGCATGCAAAATATCAGGAAACATTATGATCAATCAGACTTTTGAAGTAGACTTGAATCCATATGGAATAGGGAAATGTCGTGTGAGTTTTGGAGAGGATCTGTTTTCTGTATTATTGTCTAAGCTAGTCTTTGGCCTTAAAAGTTATGGTATGCACTCTACCACTTTGCTGCACATCTGTTATTAATAGTGTTCTTGCATTTTTGGCTGAAAGTGCCAAATGCAGTGTTTTACTGATGAAACATGCCAAATTTTTAACAATATTCTCTACGGTAAAATCGTTTGTTGCTGAGTGTTAAGTTAATAACAATCCACTGGACTAGTGAAAAAAACCATGTAAGGCATCTACCGTTGATTTGCTTGTATGGATGTTGAGTTGAAGGCATATGGGAGACCTGTGCATAATGAAGTTGGATTTCACCTCATTTGCTAATCTGTGACTTGATCTGACTTGACCTGACCTGGTTTACTGTGTTGCTATTGTTTGTTGTATGTAGGTTGGGTCGAGAGTGTATGGAGGGTGTGAAACTGGATGAATTGTCAGTGGCTGATGCCCAGCGGCTACAAGCTGAATACAACAATTCACAGACGCTTAGTTCACTCAGTGAAGAATCGTTACAACAACTGATTGAAGACCTCGGCTTCGATGTATGATATTCTCAGCAGTAGCTGTAGTGTTAGTAATAGTATTTGTAGTAGTAGTTGTAGCTGTTGTTGTAGTTGTACAGATAGTTGTAGTTGTAGTACAGCAATTTACAGATACTTAGTTCACTCAGCGAAGAATCACTACAACAACTGATTGAAGATGTCAGCTTTGTCATGATTCTCTCAACAGTAGTAGTAGTAGTAGTAGTATCAGTAGTAGTAGTTGTTGTTGTTGTTGTAGTTGTAGTACGGCAGTTTGCATCATCTGACTACACTGAGTAAAAATCACTACAACAGCTGATTGAGGACTTCAACTTTGACTGATGATATTCTCAGCGGTAGCAGTAGTAGTAGTAGTAGTAGTAGTAGTAGTAGTAGTAGTGTTAGTAGTAGTATTTGTAGTAGTAGTTGTTGTGGTTGTAGTACGACAGTTCACAGGTGCTTAGTTCACTTAGTGAAGAATCACTACAACAGCTGATTGAAGACCTCAGCTTTGATCTATGATAATTTCTGTTCTGGTGCCACTACTACTAATACTAATTTACTCCATTGTTATGTGTGTGTGCATTGCCTGGAAAGGCCATTCTTGGAATGACCTGTGCTTTGTCGGGCAGGACGTTGAACTCTTACTTACTTAGTACTACTGATCTTTGTTAGTTAGTTTGTTTTTTGAATGACTTAGGATGTGACAGTTTATTTCTGAATTACCGTACAGACAGATGTGTCAGTGACTCAAGACCTACCTGTTCATGAAATCTTTTTTTCTGAGTATTTTCTGGGCTGGACTTTACTCTATGTTGTAGCAAAAAAAAACTTAAGGTTTTTCTTTAGCTTCAAGACCCGTATATGCAGCGCTAATTTTTGTTTCCTTAGCCCTCAGTTAGACACCATTTCACACTGTGAGACCACAGATATGGGGCTGATGTATAGCACTATGTGCCTGTTTACGTCCCAGCTTTCGCTGGTACTCATTGCGCCTACCCACGGACGGATGGCCAGGCTGAGTTGACCTGGGTGGCTGATTACATACCGAGGTACCCCTGTATTTCGTAGGCCACTCTGAAATCCTGGATTGATCAGTTGATTGATTACTGGTGCAGGGAGTGAAGAGTGAAACTCTGTCTCAGTTTGGCGTTCGAGTGACGACGGATGGGCGTGGCTTTGTACTTCCTGTTCACAGTTTCACCGGGACTCTGGTCGGTGTAAAAATTATCTCTGTTAGTCCGGAAGAAACAGATTCAGCCACCACTGCCACCGGTGTGAAAAGTCACATTACTACACGCACGATTCCACGGTATGCTAGCAGTAATATTGCATACAGCTGGCTTAACAGTGGATAGCAGATAATTGATCGGTTAGAAAACCAATATTGATATTTATAGCTGTCTGTTGGTGCAGTTTTTATAATGGTGTTTTAATTAAGAGAAATGATTAGGTTGGGTGTGAAAAATGTTTGAGACTGAATTTCTCTCTCCTCTTCATCTCTCCTCTCTTGTTTCTTATCCTTTTGCTGTGTTTTCTCCCAGAACTCTAGTTAGGGTTGTGGGTAGCACTCAGATAATGTTTAGCAGGTAAAAAAGTTTGGATGAACTGAATAATGCATGAGGGTCGGTATTCGCTTAATGTCTAAAGTTGAAGCAGCAACTTGATGCAATGATTATTATACTTCATTATAATTGTTAGGCAAAATTGCTTTTGCATCAAAAGTCATTCCGCCTATTGCTACACATTCGTCTGTGGTGTGGTCTTTCTGTCTCTTTGTTTGTTGCACTTGTGCACTCTGTCTATCCGTTTGATTGATTCATATGCCATTTGGTGGTACTGTTGTGGGGTCCAGTGACACATTTTGGGAAGGGGGATGTGAGGGTTGAACCCTCCCCCAACTAAAATGTACAGTTGCAGATTGCAGCCAAACCATCAGTTCTGTGTTGCCACCTGGCGACTACAAACGAGGTTATCAGTTCTGCCTCATACTGTATGATTCCAAAGTAATTTGGCAAAAGGTGTTGTTGCTCTCCCTGATATATATTTTTCGAATTAATGCAAATTGATTATATTGTGGTGTCAGGATAGACTACTGTGGTCTGTATGGTTGGGACCAAGTGAAGCCCTGTGATAATGAAGTGATATTGACAGCCAGTGAAGTTGATGCAATGGTAGTTCGCCAGGAGACGGGAAGGCTTGCTGTTGCACTGCCCAAGGGCGACTCTATTCTCCCTCAGAAGGTTGGCTTTAGTTTGGCTTCTCCCTTTTTTCTGAAGTCCACTGGGCGACTTCACTTTTTGACTTAGACTTTTGCTGAGCCTTTTCGCTGAGCCAAAGCTAAAGTTGAACGGTAAACTCTGTACTTAGACCAAAGTTCAACTAAACGATTGAAAATGGCGGGAAACCGGTAAACCTAACAGGAAATAAATCAACCAGTTATGCTTGGATTTGCTTATTTAATTGCGCTGCGCATGCAAATGACGTAATTACCTAACGTCTTACATCATTGTGTAGCCATTACGGCGTTTATTTTTGGTACCGGACTGTTTTAGTTTAGTCGCCATGTTTTTCGCACAGCGAAATCACTTCACTTTTTGACTTAAGTAGGTACTTAGACCGAAGTTTAGGCTCAGCGAAAGTCTAAGTCAAAAAGTGAAGTCGCCCACTGTCTTTGTTTGGTGATGGTGAATCTACACTGTGTCTCAAAAAAATGTCCCATTTTTTCATTGGCCCATATCTTTGCTAAATATCAGTTGGTTTGCAAAATTATTTCAGTATCGAACTCAGTGGACAATTTGCAACAGAGCTATCATTGTAGGTCCCACCACACCTTTACCATGCCTCTGCACTACCTTGTGAGTGTTGCAAACTATTGTGTTTTCTGTGCGCTAGGCCATGGTCTAAGGTCTTGCTGAGATATGAAATTATGAACTATTAGAGGCCTTGCATACGGCATGAGTTAGTGTCAAACTCCACTACATGGACAAACGCACAGAATTTTGTACAACATCACGCACGGACGATACGCCAACAATTCTACATCATGTTGCCAACTTCTTGTACAACAATTTACCACTAACGGACGAACATTTTGCCACATCCCAACACCTTGACATGTAAAGATGTTGGCACGGCCAGAGCCCAACATGTTGCCAACAATGTTTGCGTAGTGGAGTTTGATACCAACAAGTTGTGTAACATGTTGTACGACATTCAATAGGAACGACCAATAGGAACGACGCGTTCGACCACATGATTGGTGATGCAATTGATGTAAAGACAAGAAGCAGATGACAGTGCTTTAATTTTCTAATGAAAACATGATAAATGTATTTTATAATTACCAGAACTGTGTGAGACCAAACTCAGCACTACGGAAAAAAACAAAAAATTTGATGTCTGTGGGCTGAAAAGTGCTGGTAAATACGGGATGACCTGTTTCTCCAATCTCCATTTCTTTCGCATTCTTTGAGGCTGCCACGCATTGAGATGGAATGATGCGTTTTTGTTTCTGTGCAGCATAGCTAAGCAGCAAGCTTGCCAGGGTATTAGAGTCCTCACTAACTCCAAGCTGTTAATCCAACGTCTTGCTCAAAGTCCTGCTCAACAGACAGATACCATATGCAGCTCCATTTGGACAGTTCTTGCAACCATTGGTTTGTCGAACCTAGTCAGTGTCCACTGGATGCCGGGACATGTGGGTCTAGAAGGCAACGCAGAAGCCGACCTTGAAGCGAAGAGAGGCATCGCATTATCACAGTCCTCGACACTTTTTCTGCCTGTACGGCCGTCAAGTGGCATCAACAGAGTGTCGCTGTCGACAGGTATCGCAGCAACCCTCATGCCAGAATCCATAGGGTGCTTGCCGGCAGTGTCAGCCAGTTCCAGCGCTGGCAACGTGATTGGCCAGTATGTTACGTTGGCCCAGCTACGCACTGATCGTTCTCCGTTGCTGGCAGGATATCTGCACCGTATCGGACGCCGGGACTCTGCCACCTGTCCACACTGCAACGGCGCTGACAAAACAGCAGAGCACCTGGTGCTACAGTACCCAGCTCACGACCAGGCCCGGCGGGACATCTGGCCAGGAGGAAAGTTTAACACAGACCCTCGATGCCTCTGGGTCTTATTGGAGTGGATCGGGGTGGTGTTTCGCCCCCCTCACTCCCCTGACCGGGAATGGGGGAGAGAGAGAGCATGCTAATACTTGATATGACACAAAAGCATGTCAGAATAAAATGTGCTAGTTTTCTTCATCCTCCATTTTACCCAGTATGACTCGTAAATAGAATGTTGTGCAACGTCTACAATTTGTGCACGTCTTGTCTGTTGCTGGTATCGCTGCCAATGGACGAGACACCAACAATTCTACAACATGTTGTGTGTTCGTTCGTCCAGTGGAATTTGACACTTACTGTAGTGAGAGAATGAGATTACATTTTGTTTATTTTTCCTTCAGTATCTGGACCAATTTCAGTGCATCATCTGTCACCAATCATTAGCTACTGACCTAATGCATTAATTTATTAATGCGTTAATGTGTTAATTAACACATTAATTTGACAGCTCTATTAGCAACTGTTTTGAACAGCTAATCCACGAGCAACAGTTTGCTTTTGTCAGTTCTTAGCTGATGTTTATTTTAATGCTTCAAACGAAGATCGCAGTGAAAAATAGTGATCTGTGATGCGTGGATGTGTATTTACAAACATTAAAATGGATGATCATTATGCAAAAGAAGTCCTGTGATGTGTCCATCATTAGTTTATAACTGTCTTTGTACAACATTTTTATTATTTCGTTTATTCCTTGTTATTTTGTGGGTTTCTGTCGGCGTAGGTTTTGCCTCAATTGGAACAGTTTAGCAAAGTAATTCTCTGGTTTGGTGGAGACTCGCGGAAGTGGCAGTCGGCGCGGCTTTTTGCTCGCAAACTTAGCGAAAAACGTTGCTTCCTCATCAGGTAAGTGAAAAAGATTTGTTCTTCTTAAAGTGCTAAAGTACTGTTCGTATGAAGGTCATCAAAAATGTTTGTAGACTGACACTTGATCAAAGAAACATCATATTTTGTCACTTTTTAACAAAGTTTCCTGCAATGAAAAATAGAAAATGCACTTGGTTTAGCGTTTCTTTAGAGCTTGGATTCCACTGTAGAAGAATTGATTTTGGTCTTTCTTTTATCTAGGAATTTGAACCCACAACCTCTCAGTTGTAAGTCTGACTTCCTGCTGTTACATCACCAAGCCACTAGATAGTAGTAGTAGTTGTACTAATAGTAGTAGTTGTTGTTGTAGGCCTGATGACAGTCACCCGGCTGCATCGGTGGCTCTGCGTCAGGGCATCTGCCTGCGTCGAGTTCTGAGAGATGCAAAGTCTGTCAAGCACGAGTCAATTGTCACATTCCACAACCTGCGCTATGACGTCTACTCCCAGCTGGTGAACTTTGACCAGACCTCTGGCATTAAGGTATCTACAACCCGTTGTTGTTGTTGTACAGTTGTAGTAGTAATAGCTGTAGTAATTGTTGTCGCATTTCACAATCTGTGTTACAGTGCCTATTCCCTAAATTTTGACCAGACCTCTGGCATCCAGGTATCTACAACCTGTTGTAGTTATATTTGTTGTAGTAATGGTTGCATGTTGTAGTGGAGGAGATATTTGGTGCTGAACGCTGTTGAAAGGACATAATCGTGGAGAACTGTCTGTGTTCACTGATGTTATTCTTGCAGTTGTTGCAGTTTTAGTAGTTGTAGTTAAAGGTGAAAGGTTGTGTATAGCTTTTTATTGGAAACCAATCAGAGAGCTATGGAGCATCATCTGCCATATGGGATCACACAGTGTTACCTGCCACTCGACACAGGTGAACGTGCCCGCCTTAACCCCAGCCAAACAATCCGGTGCTTGATTCATTTACCCCGGAGGAATGGAAGGCTGAGTTGACCTTGGCGTTGGTTGTACGCCGTGGCCGATAAAAATGTGCCACTTTACTTTTGTCTATATCTTTGCCAATTATTGGCCCATTTTCAAAATTCTTTCACTGGCACACTCTGCAGACAGTTTGTAAAGTGGCACATTTTTTGGCCCACCCTGTATACCTAAATCGTTTACCTATCTACAGACAGTTGTTGATCGAGTTGAAACCACAACCTCGTGATCGTCAGTTTGACACTTTACTGTTACGCCACCAAACCACCTTGTAGTAGTAGTTGTAGTAGTAATTGTTGTGTGTTGTAGTGGAAGAGATATCCAGTGCTAAATACTTTATTAAAAGGACATCGTCGTGGTGAACTCACTGTGTTTACTGGTCCGACTGGCTCGGGCAAAACAACGTTCATCAGCGACTACTCGTTGGACCTGTGCACTCAGGGTGTATGTACAAATTAATTGCTAATGATGATAAAAAGTGTGCCTTATGCTTCTCGTGAGAGCTCGTCGCGTCGCAGAGCTACGGAGCGTCACCTGCCATATGGGATCACACAGTGTTGGATCTCAAGATGGAGCCTTCAAGAGGTGGATCCGACAGCTGCATCCAAACGATGTGGTTGCAAAGTCCGTTGACACTCTCCCCCCTCTATTCCGCCATTGGGTTTTCGGCTGTGGATCAGCCGAGGCCTGTGGGTCTGGACGGCAGGCTACTACAACAACAACAGCAACATCACAGTGTTACCTGCTGCCAAACACAGGTGAACCTACCCCGCTTTTAGGGTGCATTTACACAGATACGAGTCCGCATTTTCGTACCCGTATATGAGTTTCAGTAAACACGAGTTTGTGTGTATTTCAGTAGCGGCCATTCACACAGTTATGAGTGCGGGTTACCTGTAAATTGTACTAGTAGTTTCTGTGCATGTCGTGTTTTTATCCAACCCATATGAAGTAAACTACCTGTTCTTCTTCTTGGCAAACTCCTGTCAGAGCGTTGCTGTACTGATGACTTGGCGCCAGATGTCCCTATCCTTGGCCTTCCTCCAGGCAGTGTAAACTCTAATGTTCTGGGGCTGGACGTTTTCATCAACTATTCTGAGCCAGGTTGTTCTTGGACATCTGGCTGGTCTCCTCCAGTCAGCGGGTGGTCGGAATGCGGCGGCTAGGATGCGGTGGTGATCTTCCGCTGGGGCTGTACGAGCTAGTTGGCCAAAGAAACTAAGACGGTTCCTGTAAATAGCGTTAATTTGATTTTTACAACCTATGACGCATATTTGAAGTCGTAAATGTCAGAAATTATATCGCTCTTGATTGTTAATTAATATTAGAGGTGCTCGATGAGAAAAATTATAATGATGTAGTGGAATGTTGTTGTTTTACTCGCAATGCATTTCCTCAAGTGATTCAATTTCACTGGAGGTTTCATTTGAGTATTAGTAGTATTTGTATTAGTAATTTGATGATGTCATGTGTAGCAGTAGTGCTAGTAGTTGAGTGCTACTACACCTCATCCCAAAATTAACAACACCCCTACAGATAAGTTGGTTGGTGGCGTGGCGTGGTTGGTAATGCGTCTCGGCTGAAACGAAGTTACTCTACGCCGGGCCCGGTTAGTACTTAGATGGGTGACTATCTACAGTACGGAGCCAGCCAACTAGGTCGACTCAGCCTTCTACCCTCTGTGGGATGGTAAAATGAGTACTGGCGGTGGTCAAGGCCATCGCTAGGGAAGAAACGGCGAGTTCTGCGCAACAGTAGGCCCTGTGGCCAGGACTGCAGGTATATCGATCCAGTCGGTTAACCCGGCCGACTTGGGCTGTATGCTAGCTTAATTGGTCTTCGCCCTCGCCGGCTCAAAGTGCTGTCAAGGGGATGAGCTCCTTCGCAATGGACCTAGCTGTCTATGCAGAATCTTCTTCTTCTTCTTCTACAGATAAGTTAGTGAAAATTAGTCAGTACTCTACAGATTTGTACAAAACTTGAAACATTTGTGGAGACAATTATTTTGAACTAGTCTTTTAAGTTTGTGCTCATGATGGCCAGCGGGGCCACCTGTGTTCTCGATGCAAGCTCTTAGGTGGGTGCACCAGTGCTTGATCGCCCTGTCAATAATACGCTGGTCAAGTTCAACTCAGACGTACTCTGACGCCATATTGACGTTACCCTGAGCGCACATGGTAAGGTGCAGACGTCATAGCAGGTGTGATGGTAAGTAATGTTAAGATGGTGTAGTGTACAATGTTTCGTTGAAATACATGAACCATAAACTTAATTAGGCGTGTTTTAAACGAGGGATGTCGCTAATTTTGGGACACTGTAGTAGTAATTGCAGAGTAATTTGATGGTGTCTTGTGCATGTGTGAAGGTGAATACTTTGTGGGGAAGTTTTGAAATCAACAACATTCGTCTTATGAAGACCATGCTTACCCAGTTTGCCCAGTAAGTTAAACAAATTAATCATTAAATGAACACATTTCTTATGTGCCATGATTCCACAATATCTTCACAGTCTAGCTGTTACAGAGGATATCATTAGACCTCCTACCAATTCAAGAAGTAAATCTCAAAAGTACGAACGCTATAAATCTTCAGAAATTGTTTTATTGAACCAGCCTAGGGATTAAGGGGGAAGCTTGATAATCCGTAGGTTCGATAGTGCAAAAATTTTGATGTTTATTTTTCTATACACTTCTACAGATGTTGCTTTAATCTCCACATTTCCTTTCAACTAGGGTTAGGGTTAGGGAAAAAACATCTTGCAGTGTACATCTTCGGACCATCAAATTTTCAGATTATGGACACACAGTCGGGGATTGAACCCAGGTTCGGCTGATAACTGCTCAGGCTGTGAAGTACGAGAGGCGTTCAAAAAGTTTTGCAAGTTGATATGTTGGACTGAAAAACTTTTGAATTTCTATACACCAATAATCTGTGCACGATTCTCCCGAACTCGTGTGAGCTTAAAGCGGATATGACGTCATTGTAACTTATGACGTCATAAAGCGTTTTATAGCGGTCCCTCCAGCCAGGCTTCCACTACAGACTTGAGTCATTTATTGTTTGGATAGTGGCCATCAGAGAAAAATTTTTTTCGAATTTAGAAACGGATAATAGTTACGTTTAGTAAAGTCTCTGCTGTATGTAGGGTGGTCTTGCTGTACGAAGCCAGAGTCACGAACAGCTTGCTGGGTAATTGTAACTTTGGTAGTGGGCTGCAGTGCGGGGCACTGCTGGATTTAGGGGAGATCTTCGGAGCTCGCTTCCAGGCCCCACACATCAGGGCTCCCCAGGGCGTACTTTTTAAAAAATGTCTAACCTTTCACAAAGACGACGGATATCACTAACTGTTAACTTTTCAACAAAATTTTACGGACAACGTGAAATTCCGAAGTAACATCGTAATCGAAATAAGTGTTCTAATTTAAGGCCAGCGCAGATTTCGGCAATTGTGTGTTGATGTTGCAAATAAAAAATTCTTGAACGTATTTGTCAGGTTTTCACAAAATCACATATCTTGGGGTCTCACTTTTGTAAATCTGGCTGCAGACTGGCGAATTGTCATGCGTATATTTCTGCTTGCGTTAGCATTCCAAATCGTATCTTTTTAACGCTTTATGACATCATAAATTTCAATGACATCACATCCGCTGTAAGCTCATATGAGTATGGAAGAAATATAACTTTTACTAGTGTATAAATTTTAAAAAGTTTTCTAGTCTAATATATGGGGGCCGAACAAGTTGTAAACTTTGTCTAATTTTCCTCGTACATATAGTTTGTTCACGGCTGGCACAGATTTTGGCTATTGAATATTTATAGTTGCAAATGAGAAATTCACGGACGTACTTGTCTGAGCTCTCATAAAATCACATGTCCCAGGGCCTCGTGTTGGAAAATCCGACGGCATTTTGAAAAAAAAATATCATGAAACAGCAAGCCCGATTTTACACTGTTTGCACTGGCACTCCAAATCATTCCTGTTTAACGCTCTATGACATCATACATTACAATGACGTCACATCCGCTTTAGGCTCATACACGTTCAGAAGAAACATACGTTTTATTTGTGTATAAATTTTGAACAGTTTTTCAGTCTAGCATATCGACTTGCAGAACTTTTTGAACGCGCTCGTAATAGCTGTTTACTTGTTAGCTAAGTGAAAAATATAACCATAATTTCCTAGTGTTTTCCTGGTCTTTTGCTTGATTGCTTGATCTGTTGCCACTTGGCTGCCAATGGTGACTTGGTAATGTAACGGTCAGGAGATTGGACTTAAGGTCAAAAGGTCGTGGGTTCAACTCTTGGTTGGGTCACTCTAAAGTGGTTACTACTTGGATGGGTGACTGTCTGCGGACAGGTAAACCATCTCGGTATATAACCACCACCAAGGTTAACTCAGCCTTTTATCCTTCCGGGATAGGTAAATCGAGTACCGGCCTGCCTGAGTTAAGGCAAGGAGTGTTCACCTGTGTCGGGTGGAAGCTAACACTGTGTGATCCCATATGGCAGGTGATGCTCCGTAGCTCTGTGATGGGTTTTCCATGCACACACCTTTATGTTAGTCGGCAGTTGGTAGTTGGGCTGCTCTGTGTGTTGTCTGGTAGACAGAATCTGGTGAAGAACCTGGAACGTTTTGATGAATTTGCCGACCGCTTCGAACAGCTGCCAATGTACTTTATGACTTTTCACGGACAGGAGAACACACGGCGAGTCATTGAGGTCTGTATTGTATTAGTAATAGTAGTAGTAGTAGTAGTAATTGTTGTTATTGTTGTTCTTGTTGTTGTTGGTACTGCTGATGCTTTTAAAAAGCGGTAAAGTCCAGTATTTGCTATAGTGCTTTTTACACGAGACAGGCTTGTGACCAGAAGCACTTTACAATCTCCGGACAAGTGGCAGGTGATTGGCATGAGCTAATGATACCACACACATTAATGACTGTCTGGAGGATAACGGAAGATTATTCGAACCACCATTATGTTAATTACATATGCATGCATATAATGGAGTTCTTACAATTTATGTTAACCTCATTTTTGTATTTTTGTGTTTTGTGTTTCTGTAATGGTTAAACTTTCTGTTTATTGTAAAGTTTAAACTTACCATTCCATTATTGTGTTTGTGTGCATTCTGCCTGAAAAGGCTGTCCTCAAAATGACCTATACTGTGTCGTATGGGACGTTAAACCCTACTCACTCACTCACTCGCAGTGCACTATGCAGCCATCTATTGCCTGCGTCAGCGAGCAGTTGGGACCTGCGTTTTGCAGCCAGCAGACATACCATCTCCCCGATTAGTCACACGGCCTTTTACATTTTCCATCTCACGGAGGGCAGGAGGCTGAGTTGACTTGATTTTATTTTAGGTTAACAACTTGCTCAAGATTTGAACTAGAACTTGAAAGTTAGAATTTGATACTTTAACCACTAGACCACTGCTTGCGTCGGATAGTAGCAGTAGTTGTAGTAGTAGTAGTAGTATTGCTAACTGTTGTAGTAATAGTTGTTGTTGTTGTCAGACAATGTCCCACGCGGTCTATGTACATGACATCGCTCACGTGGTCGTGGATAATCTTCAGTTCATGCTGGGAGTGGACGCGTCACCAACCAGTACGGCCGTTGATCGGTTCTATCGCCAGGACGTGGTGATCAGCGCGTTCCGCAAGTTTGCCACCGTCATGAACTGCCACGTAACGCTTGTCATACACCCACGCAAGGTCTGTAATAGCAGCAGTAAAAGGTAAAGGTAAAGGTCGTCAATTTGTATAGCGCATCGTCACGAGCATGGGCACGCCTCTAATGCGCTTTCGTCACTAACCAGAGCCGCCTGCCACACGGCCACCGTGTGCAGCCTGCAGACACAGGCTGGCGCAGCGGCCGGCTAGGCAACTCCAGTCAGCTGTACCAAGGTCCCCACCTTCCGTAACCCATGTAAATGAGTTACTACTCATTTTACCATCCTGCGGAGGGTAGAAGGCTGAGTCAACCTAGTAGTAGTAGTAGTAACGTGGTACTGACGGCTTTTTCTGCGTTACCATGATGAGTCATGAACTACCGCACTTAGTTTAATAAAATTTTTCACGAACATGTACCTTGATAACTGCAAGAACCCTGTTGAATTTCAAGGTCATAGGTCAAATGTCAAGTTCATTTTTCCATTAGTGGACCAAAGCTTTCCAAATTCTTTCCATCAAACTTGTTGTGTGAAAAAATCGTAGTTGATAATGCCATCTTTTGCTTGTCAATTGCTTTCATCCATTCCACAGATATTCACGATCGAATTCTATAGAGTTGTTCGAAATCTAGTGCACTGTTGATAACTCGCGAATCGCTGCACGGAGCTTGGTGACATTTAGCATAAACTTGTACATTGCCAAGGTCTAAAAGCATACTGAACGTAGTCAGTGCAAGTAGTTGCAATTTTTATGCACGGACAGCTGCAATTTTTTGACACAGGAGGAGGTCACGGGTGGTCAGAATTTCAATTTTGCTTCTAAATTTCTCATATCTGGGGGTTTTCAGCCTCAGACGAATATTTTTGGACAGAAAGTTTGGGGCAAGAAAGCAATTTTCCGACAGCCCAAAATTCAGAGGGTGGCGCAATTATTCCCCTTCCCCTTGCCATGACATTATTTATGTTTGCATTGTATCTAGGAGCGTGAGGCGGATGGTCTGACAGTGTCAAGTATATTTGGCAGTGCAAAGGTGAGCCAGGAAGCAGACAACATTCTGATACTGCAGGACAAGCGCCTCACTTCCATACGTGGACGCAAGTTCATTCAGGTGCGACTAACTGAACATTTAAACCATTATTTTGAGATTCGTACGTGAAAGGTAAAGGTAAAGGTCAGAATATAGCTCTTAAGGAGCGAACCCCTCACAGAGCTACGGAGCATCACTTGCCATATGGGATCACACAGTGTTACCTGCCACCTAACAGAGGTGAACACACCCTGCCTTAACCCCAGCCAGATAGGCCGGTATTCAATTTACCTACTCCACAGGGATGGAAGGCTGAGTTGACCTAGGCAGTTGGTTACATACAGAAATGGTTTACCTGCTCGCAGGCAGTCACCCATCGCAGTACTAACCGGGCCCAGCATACAGTAACTTCGTTGATTGAATGAAACGCGTTACCGCTACACCACGCCACCAACCCAACGTAATTCCCAACATACCCAACGTACCAACGTAATTCAGATAACATCATGTTTTTAAAAACTGAGTCACAAATCACACAGTTGCAGGTCAACTCTTTTAGTGCTCGAGTCGGAATATGGAAGACTATTGGTGCTCGAGTACCCGCACTTAACTACTTTCCATATTTGGGCTCTGGCCATATTTGAGGATATAAACCTAGACAAATCTAGATGCAGTTATAGTTTAAAAACCGAAAATCTGGTTTTAAAAATGATGATGTTTGTAGCTTTTTATGGGAAACGCATCTCAGAGCTACATGTATGATCGCACAGGTGAGTGTGCCCTACCCACCTTAGCCCTAGCCAAAAAGGACAGTACTTGATTTACCTGCCATGTAGAGATGGAAGACTGAGTTGAGCTGGGTGGTGATTGGTTGTATAATGTATACCTAAATTGTTTACCTAGCCTCCTACTAAGTAACGGATTGGTCTTCAACAAAAAAATTGGTTAACACCAGTTCTGGTTACTGCTTGGACGTCTAGTGTGTTTAACGCACTATTGGTGTTTGGTGGCATGGCATAGATAGCAGTAACACGTTGTGTCAAAACAACGAAGTTGCTCTGCAGTTGGCCTGGGTAGTATTCGGATGGGTAACTGTCTGTGGGCAGGTAAACCATCTCGGTATGAAACCAGCCAGCTAGGTCGACTCATCCTTCTACCCTTCATGGGATGGATGGTAAAATGAGCTTTCGGGCTAAGCACTCAGTAAGCAGTAATAAATTGTGATGGTAAACATACTACTACAGTGTATATGTGTTTGGCCAAAAGTGTATTTTATACAATAGACCCCATGACAGAGTATCCCACCTGGCCGTGCTAAAGTATCCCAGGGGGAGGGTAGGGAGGGGGACTCGACGACCGACCTTCGTCGATCGTCGCATATATGCTATTAGTACCGAGGGGGGAATGTACACTGAGTTCAGAACACCCGCTGACGTTTCCTTGTATATCTCCATGGAAAATGTTCAAATTTCCACAAAACTTTCCGTGAATGTTTAGAAGAAAACAAGTACTCTACTGGTGGAAAAGGTAGATATCCTTTGCTACTGGTGACGTCATGCTGACATCATATTTCCACATTTGTAAATCATGGGTTTTACCGTTGAAGGCAGATATTTGATGAAATGTTTGCAAGTCAGCAATGCTTGTGAAGCCACGAGTTTGTCAAGACGTTTTTGAACAACGGACGGACGATTGAATATCGTTTTTGCATGGAGATATGAAAGAAACTTGAGTGGGTTTTTTTTTCTCTGAGCACACTGTACAGCTGCCAGTTTAGGTGGATCTTTGGCTCAAGCTGATTGGTTTGGTCCAAAGGTCGGTGATCACCCGGCGCACTCAAGCTAAATTCATCAAAGAAACTGAGTGAACTCTCACGATGGCTGCGCCATGACGACGGCACCATAAACATTGTCTTTCACTGTTACTGTTACTATTATTTGGTGGCTTGGTGGGGTAATGATAGGGTGTCAGACTTGGGATCAAGAGGTCATAGGTCATAGACTCCCAGTCAGGTCGCTATCAAGTGGTTACTGCTTGGATGGGTGACTTTCTGTGGACAGGTAAACCATCGTGGTATATAACTAACCACCAAGGTCAACTCAGCCTTCCGTCCCTGCTGGGTAGGAAAATTGAATCCCGGCCTGTCTGGCTGGGGTTAAGGCAAGGCACACTCAACTGTGTCACTGTTTGATCCCATATGGCAGGTGACGCTCCGTAGCTCTGTGATGGGTTCCTATTAAGGAAACCTTTCCCTTTTCACCTTTTTACTGTTGGTGCATTGTTCAGGTGGCAAAGAATCGTTTTGACGGTGAGCTTGGTATAATGCTGCTAAAGTTTGACAAGGACACGCTGAGTTTTGCCGTCAAGTCTTTGGCCAGTAAAGACGACCAGCACTTGAACACATCCAGTTCTTGATGCGCTGTGAACAGTCTTTGTTAGTTAGCAGCCAATGTGATCATGGTATAAAAGGGAAAGCTTGTGTTCAACATTGCAGTTTTTGCATTGTTTTATCTGGTGAATTCCACCGGTGTACCAGGTTGCCAACTTTGTTTGGCCAGAAATATCAAGTGCAGTGTAGTTCATTGACAAAAAATGCCCCATAACTTTTCAGCCATATTGTCTGCAATAAAATCATTCCGTTTCTGCTGAATCAATGCCGAACCAATGCAAAAATTGAGTGTTGCTGCCAGAATTTAGGAAATTTAATACATTATTCAAAGAATAATGCAAAACTGCCACAGTTTTTTATGGCCAGCTTCTTTTAAAATTCTAAATTTAACTCACATAACCCTTCTGATGCATTGGAAAATCCACCGATGACAACAGCAAGTGAAAATGTCGGCCCAGTGCATTTTGTCAGACGATATCTCAGGAACTTGCAGTACGTAACCGTTTGTTGGTGAACAAAGTTTGTTTAGGGTGCACACAGATCATAAATCGTAGTAGGGCATAGAATTTAGAATTTGCTTTTGAAAGAATGTTGAAAATCCGTTAAAATTTGGTGAAGATATGGACAATAAAAAACGGCACAGTTTTTTGACTCTCACCATAGTGTAACGTGATCGATGTAGTAAATGCCTGTGAAAATCAGACTTGTTTTCTGTTGATTAAATGGTTCTGGAATGTCAGGGAAAATCGACAAATGACCCTGAAAATCTTAGAAAACGCACGCAAAAAGGTCCTGGAAAGTTGTGAGTTGTGAAAAACCACTTTCGTTGTTCGGCGTGGAATCTTGTGCACCCTGTCTGTTGTTTTTGTAAGTTGTTTTTGTAAGTTGTTTTGCTGGTTTTTGTGGCGTAGTTACTGCTAGTACATGTTATGATTATGTTGTCTGTGGTCTGCAAGTCATGTTAGAGTTGCCTTTGAATGCTGTAAGTAATAATGGTGAATCAGGCTAATGCATTTGCCAAGGTAATACCTGGCCGTTGGCCTGCTATTATCAAGGATGTGGAGAACAAAAAATCGTGGCCTTGGCCTTGGCCTTCTAGTCGCACTATGTGTTCCATCCATGAAACTGTAACCATGTTGGTTTTTGAAGCGAAAATTGTCGTAGTAACTTACTAAATTAGTGGCCTTTGCTTGGAAATGCTGGCCTCGAATCAATCTCTAGTTATGTGTATATCATTGTTGTGGGAAGTGGCAACATGGGAATGTCACAGTGTTTTGGGGGAGGGGAAATTTCAGTGAATTTCACAATATTCCACAGTGACAGCTCTGAAAACATCTTATTGAGGTGCTGTTAAACAGTGGCGTCGGGGCAGGGTGCCCCATAAATATGAGGCCCCCTGAATTTTCTTTTTGAACGAAAATTTTCTCATAAAAATACATTTGGCGATATCAGTCCCTTGTTTTGTGGGAATTTGTGGCAAAAATGAAATTTTAAGCACCTGAAATCTTCTGCGCCCTCCCTGAACTTTTTTTAACCTGCGACACCACTGCTGTTAAGAGTGTATAGCATATATACAGGGTGCGGCAAAAAAGTAGCCCCCTAAGGTTTTTCGTTGTTTCGTCAGCAACCGTTTAGCATTTTAATCGGAAATTTTACAGATCTATTTACTGAATTGTTTTACGGCTAAGTGCCAAACAAAATTTGATTCCATTGAAAAATGACGAAGTTATAGATTTTTTAACATGACCGCCTACTGATTTTTCGGCGTGAAAAAATGTTCAAGCTACAACACCAGTTCAGTGACATCGTTGAAACAAGTCAAACAACACAGTTAACTAATGATCAGATGCCAAAATTTCATTGTCACTGTGAATGTTCGAAGTGTCCACCGACAGCTCCAA